>Ga0129348_1000751_pt1 | contig 11791 bp, 7 predicted proteins | sample CPBDNA_4_FD_94424 | JGI IMG/M metagenome (GOLD analysis project Ga0129348, IMG submission 94424) | Freshwater to marine salinity gradient microbial communities from Chesapeake Bay, USA - CPBay_Sum_27_0.8_DNA | ecosystem: Environmental > Aquatic > Marine > Coastal | place: USA: Chesapeake Bay...
CAGCTCCGCGAGAAACTCACCGAGATCCGCGACAACGACCTTGGTGTCCAGGACACCGACTGAGTCAGCTCACTCAGGCAGGCCGGGATCGTACCGAAGCATCTCGGGCACCGACCAGAACGGTGACGCAGGCAGTCCATCGCGGTTGTAGAGCGAGCAGAACTCCGGCGTCACAGCGTAGGCGTAGCGAGCGGCAACAGGCTGCGGCACCGCATCACTGAAGACCCGCACCGACGAGCCGTCAATCACAGCGGTGGCCGGATGCCACTCGCCTTCGGCATCCGCCACTTCAAAGCCCGTCAGCGGCGTGTTTGGCATTTCCTCAGGAGCCGCGAGGCCTTGCTTGCGTGCCACCATCAGCCCACTCTCGGCGTCTGCAAACTGCAGGACCAGCTCGCCATCGCGAACGGTCTGCCGCAGAAACATCGGTCCACTCGTCGGCACCTCCTGTTGGGAGACCTCAGCGAGCGCCCAGGCGGCCAGCCGCCTGCCCACATCGACCTTGTTGGGCGGATGGATGCCCTCGCCTTCGAGGTCCACGGTCACCACCATGCCCACATGCGGGAGGTCGCTCGCCAGCCGCTGCTGTTCACGCAGATATGGCCAGCCGGGACCCGCGCCACTCCCTGGCAGCTGCACGTAGAAAAACGGCAACGTCTCATGGCCAAGGGCCGCCCGCCATCCCCGCACCAAGGCTCGCATCTTCACCGCGTAATCACGCGGATCTTCCTGAACACCGCAGTTCGACTCGCCCTGATACCAGACACAGCCACAGACCGGAAAATGCCTGAGCGGCGACAACCGTGAGTGAAACAGCCGGCCCGGCAGCCAGTTGGCATCGCGAGCCCGCACGCCTCCTGGCATCCGCCAGATCGCGTCGAGATCCTCGCGGTCGCCCAGTTCGAGCTCTCGCTCGAGCGTCGGATGCCCCGTAAACGCCTCCTGCGGGATATAGGGCTCGATCGGTGTGCCGCCGCGTGAGGTGTCGATCACGCCAAGCGGCACGCCTCCTTTCCGATGCACTTCCATGGCGAAGAAGAAGGCCGCGGCTGAAAAACCACGGGCTGTCTCCGGCGAGCAAACTCGCCACTCGGCAGGCGTACGGAGATCCTCAAGCGGCTCCCGGCTCTCCCCCTCACGAATCCGGCAGAACCGAATCAGTGGAAGATCCGCTGCCGCGACAAGCGGCCCAGCAGCCGGCAAACCAGCCACCGTCTCCGCAACGGTCATCGCCATGTTCGACTGGCCGCTGGCATGCCAGACATCGCCGACGAGCACGTCCCTCACCGTTGCGCCGCCGGTCGTGGTCGCCACCTGGAGATCCCGACCTTCACTCGCCGCAGGCATGGCGGGAAGCATCGCCATCCATGAGCCGTCGCCCGCGGCAACCGCCGTCACCACGCGGCCAGCAAACGCCACCCGCACCATCTCACCAGGTTCGGCCCAGCCCCAGACAGGCAGCGGCTGATCTCGCTGGACAACCATGTGGTCCACAAAGATCCCCGCCAGCCGCGGCGCCGCGACCGTACGACCGGCGGCGGTGTTGATCACCAGCCACGCAGCCAAAACGCTCACGATCCGGCATCTCACAATTCTGCAGAAAGTGCTGCTACCCACGATGCCGCTCCCCATCTGCCGCGATTCCGTGCTGTTCAACCGCTCGTCGCAAGCTCGTTGCGCGGCGTCGCCACTTGGAATCTGTTATCAGCGCTCGTCGAGTGCCACTGCAAGCGGGCAGCCAGGGGCGATCGGCTTCCCGCCTCTTTCGCCACAACTCGCCAGGACGTCTCGACAGACGCAAAGAAAGCCGTGGCAGCAGCTGGGCAGCTGCCAGCTCATCGAGGTGTCACTGCGACTCGCGTGCCATCCGCCGTTGCGTGACCTCAAGACCTTTTTCGCGCAGGCTGCCGATGGCCGCCTCGGTGGCGAGGAGTTCCTGGAGCATCGCTTCCATTTTCTCGGGCATCGCGGTGGCCAGGTTGGCGGCCTCGCCGAGATCCTCTTCAAGATCAAACAGTTCGACCAGATCCTCATCGAGCCACAGGATCAGTTTCCACCTGCCATCGATCAGTGAGATCGCCCGCGTGTCGCCAGTGCTCTTTGGCCTCGCCATCCACTTGTTGCAGAAGATCGGGGGCCGCTCAAAGGCTTCCCCCTGGAGGGCCTTCCAGTAGCTCACGCCGTCGACGTGTTGCTCGGGCCGCAGCGGAGCCCCGGCCATTTCGAGCATTGTGGGATAATGGTCAGTCCCATTGACGCGTGCCGGCGAAACCCCTCCCGCCGCAACCTTGCCAGGCCACCAGACAATCAGCGGCACACGCGTGCCGCCGTCAAACACCGACCCCTTGCCCTGCCGATAGGGTGCATTTGAGGTGGCGAGGCCGCGGTTGTTTTCCAGGCCGCGCGTCGAGAGGCCCCCATGATCGCTCGTGAGGATGATCACCGTGTTGTCCGCCGCGCCGCTCCGCTTGAGGCTCTCCATCAGCCGGCCGAGCGACGCATCAGTCTTCTCCACCATGGCGGCATAGACCGGGTTGTTTTGCACCGTCTTGGTAATACCCTGACGGTCACGGAGGAGGTCGGCATCATCTCGCCCACCGCCGATCGGCCCGCCGGCCTCGCGGAGTTTTCGCTCATACTTTTCCGTGAGCTCCGCAGGCGCTTCCAGCGGCGTGTGCACCGCGTAGTGTGAGACCACCAGGAGAAATGGCGAATCGCCCGGCTCCTCGATAAACCGCACAGCTTCATCGGTCATGCGATCGATCAGATAGTCGCCCTCCTCGCTCGGCAGTGGGTTTTCAACCGATCGACCCTTCTCAAGGGCGAAGGGATGAAAGTAGCTGCCGGTCGCGCCGGCTGACCCCGCGTGCACCACGGTGTCAAACCCCTGGCCGGCCGGACCGCCCTCACCTTCCCCCAAGTGCCACTTGCCGATGTAGCCCGTGCGATAGCCATCTGCCTTCAGCGCCTCCCCAAAGCTGACCTCACTCAGCGGGAGGGCATGCGTGCTGCCGGCGGTGGCGTTGCGGAGCGTCTCCACACGGCACGGATACTTGCCCGACAGCAGCCCTTGCCGCGACGGCACGCACCGCGGGTAGGCCGCGTAGGCATTCGTGAATCGCATTCCCTCGGCCGCCAGGAGATCCATATGGGGCGTTTCGTAGAGCGTGCTGCCGTAGCAGGAGAGATCGCGCGCGCCGAAGTCATCGACCAGAAACACAACGATGTTCGGCTTCTCTGCGGCGGCCAACGGCGCTGCCAACGCCACCAGCCACGCGATCACCACACAACACACCCCACCGCCCCATACTCGGTGTTTGCTAAACATTCGGCAGTTCCCCTGCGACCTCACTCACCCCGTGGCGGAGTGCAGCTCTTACCACACGCCCCGCAACGAGTGTAGTGTCGATGCCCAGCAGCTCCGTACCACTGGCCAGTTGGGCAATAGGCTCCTCGGCCGACGGAGCCAGCAGCCCTCGCTCAAGGCCGCAGAAGCCCTTTTTCAAATCCTCGTGCCACGGCCTCCGCTCGATCCTGCGCCCCCAGCTTGACCAACAACGCCGACACGTGCGCCTTGGCTGTTCGCGGAGTGATTCCCAGCAGGTAGCCGATGTCAGGGTTGCTCATTCCTTTGCGGAGGAGCTGCAAGACTTCAATCTCCCGAGGAGTGAGCAGGGCCGAGGAGGAAGAATAGTCCGCAAGAAGCCTCTGCACCTCCTCGCTCACAAAACGCTCCCCCTTGGCAACGACGGAGATCGCCCTGATCAGCTCGGCCGATGACGCTGTTTTGGTCACATAGCCATCCGCTCCCGCTGTCAGCGCCTCGTCTGCGTCACGAGGGTTTTCCGAGGAGGTGAGCATCAGAACCCGCACCAGCGGATGCTGTCGCTTCAGCTGCCGCAGACATTCAAGCCCGCCCATCCCAGGCATCACCACATCCAGAAGCACCACGTCAGGCGACGAGCGGCGAGCCACCTCAACGGCCATCGCCCCTTCCCCAACCTCTCCAATAACCTTCAGCCCCCGCTGCGCAGAGAGCATGTTGGCCAGGCCAGACCGAACCACCGCGTGGTCATCAACCAGCAGCAGCGTGAGCACGCGTTGACGATTGGAGCCGGGCATCAGCTTCTCTCGCGCTCCAGGGCGTAGGTTCTCAAAGAGATTCCTGCCGCGTGGCGTTAGGCGATCACCTCATCGAACACACGGACTGGGATGTCGGCACGAATCTCCGTCCCCACGGATCGCTCGCTCTTGATAACGAGAACGCCTCCCATTCGCTGCACACGCTGCCGCATGCCTTCAATCCCAAAGTGCCCATCGCGGAGACGGGGAAGCTCTTCCACGTCGAATCCAATGCCGTTGTCTTTGACCGTGACCGACACCCGGTCTCCGGTGTCATGCATGGCCACAACAACCTCAATCTGATCAGCCTCGGCATGCTTGACCGCATTGTGACTGGCCTCCTGAATAATCAGCAGCAGGTTGCCGGCAACGAAGTCGGCGAGCGGCGGGAGCTCTCCCTCGCAGGCAACCCGCATCGGGATGCCATACCGCTGCGACACCTGCCTGGCGATGGCCTGCACCGAATCGAGCAACGATCCATCCTCAAGGGGCAAGCATCGCAGGGCCCATACGACATTCCGCAGATCTTCCTGACCACTGCGGGCCATGCGACCAGCGGTCTCGAGGTGCAGACTCTGCTGGTCGGCGTCGATCAGGCTGCCGCCGCGGCAGGCATCAATTTGAAAGGCGATGCCCGTCATGGTCTGCAGCACCGTGTCGTGCAGGTCAACAGCCAGCCGAGTTCGCTCTCGCATCGCAGCCTGAAACTCAATGGCCGCATCCCGACGGCTCCGCACTTCGATCGCCAACTGCTCGGTTCGCAGGCTGAGCATCCGCCGAAGAATAAAGGCCCACGCCAACGCCACAATCGCCATCGCCATCGCCACTCCGAGTGCCACAAACACGCGTGGCGACGTCCACCAACTCGGCTGACTCAACACAACGATGTCACTCGAGTCGCGAAGCAACACATCCACCCGCGTCGGACCAGCGGTCTTGACCGACTCCCCAGCCGCCTCGGACGAAACCAGGGCAATCCCAGTGACACTCAGCTCGGTTCCTGGGAGCAACGGCGTCATCTGCCCTGCGACGTGGGCAGTGGTGATCGCATCGTCCCATTTGATCTCCAGTAGGTTGGGCAGGCCCGCGGTCGCGGGACGAAAGTTGAGCAGCACACCCGTGAGTTGGGTGAGCCGTCCCTCACACGAGACCGAGGGAGCCACCGTCCGCCGCCCCAGGAGCACCCGCTGGTGGTAGGTCGCGAAGTCGCTGATCGTCACCGGCTCAAGCGGCGGCGACGTTTCACCGTCCAAACGCCTCACCACAGCTCCACGCATCCCCGCGAGATACTCGCTGGTGTCGACAAACCCCGCCACCTCCACTCGATCGCCCACCTCCACATCGCTCGGCTCACTCGTGTGCACCCGCACGCCCACATCCGCTTCCTGAATGTAAAGCAACGAACTGCGGTCGTTGTAGGTGACTGTGCCAATCACTCGGCGACGATGCACCGGACGCCCCGTCGCAGAAAAGCCATTCAGTCGTGCCAGGGGCACCGTCTGAACGGTGAACGGATCATCCGGCGCCGCCTCCAGCACCCTGATGTCTTCGTGTCGCCGCACCACCAAGGATGGACAAACAAACTCTGATCGCCAGTTTCTCGAACTCGTCACCAACCCGGTCACCTCGAGTTTGGAGTCGAGCAGCCGCCGTGGGATATAGCGATCTCCTTTAAGCACCCGCACAAAAAAATGCCCGATGCCTGTCTCCACGCGAAGCACCCAACGGTTGTCGCGGGTCGCCTCCTCTGTGACCTCCTGAACCACACCTCGCGCAGTGACCCGCCGCATCTCAGCCCCGCCGCTGAGAAAAGTGCTCAGCCGCGTCTGCTCCACCGGCAGCAGCTCGCCCTGGCCCAGCGTGGTGATGCGAGTGGGAAACACCATCGGCTGGACATTGCCATATTCCAGCAGGCCTTCGACTTCGACGGCTGTGCCATACTGCACCGTCCGCAGCAGATCACGGTCATCGTCCAGCATGCCCCGGCGAATCGCAGGCTTGGTGGCCACCCAGATGCCGCCCGATGCATCCTCAACGCAGAACCCGCGACGAGCGGGATGAGGGCTGGCCTCATTCACAATCCCCTCGCCAACTGCGGAGACCGTGCCGCGAATTCGCACAAATCGCGGTGTGGCTCCGGGCGTCCAGTGTGCTGCCGAGAGTTCGGCGGCGTGGTTGACCGGCACATCCGCGCACGACACGCGTGGAGTTGCCGACCAGACCGCCACGAGGCAGGCGACAAACAGCGGCGAGAGCTTTTCCACGCGGAGCAGTCCACGGACGAACTGAAGAGTTGCAACTCGCATCACACGCCTCGTCAGGTCCGCCGGTCTCGCCGCACGCCACATCACGAGCCGGCCAGCCTCGTAGCCGTTCCCCCACGGCACCGAGTGTAGCGTGGCCCTCGGCCCACGTCGTCTGTATTGGCCAATCGGCCAATACCCCGCTGTGCACATTCCTGCATGATCAGAAGACAGTGCGGGGGAGTTTTCGTCAGCATCGGTGTTTCAAAAGCTGCGACTGCAGCGGCTGCTGACCGCCGTCATGCGGCGTTTTCTGGGCTTCTACATATGTCAGTTGTTATGACACCAGGCCGACCGACGAGCGCTCTGCGGCACGCACCAGACGCGTGCTTCGGAGGCTACAACCCTGTTCGGCACTGGCGTGTCAGCATCCTTCTGGCGGCAGTTGTGTTTGCGGCGTTCGGGCATGGTCCTGCCTGCGCTCAAGCCACCGACTCGCGGTCTGCCAATCCGCCGAACATCCTCTTCATCTTTACCGACGATCAGAGCGCCCGCACGCTCAGTTGCTACCCCAACAGCTATTCGTTTGCCAACACGCCGCACATCGATCGGCTCGCCGCCAGAGGAGTTCGCTTTTCACAGGCGTTTACGGGCGCCAAGTGCGTTCCGTCGCGAGCGATGATGCTCACGGGCAGGCTGCAGTTCAACGTGGGTGAGCGGTGTGATCGCTACTGGGCGGAGGACTTTCGTTCGCAGGGCTACACCACTGCCATGATCGGCAAGTGGCACTGGGGCAAGGGAGTAGAGATGCACCGCCATGGCACCGCCTGGGATTGGTCGGTGATCTGGGACCATGGCCAGCCTCACGAACACACCACCTACTACTGGGGGCAGTCCGTCAACATCGATGGAGCAGATGCCGTTCCCCTCGATGGCTACAGCACCGACCGCTACACCGACTTCGCCGTGGAGTTCATCAGTCAGCAGCAGGTGACAGACAAGCCCTGGTTTCTCTGGCTCTGCTACGGCGGGGTGCACGGTCCCTACACCCCTGCCGACCGCCATCTCGGGCTCTACGGCGAAGGTGACGACACACCGATTCCTGCCGATGTTTTCGGCCCCCGTCCGGGCAAGCCGGAGCACATGGACCAGTTCACGAAGTGGGAAGCACAGGATGGCCGTCCTTTTCACAGCGGGCGAAGTCTCGATTCCTGGGTCAAGCAATACAACGAAGCGGTTCGGGCCATCGATGATGGTGTTGGCCGTCTCTGGAAGGCTCTGGAAGTGAGTGGCCAGCTCGACAACACCGTGATCGTCTTCACGTCCGACCAGGGCTTTGCCTGGGGCCAGCACGGCCTGCGAGACAAACGCTATCCCTACGCGGCTGCGCTACAGAATCCGCTGATCGTCTCGTCCTCCGGCCGCTTCGCCGAAGGTGCGGTGTGCGATGCCCCTGTCAACGGTCCCGACATTGCCCGCACTCTCCACAGCATCGCCAGGGTGGAGCCGCAAATCCCGCTCGACGGCCGGAACTTCGCACCGCTGCTCAAAGAACCAGCGTCAGCCGCCGCGTGGACGGACGAGCCGATGCTGCTGACCTACACCTGCAGCCGCTACACATCCGAAGCGATCGAACTCGCCATCACCGAAGGCAACTGGAAGGCCCTCACCTTCGACAACTCCCCCGCCTGGCTCATGCTTCACGACGGCCGCCTGAAATACACCCGCTATCTAGCGGAAGACTGCATCGAAGAGCTGTACGACCTCGAGAACGATCCGGACGAGCTGGTCAATCTCTCAGTTGACTCTGCATGGCGTGATCGCCTGTCTGACATCCGTCGCGAGGCCGAGCAGGCATTTCGCCACAAGGGAGCGACCTTCGTTGACGTGCTTCCCAGTCCGAAGCTGATTCCCTGACGCGTAACCAACGTTGCTCAACGAGGACGCAAGCCCTCTTCCCCAATCCACCTGAAGAGTAAAGGAGACACACATGCGAACGTCGTACCACCTTGCAGTTTTCGGACTCGTCCTCACCCTCTCTCTCACCGGCTGCGGTGGCTCCTTCCAAAGCGAAGAGGCCGCGCGGGCGCTGATTGAGAAAGAAGATGCCGCGATGGACATCGATGCCGAAATCGCCGAGGAGCAAGCCGACGCCGAGTAACGGCGATCACCATCAACCATCGTCACTCAACACGCTTCTTTTTCCACACGGAGGGCATTCCGATCATGTCAAAGCAAACGATCCGAAAGGGCTTTACGCTCGTCGAACTCTTAGTGGTCATCGCGATCATCGGCGTGCTCGTGGGCTTGCTGTTACCGGCAGTCCAATCTGCCCGTGAAGCCGCTCGCCGCACGCAGTGCATCAACAACATGAGGCAGCTTGGCCTCGCACTACACAATCACCACGACTCATTTGGAACCCTGCCTCCTGGATGGAAAACCTCCACCACGGCAGGATCGCAAGGAAATGGCGTGGCGCTTTGGGGATGGGGAGCGATGATCCTGCCCTATATCGAAGAGGGGGCGTTGAGCGATCAGCTCAAACCGAAGGATGTCTTCATGCAGGATGCGGTGACATCCCTCTGGAGCAGCTACCAGCCGTTGATGACCACATCGATGACCGGCTTCCGCTGCCCATCCGATGACGGACCCATCACAAACATTGGCCGTTCATTCCCGGGGTTTAATAACAAAGGTGCTGCGGCACTGAGCACCTCAAACTATATCGGCAACAACAATAGCCGGAGCTCTGCGCAGTTTGATGATCCGCAGACCGGCGGCATCTTCTTTGAAGACCGCGGGCTGAAGTTTGGCGACATCCGCGATGGCACGTCAAAGACCATCCTTTTGGGTGAGCGACGGTGGCAATATTCTGACATCAACGGCCAACTCACGAGCGCCCGAGCGGGCGTCGTCTTTGGCATCAATGCCCGACAGGTTGGGCAGCGTGGCCGCAACGCAGTCGTCGGCGATGGTGGGCAGAAGATCAACTACAACCACACCAACACCAACCGCTCTGCCCGTGGATTCAGCAGCAACCACCCATCAGGAGCGGTGTTCGTCCTGAGTGACGCGAGCGTTCGCTTCGTCATCGACTCGATCGACGCCGATATCAATACGAACAACCAGCAGACAAGAAACGCCGCCGTCAACAGCACTTTCGAACGTCTCCTCGCGCGAAAGGACGGTCAGCCGATCGGCGACTACTGATTCGGATTCGCTGACGCTTTGTTGCCTCTACCCAGCGGCTGGCTGGCGGCTGCGGCCACGCACCACCACCCAGACCGCTGGCACGAGGAAGAGCGTCAGCACGGTCGACACCAGCATGCCGCCGACCAGTGCCCGGGCTAGCGGGAGCATGGCCTCGGAGCCCGGGGCCAGCGGAAAGCAGAGCGGGGCCATCGAGGCCAGTAGGGTCAGCGAGGTCATCAGGATTGGCCGCAGCCGCGACCGCCCCGCTTCAATGGCGGCATCGACAGGCGAGAGCCCTTCAGCGAGCAGCCGGTTGGAGCGATCCACCAGCAGGATGCTTGTGTTGACCACGATGCCCACCATCATCAGTGTGCCCAGTAAGGACTGGATGTTGAAGGTGGTTTCCGTCACGTAGAGCGCGAGGACCACGCCTGCGAGCCCAAGCGGCACCGCCAACATGATGATCAACGGATCGATGAAGGAGCGGAACTGGGCGAGCATCACGAGATACACCAAGAGAGAGGCGACCGCGAGGCCCCAGCCGATCGAGGCAGTCCCCTGCTCCATCGTGACCACCGGCCCACGTAGCGTGCTCGTCACGCCGGCCGGAGTCGCCAGATCCGCAACCGCTGCCTGCACATCTGCCGCCACCGACCCCACATCCCGGCCTTCGACGTTGACCAGCACGTCATACACCCGCGAGATGTTGTAGTGGGCGATCTCGCCAGGAATGTTCACCCGACGGATCGTCGCCAGGTTGGAGAGCGGCACATTGCGAGGCCCTTCCGGTGTAGGCACTGCCAGCGGCAGGTTACGAAGCGCGTCAAGGTTTTCCAGCTCATTCGTCTCGTACTGCACACCCAGGAAGAAGTCGATGCCACTGGCCGGGTCGACCCAGATCGTGGGCGCGTAGCCCACGCTTGAGCCTAGAGCAGTGAGCACGTTTTCTGCCACATCCCGCTGGCTTAAGCCCATGTAGAAAGCGCGGGTGCGATCAACTTCGATGTCGAGCTGCGGGTAGTCAAGGGCCTGCGCGATCTGCACATCAACTGCTCCAGGAACCTCCCGCACACGGCCTACCACTTTTTCAGCAAACTCGCGGGCCGCCCCCAGGTTGCCGGCGGCGATCTGAATCGTGATCGGCACAGGAGCTCCCTCATTGAGCGCGGCCTGGATCAGACCACCCTGGCGAAACAGGAACTGCTCTCGTGGAAACCGCTCGCGGAACTCACGACGCAGCCGCTGCACATAGGTGGATGTCGACGTCGCCCGCCCCGTGTTCTCCAGTGTGACCACAAGGAAGGCCGAGTCGGGCCCTGAGTTGGGGCTGAGTATTGTGGAGAAGCCAGCTCCCTTGCCCACTGGTAGCCCGATGTTGGCAAGCATCGTGACCAGTTCGTTCGACGGGATCACCTCTTGGATCACCTGCTCGACATCCGCCACCAGGGCTTCTGTCTCCTCAATCCGTGTGCCTGGAAGCGTGCGGATCCGAATCTCAAAACTGCCGTCATCGACTGCTGGAAAGAGCTCCGTTCCGACGGCGGGAACGAGTGCCACACTGGCGGCGGCTGAAGCCACAATCACCAGCGTGGCGATCCGCGGGAAGCCCACCACCCCTCGCAGCAGCCCCGCATACCAGCCTTGGTTGCTGTCTCCGGGCTGCCGGCCCGCACTCCGCGAGGATGGCCTGAGAAAGCGGGCGGCAAAGGCGGGCAGCAGGGTCATCGAGATCACATACGACGCCGCAATCGCCAGCACGGCCGCGATCGCCAGGGGCTCAAACAGCGACCGCACCATCCCTGAGAGAAACATCGCTGGCAGAAAGATGGCCAGCGTCGTGATCGTGCCCGCCAGCACCGGCGCGGCGACTTCTTCAGTGCCCTCGCGGGCCGCGTCAGAAGGGGCCAGCCCCTGCTCGAGTTTGCCGATGATGCTCTCGATCACCACGATGCCCGCGTCGACAACCGTGCCCACCGCCAGCGCCAGCCCGCCCAGAGTCATCACGTTAAGTGTGGCACCAGCGAAGGAAAGTCCGAGCATCGCCACGAGCATCGAGGTGGGCAGCAGCAGTAGGATTGCCACTGTCGGCAGGCCTCGGCGGAGAAACACCGCCACCACAACAGCCACCAGCAGCCCGCCGAGCAGGAGCTGCCGCTGGAGATTGGCGATGCTATCGCGGATGTAGCTCGATTGATCGCCCACGAGCGTGACAACGGCTTCGTTTGGCACCTCGC
>Ga0129348_1000752_pt1 | contig 11791 bp, 10 predicted proteins | sample CPBDNA_4_FD_94424 | JGI IMG/M metagenome (GOLD analysis project Ga0129348, IMG submission 94424) | Freshwater to marine salinity gradient microbial communities from Chesapeake Bay, USA - CPBay_Sum_27_0.8_DNA | ecosystem: Environmental > Aquatic > Marine > Coastal | place: USA: Chesapeake Bay...
AACTTCTACACGCCCATCACCACTGCCCTGTACCCTAATAACATTATCAGCCCTAATTTCACCCGCAACATCTAATTTGCTATCAGGACTATCAGTACCTATACCTACTTTGCCTGATGAGTCGATACGCATACGTTCTGTACCATCAATAAAGAAGGTATGCTTAGAGCTACTTTGTTCGCTATTTGAGTCAGCACTAAATTTTAAATTACCATCCGTGTTTTGAAGTGAACAAGTGTTTGTATTGGTGCTGTCAATTAAATAAAACAGTGGATTTGCACCTGTAAGTTTTATACTAGAACCTCTAACGTCTAATGAAGATTGAGGATTATTAGTACCTATACCTACGTTGCCTGTACTTCGTACGCATAATAGGTTTCTATCATAGGCATTATCAGCTTCACTACCTGAATCGCTATATGTAGCGTCTGTGCCAATAACATTAAAGGAGTCTTGGTTATCATTATCTCTTAACCCAATAACCACGTGTGCATTTGGTCTGCCCTCAATAATTGTTCCTGACGTTGTGCTACTAGTAGGCATCAATGCATAAATATCTGCATCTGCTGTGTTTGACCAAGACCTTAATACGCCTAACTGAGACGCGCTTGCGCCACTACCGCCTACACTTATATCTCCACGTACGTCTAATGTTGAAACAGGACTATCAGTACCTATACCTACGCCTGTGTTGTCGATACGCATTTTTTCGGTGTCGTAAAGATTAAAAGTCAAGGTTCTGCTTGCTTCAGTTTGTTCGCCAAGTGCGTCAGCAACGAGTCGAGCTGTTCCACCTGAAACTGTTTGAAATATCGTTGTGCCTCCACTGCCTGAAAGTTTAATTTGTGCGATATTATCGCTGCTATCAACATTAATAGTTTTAGAATAAACAGTATCAAAACGATTATCAGAAGTACCTAAATCATAGCTGCTTGTAAGAGGTTTTAAAGAAGTTCCTGTTACATTTAAAACTTCTGTAGAAGCTGTTGAAATCTCTACAAACATTTTAATAATGTTGTTACTACTGTCGATTTCAATTTTGTTATTGAAATCTGCATCGCCTATTTTAGAAATAGCCGCACCGCCTCCTACTGTACCGTCGTGATTGTGACCGTCAGTTACATCGAAAGCAGTTTCAAGTGCATTAAAATCATTATTAAAAAGCGAAGCAGAAATAACATTCCCTGTTTCATAAGTGCTTTGTTTAGTGTATCCTGTAGCCATTTACTATCTCCTAGTTGAGGGGGCGTAATTTACATATAGACCGTTAATTGTGTACGGGCTATCTTGATTTCTTGTTAATATTTGAAAGCTTGTTGTATATCCACTTCCTTCTAAAAAAGTTTTCATTATATTAGATTCTCCAGTTCCAAACAAGGACGAGCCAAATTTAGATAATCCAAAAATACCTGCTTTAGAAGTAGTAGGAAAAACATAAGTCCCGGGCTGTGGGGTATTTTCATCATTTGAATTATATGTTACATTCATGCTAACTGTTGCTGAAGCTTCAGGAGTTATTGAAAGTTTAACATATTCTAAAGTCTTCCGAGTTCCTAGTTCACCAAAATCAAAATGAGGTGTTTCGTAAATAGCATCAATATTAGATTGCTGCATAACACCTTCGCTATCTAATTGATGAAAATAGTTACCTTTATCGTGATTAAACACATAACCTTTATCATCGCCATGATATTGGCGTTCAACACCTGAGCTATCAAAATCAGACGTTATAGCGTATGCTTTGATTCCTATTGTTTCAGACCACTCAAATCCATTGCCTGTAAGAGTTCCAAGAAGTCCTCTAGAGTCTAATGTAGTTTCTGAGTCTCTAGAGTAAAATAATCTATATTGAGACTTGCTTCGAATTACACAACTAGTTATAGTGTATTGATCCACCTCTTCAGCTAGTAAAGCTACTAGGGCTTGTACTTGACGACTTACAGAGCTTAACTCAACGTCACCAATTCTGGCTGTACCTGCGATAGTACGGATGCCGTCAGGAGACAAAAAGAGTAGATCACCACCAATTTCTTGAATACTATAGGCGCTTAAGCAACCTACGTTTTTTGTTACAGGAACAATAGCCCCCGTAGAATTTACATTGGTTCCGTCAACATCGTGGATATTTATTAACTTATGTATACTGTTGCGGCAGAAAATAATTAAATCGCTTCGAAAGCTTTTAATCCCTACAACTTGATCGGCTAGATCTATAGAGTTTCCACCTTCAAAATCTCTAGGCGCTAGGACAGCACTAATGTAAATTGTATTCTTATTGTCTGGATCTCCTGCCATTACTAAGTAATTTTCATGCGAAGTAACTACAGTAGGTGTTATGGGGCTGTGATTTTGGTTGCCACTATTAGAATGATCTGTATCAATTTCATCAATATAGAAACTTCTAGTGTTTAAAGCACCGCTTCCAGACATTCTAAAATAAAAAGGAAGATTAGTGCCATCAGTAATAACTACTTCACCGTACTCTGTGTTTCCTTCAAATATAGTAAATGTACATTGTTTTTGATTAGTTCGGGGCTCTACAGGATAATCATCTGTTCCGGGCGTTGTCTGAGCTAATAACGCTGTATATGTTATAGGAGCTGACTCGGTGCCTACTGTACCTCTGTTTATTTGAAGCCAGTTTATTCCATCATTACTAAAAAATATTCCAGTATCAACACAAGCTATTACGCCATCAGCATATACCTGTAATCCTAAAAGTTCGTTTTCGCCATTAGGACGATTGCTTTGAAACTCTGATTCATTGCTTTGATTTATAATAGTAGTCCCAAAAGACGTATAGCCGTTTATTCGACGATATCCTCCGTCTGGGTCAACTTCATAGTTTTGAAGTTTTACTGCTAGACCGGGAGCAGAAAGAATTTCAAACTCATTTAAGTTTGTATTTAATCCACCTTTACATGAAATACCAAAAGGTTGTGTAGTAGGCATTAAACTAATCTCACTCTGTCATCTTTAATATATGAAGGCGTAGGTTCTATTAAATTTGAGCGCATACTTCTAAGACCTTTTTTATAGTCTTCTTGAGCGTATGCCGCTGCTTGTGCGCTGTCTTTAAACTGCCACACGTAGTATCTTGCTCGTGCTGTGAGCACTGTAGCGTACATATCGGGAAACACAAGTGTGTCTCCGTGATTTACTAATTTTGTTGGTTGATTATATGCAAAAAACCAGACCTTATATTCTTTGTCTGGTATTGGGCTAAGACCAAACTTTCGAGAGTCTGGGCTTCGAATAACGCGGTTAGGTTCGCCATACGACTGATCTTCCGCATCGTCTAAATTCTCTGAAACTCTTACATTATCTTTCCAGTCTTCTGTAGTAGTATAACGTAAGTTGGCTCCTACATAGGGAGCTGTTTCACCTGTTACGCCTACGGTAGTGATATAGAAGTTATCCCAATCTACTGAACCATAGTCGTCTGTAATGCTATTACTATCAGTTTTTAAATTGTACCAACGCTGCCCTGCTGTTGTAGATACAGATACATTTCCATACATTGGGTCAACGTCTCCGCTTGCAGCCACTGACAGGAAGGGCCACTGCGGTTCAGCATTAATTATGTCAAAATAAGCACGGTTAATAGAATTTTGAACGTGTACTTGAATACCTCGGGCTGAATTAAAGTTTACAGTAGTTAGAGGAACTTCGTTAATCTCTCGTAAGATATCGTTAGTTAATTCTAAGAAGGTTGTTGCCATAATTATTTAGCCTTTTTATTTTTTGGAAAAGATCAGAGGGGCTTTTACACCCCTCATCACTAATTAAGCACGGTTTAGTTGATAGTAACAAAACCTTTAACAAGTGCTTCTGGACGTAGAACTTTACGACCGAACACATGTAGACCGCGACAAATATCGCCAAAGCTGTCTTGGTCACGTAGGACCTCAGTGCTTGTGATAGTTTGTGCAGTTGATACAGCAGACATGTGACCTGCAAGTACCTGCGATACAACACCGCCAGTAGTTGTAGCGGGAATGTTGTTAGACTTGTACATGTCAAAACCACGTAACTTGCCTGATGATACTAGACCGTTACGGATTGAGCCTTGACCTGCGTTGAAGTCTACAGATAGTAGCTTAGAGCTTGACTGACTTAGTTGCTCATAGAACTCTGGACTTGCTACAAAGTAACGGCCTTCTTCTGGTACGTTTTCCGCGTCTAGCAAACGAGCCATACGAGCCATAAGGTCTAGAGGGTCTACACCGGAAGTGATATCTACTGAACCACTAGCAGCGATAGTCCCGGCAGACTCGCCAGTATTACCTGCAGCAGCGTCAGTACCTACAACATTTGAAGTAGAACCGGAAAACATTTCAGTTAGTACGTTGCTGTCGAACGCATCTTTCAAAGAGTATGCTGCAGAAGATGCTGCAACTTCTTTGAAGTTTACGTGAGACATTTTGCTTTCGATGTCATCTACGATGAATTTGAAAGCATTTGCTTGGTCTACAACCAACTGAGTTTCTGCGTCAGTAAGTAGAGTAGCGGTCGGGTTTGTGCCACGAGTGTAAGCAGATACTGAGATTGTAGGTTCTTTGATAATGTTTACAGAATCACCGAACGCTGAGATCTCACCTGCGTAGTCTGTGTTAGTGATTGCTTCTACTACAGAAGACTTACGGAAGAAGTTAAGTACCTTCTTCGAGTAAACTTCTGGTAAGAAGTAACCGTTTGCTTGGTTGCCGGATAGCTCAAAGTTACTTGTTACGCTACCGTCTACTGTGGTTTCAAATTTAGCCATTGTTATATTCTCCTAAAAGACAAAAATTAAATTATGGAACTACTCTGCCTTCCATTATGGCTTGGTCGATTTCTTCTTCATATTTATCGTACTGCGCCATAGACAAAGCAGCAATTTCCCGTTGAGTCCAAATCTTAGGCTGTTTGGCATCTACTGTGGTTGTTTTAGTAGATACAAAATCTGCTGCCGAAGATTTAGGTTGTGACTGTTTTGTCTTAGCTTTTGTTTCTGTACTAATTCCATTTTCCAACTTATAAAGGTCGATAGCTTTGACCGCTAATGTTGCATTGTCTGGGTTGCTATAAATCCAATCCTGAATTTGTTCAGGTTGATTTTCAGCCCATGAATGAAACTTCTCGTCTGTTTTAATTGATTCGAAATCTGGATGTTTGGTCCGTAGAGTTTCTTCTGCTTCGCGTTTGCGAATAGAAGCTTCTCTTTGTTCGATAACAGACATCTTAGCTTTTAGTGCTTCAACTTGTTGCTCGCTCTGTAAGTGTGCAACAGTCTCTACAGTTTCATACAAGTCTGGATATTGGGTTTTAAACTCTTCAAGATCTTCAACTGACTTTGGTGGCGCGTATGAAGTATTCTCTGCAGCCATCGCACTCATTTCAAGTTCGCGTTGTTTAAACTCCGCTATCTTTTCGTCGTAATGTTTTTTAAGGTCGTCGTATCTCTTTTTATAATTTGTTCTTTTCTTAGTCTCTGTCGCTGCTTCTTGAGGGGCCTCGTCATCGGGGGTAGCCTCTACAGCTTTAGGTTCTTCGTAAAAAAGCCCATCCGCACTACCTCTACTCGGTTTATCTGGCGTGTGCCAGTCCTTTTTGCTGTTGTATGGATTTGCTTCTGGTTCATTAGTTACATTTTCAATTGCTTCAGACATCTTGTCACTCTCCTTTTGGGGCTTTTAGTCTTTCAAGGTAGCTGCGATGTTAGCTATACATTGCAGGGTCTTGATACTTAAAGGTGGCCTCTAGGTTAAAAATAATGATAAGGGGTTCTTGCGAAGTAGCCTTATCCCTTTGAAAATAAGCTCGGGGTTCGATTGGCGGCAAGCATTTGTTTTTTAATTTGCTCGTCCATTTCAGTATCATACATATTCCCTTGAACAGGTTTTTTCTCGTCCTGTAATGGATTATCTATTCTACCGCCCATTGCTTTTTTCATTAAGCCGCCATCGTAAGCGCGTTCTGCATCGTCCATCATTGTTTGGAGTTTGTCAGCGCCTATTTGATCGGTAGCTTTTCTGGTGAAAACAAATTCACCATCCGATAGCCTTGCGGGTATCGAATCCGATGTACCAGTGCCGGGACCTTCTACTTTCCCTTCACCGGAAAATTCAAATGCTTTTTCCATGATATCGTCAAAGATATCGCTAAGTTTAGAATCTTTTTGTAGCATTGCCGAGAGGTACTCTTGGTCCTCTTCGTTTGGCAGTGCTTTATCTAACATGTGCTCAAAGTAATCTTTTTGCATCTCGTCGTCAGGAAGTTGCGAAGCTTCTACTTCTGCTTTTTCTTCTTCTGGAATGTTATCATAAGTATCTACAGGAGCCTCAGTTTCTTCTTCAGGGGCTTTGTCGCTTGCTAGTTCTGGAGGCATAGCCATAGAACCTTCTGAGTATTTTACTTTAAACTTGCTGTCTTCCATTTTATTTTTCCTCGACTCTTTGTCGTGCTTCTTTTACTTGTTCTTTGAGTTGCATTAGATTAGCCAGAGAACTCACTTTCCCCTGCTTGCGGAACAGCTCCAGTTCCGATGTTGCCACCGCCAGTGCCTGTAGCTCCAAGTTCCGGAGGTTGTTCAGGTGCTCCTTCAGCGCCTCCCATGTCTCCTTGTTGTTCACCAACGGACTGAGCTTCGCTGCCATTTCCTTGTCCAACATTTTGTGCTCCTATTATCTGTGCGACCAGTGCTGCTTCTTCAGGGTCGTTTAAAATTTCATCTGGGTCTAGGTCTAGACTGTATGCGAGTTCGCTAACAATCTTAGAGATCTTAACAAACGGTGCAATCGCAGGATTCTGAGCTGTCTGCAAGAAAGTAGTCAAACGCTGACTGCGTACTTCTTTCTGCATCAAGCTATTTGTTCCCATTGCTTTTACTTCTAAATCGCCTTCAACATCTAAATCACCCTCGAAAAACTGCATATTCCACTGGAAATACGCTTCTCCTAGCGGTTTTAGCAGGTAATCATCTAAGTTCTTTACGACTGTTTTAATATTCAAAGATGCTGCACCTAATAGCATAGACATGCCTGATGCGGTACGTGTCATGCTTTGTACGCCTGTTTGACCGTGGGAGTAGCTTGGAATACCTGTTTGTTCGTCTGCAAGCTGTCTAAATCTATCAAACATCATCATGTTTTCGTTAGAAGTGTTTGGAAACTTAACACCGTGTATAGCTTGTCCGGGCATACCTGCTTGTCTACGGAATACTTTTCCGGGGTATACTTCCATTGACTGACCGCCTACGAGGGCTGACTCATCAACATCGAATACTAGAGAGCCGCTTAGCGCTAGGTTATCAATAGCCATGCGAGCATGACCATTCATTATTTGTTGGGAGTCGTCCATATTCTCAGCAACGCCAATACCAAAGAAAGAATAAGGATTACGCTCGTAAGAAAAGGCATTGTAGGGGATTCTGAACGGTGTAAATGGGTTAACAACCCCACGTAAAAGCTTACCATTACTGATCCAAGCATTAACTTGTACTTCATCTAGGTCATCCATATCATTTGGTAAGTCTATACCTGCTTCTCTGGCATATTGTACGTCCATTATGCCCCAATATTCTACGACCTCAAACTGGTCCGAGCCGTAGTCGTCAACACGGTTGTCGTCTTTCAATGCGTGTTCGTAGTCTTGTTCTTCGTAGTTTGCTCCCATTTCGATGCACTCTCTAATTGCATTGTCATCGAAATACGGCATTTTAGCTAAAGCTCTTAGCTGAGATCTGTTGAGCTTATGTCTGTGGAATGTGTACTCGCACTCTTCAATTGTGGTTGCACTTGGGTCTGGAAAGAAGTCCCAGATACTAACAAACTCAATACGGGGTACACGCACAGAAATAGGACTGTACTTCCTTTCATTCGTGTTTTCATCTTTGGTCCAACGTCCGATAGTTTTATTAAAGTTGAACGGTCCTTTTACAATACCTGTTCCAAACAGAGCAGCTTCGAAGATAGAGCTTCTAAGTTCTGAAGCTCCATTAGATTCTTCAATCTGATCGTGAATAAGTTTCTGCATGTTACGTGCAGCTTCTTTAGCCGGAGAAACTTCTAAAACTTGTGGGTCTGGCGATGCTCCGTCTTTTAGTTTTCCTTCGTCTTCTGCTTTCTTTATAGCGTCTTCAAATGGCGATGAACCATCTAAAAAAGTAGCTCCGGGTTTAAGCACTTTACCGTCACCTTCGTACCCTACATCAAAAGGGTTTTTCTCATCTTCTTCTTCTTTTTTATTGTTTGCAGGTGTTGAGGTTTCTAAACCCGGAGTTCCATCGAGGTGTTTATATGTAGCTACACCCTCTGGTATTTCGGTTTCTCGTACGCCAATTGGAAACTGTCCTGTACCAAAGATAACATCAACAAGCTGTCCAAAAGCTGCAAGGACTTTTGTTTTAGTTACCTTTACGAATACAGAAGACTTTTCAGATTCACGAAACTTTACATTCTTTCCATAAATACCACGGAAGTTGTGGTAGGCTTTTAGCCAACGAGCTTCGTCGTTCTCTCGAGCCATTTGAGCGTCTTCATAGCGCTCCTCAATAAGACCTACAAAACGATTACGAACATCGTCTTCCATTTCCATAGACAAACCGCTTTCGTCCTCTACTTGTTCAAAGTAAATTTCGTTAGACGTTTCGTAGTTTTCGTTTTGTTCGCTCATTTAAAATCCTTTAGAACTTTTTAGAAATTGAGATGCCGCGATAACCTTTACTAGCATCTAACTTTAGTTTAGTGTTCTTGCCTATATTCTGCGTGTACGAGTAGCTTTTGCGGGTGTTACCAAAAGAGTCCTTACTTCTGTTTGCAGTTAGGGTTCCTTTACGTAAGTTTAAAGAACCTGATACTGTTCCTCTTTGGTATTTTTGATTGCCGCTTACTCGTCCTTCTAGTGCTGCAATATTTTTAAAATTTTTGCGAGCTACAAGGCCACCATTGTTATATTTTTTTCTAGTCATATTAATATCCAAAAGTTGAATCAACAGGATTAAATCTTTTTTCCATTTGTAACTGTCTCATTTGACTTAGTGTGTCGTTGATTCTAGGTCGTGACATTACTAAATATCTTAATGCATCGTATGCGTGATCTGAAGCTTTCGTATCTACATCTTCAGGATTGGACTTATCCAGAGGAATACTTTGAAGCTCACGTATCAGGTTAGGGCATGTATTAAATATCTGCACTCGTGGCCTACCGCTTTGTTGTAGCTTCAAGTATTCGTGGATTTGTATTTTACCTTGTATTCTGTTTTTGTCAGCTCTTCTAAGCTTGTGTCCTGCTCTTTGAAGTGTTTCACCGACTGTAGGTCCTGTAGTACCTGTGCGACTCCAACAGGCTGTATCTAATACTCCGGGAACTGAAAAAGGATCTTCAAGTTCCATGTTCATTAATGTATCAGCTAACTCTTCGCCTGTCAAGCCTTTTTTGTATAATTCTCTATATATAATCAGTGTACCGTCATTTGGGTCTACTGTACCCCAAACACAGGCACTTTCTGAAGCGTAACCGTAGTCAATACCTTTTATACGTTCCCAGTGCATTGGGATCTCAAATGGTGGTATGACATGTTCGTGTCTATCGAACTCTACGAATGCTGCACCTTCTGCAACATCCCAGTTACCTTCAAGTAGTTGTTGACGTTGAGTTGGCGGCAATGCTTTCAGCATCTGCTCGTAACGTCCGTCTTCGGCTAAGTAGGGATTGTCGTCTAATCTAGCCGGTATAAACTTTCTTGTTAGTCCATCTGCGCCTACAAAAGACTCATACGGTGGGCAAGGATCAATGTAACGCTTCTTTACCCAATTAGCACCTGCACCACCGGGGTTAGCTGTGCAGCGCATGTATGGAACAATTTCTGGATCTGTAGTCCGTAGCCGCGAAGCCAAGTAGTTCCAACTGAACTCTGTTGGTAGGTGTGTGATCTCGTCAAACCCGATCCAACTATATGCTTGTCCTTGATATCTGTATACATCTGCATCCCTCTCTAGGAAGCCAAACTCTATCTTAGCCCCGCTTGGGAAGTTCCAGAGTTTCTCGACTTCTTTGTATTTGCAGCCCGGAAAAGCCTTCGGGTACAGCTCTCGGCTTTTGTCTATTAGTTCTCTAAGTTCTGGCATAGAGCGTCTAATAATCAAGGCTCGGTGAGCGCTTCTGTGAGCATACCTCAATGGGTCAACTAACATAGCGTAGGACTTACCACCCCCTGCTGCACCACCGTACAACACATCTGTTTCACCTGCTGCTAGGAAGTCCTCCTGTGGGCCTTCGTTCGGCTGAAAGATAATGTTCTCTTCTGCCTCGGCTCCTAAACTTTTTGGGAGTTCGTCCAGTTCGTCTTGGGTTACTATAGCGCCTTCAGTTGATGGGCCTTTCTTGTCAAGTTTATTTAAAGTCTTTTTAGTATTTTTTATTGACTTTCTGTAGCTCTCAACTTTGGCTTGGGCTGCCTTTAATTTCTTTTCTTTTTGTTTTACTTCTTTCTTTGCAAGCATCTTAGCTTTTGTCTGGGAGTGGTAGTTATATCCTCTACCTTTTGAGCCTTTTGCTCTGCCTGATTTTTTGCGCGGAGTCCCGTCAACTTTTAATATGAAGTCACCGTTCTCGTCTTTTGCATAGTTGTCAGGGTTAATGTCCCAATCATTCATATTTGTTAGCGATCTTTCCCAGACCTGCGTGGGAAATACTTCGTCCTGTTTTGTGCCTTAGATATAATGCTGCTTCTCGTAAGCTCAATGTTCGATCCTTGACCATTGGTAAAATCTTTTCTAGTTCTTCTAGCTGTTCGGGGACTGAGTGCATTAGTTGATCGTTGTTTGGGTCTAGAGTATAGCCAAACGGTATCGTGCTACTCGTCCTCCTCTTCGTAATAGTATTCGTCATCTTCGTCATCGTACTCCATGTAGTCAGCCTCTAAAACTGTCTCTTCTTTGGCGGGTAAAATAAACAAACCACCCTGAGTGTTTACTGTCACATCAAGGCGGTCTGTTTTTCCTAAGCCTACTCGATCTAGGATTTGCTGCGCTGCTTGGATACGCATGTTTGCTTGTGGTACTGGCTCGGAGCTATCCATGATATCAACGAGCTTGAAAGCTGCTTTAGGGGCAGATTGTGCTAGGATATTAGTCGCTAGATCGAGTATTTCAGTTTTTAAAGATTTCACAACTGATGAATAACTACCCTCAGAATATCCTGCAAGCTCCGCAGCCTGTTTCGGATCACCTCCTACTTTAACTAAGTTATCAAGGAAAGCTTCCTGCTTGGTAGTCAGTTGTTTATTTGACATTTTTTTTAGTCCTTTTTAGGCGCTTACTTTTTTAGTATACTTAACGCCACGATATATAAATACAAGTTCTTTAGTCATCGTATAATACCTCTTTCGAGTTTCTACGATTCGTTTTAACGCATGAACCTATGCGAGCTGTTTATCTGGAGCTACCCAGTTCTTATAACTATATAGTATATTATACACCTGTTTTAGAGTTTTGTCAAGTAGTTTATTAAAGTTCTTGACAAAACTTAAATTCATGTGTATAATAACTATATAGCCCCCCGGGTTATATATATATATATTAGACACAGATATACGTATTCATCTACACCCCCGGTTTAAAAGATCTTTATTAGCCTTTAAAGACTTTAAAGCTGCCGCCTTAACTGGTTTACATCCATTTTCACCCCAAAATGTATAAGCATGTATATATATATGGGGTACCCCCCACGGGCACCTGCCCACCTCTAAAGACTCTAAAGTCTTTTTCACCTACACATCGCATCTAAAGACTTTAAAAGTCTTCAAAGA
>Ga0129348_1000762_pt1 | contig 11733 bp, 12 predicted proteins | sample CPBDNA_4_FD_94424 | JGI IMG/M metagenome (GOLD analysis project Ga0129348, IMG submission 94424) | Freshwater to marine salinity gradient microbial communities from Chesapeake Bay, USA - CPBay_Sum_27_0.8_DNA | ecosystem: Environmental > Aquatic > Marine > Coastal | place: USA: Chesapeake Bay...
CCTTCAACAGGCCGATTGCCGCATTCAGATCGCTAGTCGACGTTGCCTTGGCCCCGTAGATCTGAGCCCAAATCGAGCTGGTCGTTCCCCGAACGACTGCCACGGACTGACCGGTTAGATCATCGGGCTGCTGGATTCGTCCTGGCGACTGCTGGGACAGCGAGAGGGTGAAGGCTGAAGCCAGCCCCGCGGTCACAGACGAAAGCGCCAACAAAGACAGAAGCATCCAAACCCCAGCGACCGTGCGTCCCGTACGGCTCAAAGGGGCCCGATCGCCATAACCCACGGTTGTCAAAGTCACGAGAGCAAACCACATCCCATTACCAACGCCGTGAAGGTAATGACGAGGGAACTGCTCGTAGTTGCGACGCCGCTCCGCCAGCCAGATCAGATTCCCCACAAGAAACAGCAGAAGCATCAACACCCCCAGAGAGGACAGAGCTGCCCAGCCGAAGAAGGGCGCAAGCCTCTTGATCCAAGGTGCCGAACCCGTTGGCACCAGCAATCCGAGATGACCGTGGAAATAGGGCTGACTGAAATCAAGCCCCTCCCTCGCGAGGCGATCAGGAGTGATGCTGATCGGACCGATAGCGAGATCGACCTCCCGGCCGAGCAGCGCCTGCAGATTGGCGTCTGTATTAGGTAGTGGGACCAGCACATAGGGCTGGTTGAGACGGGTGGCCACCTCTTGCCACACCTCCACGCTGATCCCTGTCTGAACGGTTTGCCCGCCTATCACGAAGGGAGGGCTCCCACTCACACCAACCCGGATGGGCTTTTTCGCCTCCTCAACGGCGCCGACTGGCTCGAGCCAAAGGATTGATCCGACCAACGCCAGAACGATTGGCCGGACTGGGAACCATCGCTTCACCACAGCTGCTGCGCGCAACAGCCCATGGGTACCACGCCAACAAGGGCCACGGCGACAATACACTTGCACTACTCACGGGTGATAGTGAATGGAGCGCAGAGCAGAGCCGATCTTTCTGCGGATCCGCCCAGGCGACCATGTGGCCGTCAGGGGGTTGCACCCTTCAAGCCCCGCGTCGGACTGGTGGATCGGTGCCGTGCTGCATTGCGATGGCGGAGCCCGTGGACCACAACCGTCCCTTTGTCAGGTTGCCTGCATCGACACCGGCATCATTCACACCGTGAATGCTGATCAAATCGTCGATCGCCTCAGGCCTGGTCCAGGCGACGCACAATCCAGGCCATCGCCGCCAGGGAACCTGCGAGAGCAAGCAGAAGCGCGAGGGTCATGATCGATCAGAGCGGAGAAGGCAGGTTAAGAGTGGCAGGCTGACCCGCGCCTGCGTTCCCTAGGAAAAGCCAATCCGCCACTTCCATCCTCAGGGCATAGGCGCATTCAAAACGCTGTTGCTGTTCCAGAAGGTTGAGACGATGCTCCAGAAAGCGCAGGATTTCAGGCTCTGGCTGGTGCAGACGATCTGGGAACGCCACAATGCAACCGCTCAGGTGGCGTCAGCCTGATGCATGGACACGACACTTGAATGCAGTCGAGATCACACCGACGGATGAGCCCTTGACCCGTGCTCCAGTAACCAACGGAGCAGGACAACCCTGGCATTGGGGATCCGAAGAACTGGTGCTGATGCCCCAGAGGGCCCTCTGGCGCCCCAAAAGCCGCCAGCTGATGGTGGCCGATCTTCACCTCGGCAAAGCCGAGGTGTTTCAGGCTCACGGGATTCCGATCCCGAGCGACGGAGATCGGTGCAACCTCAATAGGCTCAAACAGCTATGCCAAGTGCTGCAGCCCGAAGAACTGCTGATCCTCGGAGATCTCATCCACGGGCGACAGGGGCTGACCGACAAGCTCATGGAGAGCCTGCAGTTACTACCCCGAGAGTGCAGCTGCAAACTGACGCTGATCGGTGGCAATCATGACCGTGACGCCCCCTGCCCTGGAGTTCCCAGGCAGCCCAGCCAAAGGGTCGGCCAGCTTTGGCTGAGCCATGAACCCGAGTCGCCTCCGGAGCCACGCCACACGCCTCTTCTCAATGTCTGCGGCCACGTGCACCCAGTGGCATCGCTTCGCTCCGGCAATGATCGACTCCGCCTTCCCTGCTTTGCCTATGACCCTGTGAGCGAGCGACTGCTGATTCCTGCGTTCGGGGAGTTGACGGGAGGGCATGATTGCGGCCAGCGTTACCGCAAATGGCTGGTGGCTGAGAACGCCATCGTTCCTTGGCTCGATCCGTCTCCCCACCACCAAACCAGAAGACTGGCCCCGTGACACACGGATCCTCTGTCACCAAGAGGCCTGCCGGCGCCGCAAAACGGCAGCGTCGCTCCGCGCCGAAGCGACGATCGCGCCGCGGGCTGCGAAAACGCTGGATCGTGCTGGGACTGCCGATCTTGGGGTTCGCAGCGCTACTTGCTCTGGCACCTCCGAGTCCGGAGAGTGATCAACAGCAGTCCGGGACAAAGGAACGCCTGGGAGGAGCCGAGGCCGGCAGTTTTCGTTACCTGCCCGATGACGAGGTGTATGCCCTCGATTTTGATCCCAGAAAAGTGCGGGTCGGACTGCTTGAGGGGTGGGACCGGGAGCAAGATGCCTATCAAGACACTGCAGCACTCGCTTATGTGTCAGGTCCCATGTACGAACGACATGTGGACAACGGGGGGCAGGAGATCACTGTTCCCCTGGGAGACCTCAAGCTGGGTCAAAGGATCTGGAAGGGCAGGAACCGTACGGCGTCGCAGCAAAGAGCCTTCATCGGCATCGGTCATGACGGCAGTGTCGACTTCGGCTACGGCGAACTGACCAATGAACGGGAACGGCGCTACGACACCTTCGTCGGTGGTCTCCATAGTGTTTACAACGATCTGAAAGCCCCGCCCGCCAGCTACAAAGGGGCTTACAGCATCAGCATGGGGCAGCGCATCCGCTACTACCTGCCCAGGATCCGCATGGTCTTCGGACTTCGCGAAGACGGGCGGATGGAAATGCTGATGAGCAAGGACGGCCTCACCCTCGAACAAACGAGAGATCTGGCCCGTCGGCGGGGCCTGGTGGCCGCCTACATGCCTGACCATGCCTCCAAAAGTCGCCTCATCATTCCAGGGGTCAAGGGTTTTACAGAGGAGGACGCCAACTGGATCAGCGGAGGGGCCACAAGCTTTGTGCATGTTCCCTATTTGCTCCGGTTGAGTGAACGACGCTTTGCCCTGGAAGGGAACTTGATGGCCAACCTCAGCAGCCGCGTGGGGATGGCCGCCCAATGCGACGGCCCCGTGGACTGCGCCCAGTGGATCGGAAACCGTCTGATCGATCGTGCATTGGCAGGCCTGAACCGGGTCATGGAACAGGGGGTGGAGCCAGTGGCCAGGATGATCTGGAGTCCAAAACAACCAACGAAACCAGGACGAAGCGGAGACTCCGGCAGTCAAACTGCAATCCGCGAGCGCTCACCGCTGCCGGAACCTCCGATTACTGCCGATCCGCTGGTGCTCCAAGAGCTTGATCCGGGCTCCAGATCCTCTGAACCGATTGATCCTGTCTTGCCAGGGCCCAATCAGGACGGACTAGACCGTCTGACCCTGCCACCGGATCTCCCCCCCCCGATCGTCGTGCAGGAAAAGTCTCAGCCGTCCAGTGCGATGCAAGAGAAGCAAAGTGGAGCCGTCAATCAGGATGCACTGGTCGGTGCACCCCCACCGCCCGTGTTGCCACCGCCACTGCCCTAAGTCGAAGAAGACCGGCGGGATCAGCGGCGGAAGAGTCCGTTGCAATCCCCTTGGGGAGGCTTTCGAAAACAGACGTCATCCGGTGACCAGTAACCGATGGCGGGGAGCCGCAATCCCTGCCGCTTCGCCTCCGCGTTAACAGCGTCGACACCAGTCGCGGTGATCAGCACGTGACCGGGCTTTTCGACGAGATCGAGGAAAGCCTGCTCGTTCATCTCCTCGACCGCCCAGGCCAGTTCAGGCAAGAGGAAGACGCTAAGAAAGGCAAGGCTCAAACCAGAAAAGAACGACGTCATTTCAGTTCGCTTTGACGATGACCGGTGTACCGACGTTGACCATGTTGAACACCTTGATCACGTCGTCGTTGAGCATGCGGATGCATCCGAGGCTCACAGCCGCCCGAAGCTTGACCCAATTGGGCCACGCGGTGCCATGAATCGCATATTCGCCGGTTCCAACTTGGAAGTAAGCCATGTAGCGAACCCCAACCGGATTCTTCGGACCGGGGGCAATGACCTTGCCGTGCTTGTGGTAAACGGGTTTGTCCTCTTTGCGAGTGATCGCATAGCTGCCAGGTGGCGTGGGTGATTCCGGGGCACCGATCGCTACATCGTCGAATTTCGAATCATCCAACCGATTGCTTACGCGGTGAAGCGCCTGGGCACCCCCTAAGGCGAGGCTGAGGAAGCGGGCCGGTTAGGCGGAGAGTTGAAGACGACGACGAGCTCACCCCTGGCCAGAGGCCAGGGCGCGGACCACATCACCGCGGGTGATCACACCGATGGGTTGTTGATCAGCATCCACCACATAGAGCCGCTGGGTGCTGCGTTCATGCAGAAGCGATGCAGCCCGAGGCAACGCAAGCTCAGCGTTGCAGGAATGATGATCCCGCCGCATCAGATCTTTGACCGTTGTGCCAAGCACCTGATGGACCTGCTTATCCCAGTTGAGGGGGTTCCGAAGGTAGATGACGCTGTCAAGGAGCATCACGTAAGGACCGGCATCCACGCCGCTTTCACGCACCATCAGGTCCTGTTCGGTCAGTTCACCGATCAGCTGACCCTGGTCATTCACCACCGGCAGACCACTGATGTGGTGATCACTCAGCAAAGCCACGGCCTCTTGAAGAGGGGTCTCCGGAGTGACCTTCAGCACCGGCGTGGTCATCACATCACGAACCGACTGCTGGAGCACCATGGAACACATGCGAGTGAAGGCATTCTGAGCCTTGAAGAACCCATGGCGCACCTGGGCTGACCGCCTCACCCTGCTTCGGGCGATGGCAGGCCTGCCGCTGATCATGTCTCTGGCGGCCGGATGGTCGGCCGTGGCATGGATCCTGCTTCTTCTGGGAGGGCTCAGCGATGCACTTGATGGCTGGTTGGCTCGCCGAGGTGGAGGGGGAAACAGTTGGGGCGCCCGCCTGGACCCCTTAGCCGACAAGCTCCTGATTTGTGCCCCTTTGGTCTGGCTCGCCAGTGAGCAGCGCCTTCCCCTATGGGCGCTGTGGCTTCTCTTAGCCCGGGAGCTGCTGATCTCCGGATGGCGACGGGATGCCATGGACGGTGCTCCCGCCTCGAGTGCAGGGAAAGCCAAAACGATCTTGCAGTTCCTCAGCCTGCTGCTGCTGCTCTGGCCTAGATCCTGGGGATCGGACGCGGCTGTCGATGGGCTCCATCAACTGGGCTGGTGGCTCTTCTGGCCGTCGTTGTTCATGGCCCTGCAATCCGCCGCCAGCTACCTCAGGCCGCTCCAATCAACTGAAGGTCAGCGCTGAGATCTGGAGCATCCCCCGGGTCGAGGCTGAACTCCCGGTTGAAACTGTCCTGAAAAGCCTTCAGGGCATCAAAACGCGGGCTCCAGGCCAGTTCACGCTCCACTCGGCTGATATCGGTCAGAAAATGGCCGATCCTGAGCGGAAAGGCCTTCCGCGCCTTGGGATCAAGTCCGCTCGGGTCGAAGCGACGCACGTCAACGGACTGAGGATCACGTCCCGCTGCGATCGCAGCAGCTGCCACAAGCCCATTGAACGTGATGCCACGGCGGCAGGAGCAGTTGTAAATGCGATTGGCGGAGGCATCCACCGCGAGCGAACGGGCCATGGCCTCAGCCAAGTCCTCCACATGACCCACCTGAGTAATCGTGGTGCCATCCCCCGGGATGGGGACGGGCAGGTCATGACAAATCCGGGCGAAAAACCAACGCTCAATCGGGTTGTAATTGCCAGGACCGACGATGTATGTGGGACGGAAACTCGTGAACGGCATTCCCTCCTTGAGCAGCCAAGCTTCGGTGTCAGCTTTACCGGCGTGGCGGCTTGCCGGATCCACTGGGCAGTCTTCATCAAGGGGCCACTGTTCGCTGGATGCATAAACACCAGCTGAACTCACATAAAGGAATCGGTGGCTCGGAGCACCCGTCACAGACAGGACAGAACGGCTGTCGTCCAGGGTGCGGCCGGAACTATCGATGATTACGTCGAAGCTTCGGCCCTGAAGTTGCTCTAAATCCTCCAGCTGGCTGCGATCCCCACGCACGTGCTCAATCCCAGCTGGCAGGGACTGCTTGCCTCGCGTAAACAGCGTGAGTTCATGCCCCTGAGCCTGGAGCGACGCCACCAGCGGTTTACCCACAAATCGGGTTCCACCCATGACAAGGATCTTCATCCGAACAGCTCAGTTGGCTGCCATTGAAGCGCGGTTGGGGGTCGCTGATCAGCCACGCTGCAGGATGGGGCTCTGCGATCCATTCCTCAACCCATGGAGATCATTCCCGCCATCGATCTGCTGGGTGGAGCTTGCGTACGCCTGCATCAAGGTGACTACGGACAGGTCACCCAGTTCAACGACGATCCGGTGGCCCAGGCACTGAGCTGGCAGACACAGGGGGCCAGCCGCCTGCACCTCGTCGATCTTGACGGCGCCAAAAGTGGGAAACCCGTCAATGACGAAAGCGTGCAGGCGATCACGCAGGCCCTCTCGATTCCCGTCCAACTCGGTGGAGGTGTTCGTTCGGTTGATCGGGCTGAACAGTTGCTGGCCTGCGGACTTGATCGCGTGATCCTTGGCACCGCAGCGCTCGAAAATCCTGGGCTGGTTACTGAGCTGGCATCACGTCACCCTGGCCGGATCGTGGTCGGCATCGATGCGCGGGAAGGGAAGGTAGCCACTCGAGGCTGGATTGAAAACAGCAATGTTGAGGCCACGACCCTGGCCTCAGAACTCAGTGTTGAAGGCATTGCCGCGATCATCAGCACCGACATCGCGACGGACGGCACCCTTGAAGGGCCGAATCTTGACGCCTTACGTGCCATGGCCCAGGCCAGCCAGGTGCCGGTGATCGCGTCGGGAGGCGTCGGATGCATGGCCGACCTTCTGGCTCTACTGGCCCTGGAACCCCTTGGAGTGCAGGGGGTGATTGTTGGACGCGCCCTCTACGACGGTCGCGTGGATTTGAGAGAAGCGATCGCTGCCCTGGGAGAGAACCGTCTTCAGGACCCTCCAAACCTCGACATCCTCAACGGCTGAGCCACCTCGGGTTGCCTGGGACCTTAAGGTGAAGTCATTCCCGATACGCCTGTGAGCGGAGTCAATCCCTCCACAGACCCAGTCCCCCAGACCGGGGTGCAGCAAGCCTTTGAACGCTGCCGTCAGCTCGGCATGCGTCTCAGCAGGCAGAGACGCATGGTGCTCGATCTGCTCTGGAGTGAGGCCAACCATCTCAGTGCAAGAGACATCTTCGAGAAGCTCAATGCCCGTGGTCGAAACATCGGCCACACCTCCGTTTACCAAAACCTCGAGGCCCTACAAAGCGCGGGAGTGATCGAGTGCCTCGACAGGGCCAATGGGCGGCTCTACGGGTATCGCAGTGATCCCCACAGTCACCTCACCTGTCTGGAGACGGGGCGAATTGAAGATCTCGACATCGAGCTGCCCGACGCACTACTCAGCGCGATCGAATCCAGCACTGGCTACAGGATCGAGTCGTACACCCTGCAACTCAACGGTCGTCCGACGGGCTCCGCATCCTGAACAATCCCCTCCCAGCCACTGGAGCCAAGGCTCCGCACTCGTTACCTTGACGGAACAGTGACGGTCCAGGTCCCCAGCCTTGAGCAGCAAGAACGTCGAAGTCCTCCTGCTCGCGCCGGATCTCCTCGGTGAGTCCCTGGCCCTTCAGCTGTCGATGGAGGCCGACACCTGCGCCGTTCGACTCCGGCCTGAGCAGCTCAATCAACACCCCTGCCTGGTGATCTGGTCGGTGGACGAACAGATCGGATTCGGGGCCCTGCGTCGGGAGCTTTTGCAGCTCAATGAACGCTGGCAACCAGCTCCTGTGCTGCTCTTGCTCCCCGCTCAACTGAACCTGAGCGAAGACGAGCTGCTTCAACTCGACTGCCCCGGATTACTGCAAGACCCGGATCTACCAAGCCTTCGCGAAGCCATCACCACCCTGCGCGAGGGGGGACGGGTGTTGCGTCTTCGCCAGAGTGCAGGCCCACAACCCAGTGCATCAACCCCTGCGGCAACGCTGGGCCTGGGGCAATGGCTCTTAGTCAGCGGTCTGCAGCAGATCAGCCATGACCTGCAGGTGATCGAAAGCCTGCTCAATCCCCCTCCAGAGCATCTTCTGCTGCGACTGCTGCTGGAAGGGCGCTGCCGCGAATTGCGCAGTGCCAGAAACCTGCTGCTCTGGCTGTGGGGGCCTCTGCAGGTCGGGTTGGTGGACGCCGTCCCCCTGGGTCAACAGAGCAGAACGATCCTCGAGGAAGGCGGAGACTCGCATCATCAGGCGAGCACAGCGATCACGCTGCGTGAACGCAATGCCACAGCGGTCTGGACAGCGATCCAGGAGCGGCTCCAGGGAGCGGTCAACGCAGGGTTGGGCAACGGCACCGGCAGCCTGTTGGCGATGGAGGGGCTGAACCCAGAACGTCGCCGCGATCTTCTCTTGGCACTCCTGCAGCAACTCGACCAGGTCATGGCACGGCTCCGGCGCGAGGAGATGGAGCCAGAGGATCTTCACGCAGCGGCACTGACCGACAGCTGGCACGCTCTCCAGCCTCAGCTGCGCAAACAGGCCCTGCAATCCATGACCGGTAGCTATGTGCGCCTACCGCAGGGCGACTCCCTCCAGCCCGTGACGGAGTCATTACTGACGCAGGCGGATTTGCAGCAGGCCGATGAAGAACTACCCGATCCACGACGGATGCTGGATCCACTCGTTCTTGACCAGCCGGTGCTCGTGGATGGTCAACTCCTGCCAGCCCACCACCCCCGCGCCTTGCTCCAACTCGAGACTCTTGTCAGCAACTGGTTGGTGCGAACGGCTGAGTTGATCAGTGGAGAGTTGATAAGCGCCTGCGGTGACTGGCCTGAACTGCGGCGTTATCTCCTGAACCAGCATCTGATCTCCACCCGTGAACTGGAGCGACTCCGCAACCAGCTCAACCATCAGAACCGCTGGCAACTCTGGATTCAGCGGCCGATCCGCCTTTATGAGAGCCGTCGTCTGCTTTACCGACTACGGGCCGGTCGAATCGAACCGCTGATCCTTGTGGAACCCCGCGACAGCGAACTGAAACAGTTGGGCTGGTGGCAGCAACAGGTCGCACTGCTTCTCGAAGCAAGGGATGCCATTGCTCCTCAGATGCAGGCTTTGGTGCGCACCATTGGAGACCTCATGGTGGTGCTGCTCACCCAGGTGGTCGGTCGAGCCATCGGCTTGATCGGTCGAGGGATTGCTCAGGGGATGGGACGGAGCCTGAACCAGCGGCCTGCGGGCCGCGGCTGAGATCAACAGGCAGAATGCCCAGCTATCACGGCTGGGCGATGGCACGAGTACTCAAGGCAATGCTGGGACTGGTGCTGTCTCTGCTCCTGTTTGTTCCAACTGCATCCGCAGCGCGCGACGACGATGCCTACGACGGCAACATCTTCGCCCTCTACGCAGGCAATGGCTCCCTGGTCCCTCCCGCCAGCACCCTGGCCGAATCCCAGGCAGCCGGGCGAACCAGCGTGCTCATCTTCTACCTGGATGACAGCCGCACGAGCAAAGCCTTCGCTCCAGCCGTCTCAGAGCTGCAACGGCTCTGGGGGCGAAGCATCGACCTGATGCCTCTGACCACTGATGCCCTGCAAGACCGCATTGATCGGGGCGTCAGCGATCCTGCCCACTACTGGCACGGTCGCATCCCCCAAGTGGTGGTGATCAACGGCGAGGGACGTCTGCTGCTGGATGAAGAGGGTCAAGTGCCCCTCGAGGCCATCAATGTCGCGATCAGTGAGGCCACTGGTCTTCCCGCTCCAGAGGGGGTGAGCACCAGCCTCAGTTTCAATGAGCTCAACACTGAAGTGCTGACCCGCTGATCCGAGCGATGAAACCGCCTACGCTGCGCGGCTGATCGTCCGGTCGATGCACCGGTGATGGCATGGCCACCCTGCTCATCGTGCTGCTCGTCCTCGGTGTGGCCGTGGCCTGGCTTGAGGCGCGGCACCGCCTGAGACCAGCCTCGCCACTGCAACTGAGTGCCAATGACTGGCACGTGGAGCCTCAAGAGCAAGGTGGGCTGAAGGTGACGGGCTCCTTCTCGATTCACAACCCCCACCAACGCATGGAGGTGATGGTTCCCGAGTTCGACGTGAAGCCCGTGCTGATTGGAAAGTGTGATCTCACCTCAATGAAGGTGAGCACCAGCATTCGGCCCGAGCATCCCGACGAAGAAGCCCGGGACGATGGCTACTGGGCCGCTTACATCGTGAAGGGAAGAAAAACCACCACGGTGAAGGTGGCGATCAGCATCGCTGACGCTGAGGGGACTGCGGTGCTCGAGAGCGTCGACACCCTGTGGGCCGACGTGCACTGGATCAACTACGGACCGTTTGGTCGTCTTCAACGCCGCCAGGGTGTGGTCTTTCCCTTGCGGCGTCCTGCTGTCCCGACCCGCGATCAGGCAAACATCAGGCCTGGCGACCAGTGCGGAGTGCTGCCGATCCGCACCCACCTGCTCGGGCCACTGGATGACACCGTTGACGTGCTTCGCACCTATGCCGGGCATCTCGTGCAGCCCGGTGATGTGCTCACCATCGGTGAAACGCCCGTGGCGGTGATGCAGGGCCGCTATCAGCATCCCTCCATGGTGGATCCAAGCTGGCTGAGCAGACTCCTCTGCAGAGCGTTTCATCCCACCAGCAGCCTGGCTACAGCCTGTGGTCTCCAAACCCTCATTGATCAGGTCGGTCCGACCCGGGTCCTGCTGGCCTGGGTTCTTGGCCTTGCCATGAAATTAGTCGGCAGCCCAGGTGGCTTCTATCGACTGGCTGGAGAGCAGGCTCGGCTGATTGACGACATCACCGGCACCACTCCTCCCTATGACCAGACGATTGTCTTGGGTCCGCAGGAGCCCCAGGCCCTCTGTGAGGCAGCAGCCGCAGCTCTCGGCGTCGATGTGGCCATCGTTGATGTCAACGACCTCGGTCGCGTCAAGGTGCTCGCGAGCAGCCGTGGCTGCGACCACGCCCTGCTGCACCGGGCTCTGAAACCAAATCCAGCAGGAAATGCCAACGAGCGAACCCCTCTTGTGCTGGTCCGGCCAGCCTGAAGAAGTCCCCGGGCTGCCCGACGGGCAGAGACGGGCGATACATTGAGCTCATCCCAGCTGAGCATCGTGGTGGGGGGAGCCGACTGCACCCTTCAGGTAGAGCCGCTCCATGCGGCCCACCTTCCCCGGCTTCAGGCCGGCGAATCGAGTGCTTTGCTTCCCAGACTTCAGACCCTTCTCCTTCAAGGGCTGATCGCCAGAGCGGAAAGCCTTTTTCCGGTGCTGCCGTGGATACGCCAGCCCAGGGCGCTTGTCGCTCTGGAGTCCGACCAACTGCGGGCTCTTGTGGAATTGCGTCCCCACAATCGCCAGGGCACCTGTTGGCGACTGGCCCTTGAAGACATCAGCACGCCATCGCAGCACAGTCGCGCTCAGGTGCTCAGCACCCTGCTCAAGGAATCCCTCCTCGGGGCGCACCCGCGATC
>Ga0129348_1000763_pt1 | contig 11732 bp, 15 predicted proteins | sample CPBDNA_4_FD_94424 | JGI IMG/M metagenome (GOLD analysis project Ga0129348, IMG submission 94424) | Freshwater to marine salinity gradient microbial communities from Chesapeake Bay, USA - CPBay_Sum_27_0.8_DNA | ecosystem: Environmental > Aquatic > Marine > Coastal | place: USA: Chesapeake Bay...
AGATAATTATAGAACTTTTAGGGCAAAAGTAAAAACTTATAAAAGAAGTGGTAAATCTAATTTTACACATTCTATTGTTCATAATGTGTCAGAAAGCTTTACTACAAAAGATGTGATCGCAAAGCTCGGCGCAAATCCAGTTTGTTACTTAACTGGTAAAAAAATCGACCTCAATCAACCACACACTTTTCAATTTGACCACATTGTACCTACATCTAAGGGCGGTACTAATGACTTAGATAACTTAGCAATATGTGTTAGTGAGGCTAATTTTGCTAAAGGAGATTTAAATCTTAATGAATTATATTCTCTTTGTGAAGATATATTAAATTGGAGAAACAAAAAAAATAAAAAAAAATAACTTTTTTATAGAAATTTAAATTTATTTCATAATAATATAATTATTAACTTTTATTTAAAACACTATGAACTTAAATGATTTAAACGAAGACCAAAAAGCTGTCTATGATAATTTTCTTGACTTAGAGCAAGACTTAATTGATTCCGAAAAGAAAGAAGACCTATCTATCTTAAGAGAAGCTTGGAATGTTGAAATATCAAAGCCAGGATGCACTAATTGCATTAAAAATGGTGCGAAGCACAAGTACTCTCAACTTTGTTTTAACATGATTGCTAATGATCTTACCATCGAGCAATCTAAATCTATTTTTGATAAAAGAATGGAACTAAACAAGCGACATAGTGATGTAGCCAAAGAAATTGAAGATGAAATTCAGGCTGAAATTGACTCGCTAAAAAATAGCTAACTTTTTTATTTTTTAATTTCTTTTAGTTTTTTGAAAAAGCTAGCTATAGGTGCTGCTGTTCATGATGATTTTGACGGCATTTTCTGGTCTGTGCATTCGATCAGAATCAATAACATTGATTTATTAGATCAACTCGAATTTATTATCGTAGATAATAGCCCTGACTCTGCACACGGGAAAGAAACAAAAAAATTAGCTGATAAAATTCAAGCAAAATATGTTCCTTTCACAGAGTACAAAAGCACCTCAATACGGAATTTAGTTTTTGAAAATTCTAGTGCGGAGTTTACTTTATGCATTGATTCTCATGTGTTATTTGAGCCTGACACTATAAAAAAGTTGTTAGCTTTTATTTCAGAAAATCCTAATTCTCAAGATTTATATCATGGTCCTATGCTGTATGACCATTTTCATCGAGGACCTACTGCAGTATGTTCTCACATGGCTCCTGTATGGAGGGCCAACATGTACGGAATATGGGATCACAATTCTCGTGCTCATAATCCTGACGGAGAACCTTATGAGATTCCGATGCATGGAATGGGAATCTTTATGTGTAAGACAAGCGCCTGGCTAGGTTTTAATAAAAATTTTCGTTCTTTTGGCGGTGAAGAAGGTTATATTCATAAAAAATTTCGGAAAGCTGGTCGCAGGACTTATAATTTGCCTTTTTTACGATGGAATCATCGATTCCAACGACCTAACGGAGTAAATTATCCATTAAGCTTAGTGGATCGAATTAGGAATTATTTAATTGGACATACAGAGTTAGGTCAAGACTATGATGATATTTTTGATCATTTTGGATTTGGCCCTTGGGGTAATATTAGTCATATTGATTTAATTTCGGAAGTTCTTGATATGGATATACCTGTTTTTGAGCCTAATAAACCATTTGTTCCTTTAACCAATATTTCTGGGGAATCAACTTAATATTTTCATGAAGAAAAAGCTCACTATAGGATCTGCGGTTTATGATGACTTTGATGGAATTTATTTTTCCATGAATCATCTTAGACTTCAAAATCAAGATATTTTAAACGACTTAGATCTTTTAATTATTGATAATAATCCTAACTCTAGCCACGGTAAAGAAACAAAACATTTTGCAGATACTTCAGGTATCCGTTATATTCCGTACACTGATCAAGTTAGCACTGGAGTACGTAATAAAATTTTTGATTTTTCTGAAGCGGAAGCTACATTGTGCATGGATTGTCATGTTATTTTTGAACCTAATACTATAAAAAGATTAATTGATTTTTACGAAAAAAATCCAGACACAAAAGATTTGTATCACGGCCCGTTACTTTTTGAAAACATGCATGATGTTAGTCATTATATGCGTCCAGAATGGTGGGATCATAACTTTGGTGCCTGGGGAGGTCATAGACAAAACATTACCATTGACTCAGATCCTTTTGAAATTCCCATGCATGGATTGGGTATGTTTACCTGTAAAACAAATGCTTGGCTAAGATTTAATGAGTATTTTAATGGTTTCGGAGGTGAAGAAGGATATATACATCAAAAATTTCTTAAAGCTGGACACAAAGTTTACAACTTACCTTTTTTGCGATGGTTGCATAGATTTGGTCGGCCAAATGGAGTCAAGTATCCACTAACTTTGAGTAATAAAATTAGAAATTATTTAATTACCCGAAAAGAGTTAGGGCTTCCGCTAGATCCAATCATTAAGCATTTTAAGGAACAAAAACCAGACTATGATTCTTCTCCTGATTTAGAGTATGTAAATTCTTTAGATATACCTGTTTTTTTACCAGAAAAGGAAACTCCAGTTTTAAAAGATATAAAAATTTAATTTACTCGTCTTTTGGGTAAAGTTCTTTTAATCCTGTTAAATCAGAAGAGCTTCTTATTTTATCTCCCAATCCATCCATCATAAGAATTCCATTCTTTGCGCAAGTAACTGTTTCTGGAACTTCTTCTGTATGACGGTCTCCTCCGTTAGCAAAAATATCAGGCTTAATTGCTTCTAGAGAGGCACATACGCTACGATTTTTATCGATACTCAAAAAAGCTTCATCTACCACCTCCAGAGCTTCAACAATTTTCACCCTATCCTCTTCGCTCATAAAAGCTTTACCTTTTTTTAATATGCACTGTAAATCATTATTTACAATTACTACCAATCGATCTCCGTGTTCTTTTGCAAGATTAAAATACTCTAAGTGACCCACATGAATGGGGTCGAAGTAACCACTAACTGCTATTGTTTTCATTTTCTTTCGTAGTCGTCTTCGATTCTTACGATATCATCTTCTCCAAAGTATGTGCCAGTTTGTACTTCTATTAAAATCATATCTTCATTTTTGCTTGGATTAGCCATTCTATGTTTGTCTCCCAGTCCTATTAAAGCTGTTTCACCAACTTTAAAATCCGTATCAACATCATTGAGGGTCACTCTGGCAATACCTTGAACTACAGTCCATGCTTCCTGACGGTGATGGTGGTATTGATAGCTCAATCTTTGTTCTGGTTTAACCACTATACGTTTCACTTTACAATACTCTGTATCGAGTAAAATTTCATAATGACCCCAAGGTCTAATAGATTCATCGTCATTTTTCATTTTTATTACTTATTTAAGTTACACAGATTCGCATGGAGTGAGAAAATTCATTTACTACTATAATATTCTGAAATTTTTGCATCGATAGATGCTTGGTCAATTATTGGATTATTATATTTATTAACCTCTCTTATGATCATTTCGGCGATATGATTACCCAGTTGTTTATCATCTTCATCTATATTTTTAAATTTTGCATTGTCAGAATTTATATTTACGCAGAATTCTCCATATTTATTATGAGAAGACATGGTATTTTCTTTTCCCTCCCCAAAAGATTTAATTTTATAATTGATTGTATTTTCTCCTGATTCAGCATTTTTATATTCCCTCTTAATGGCTGTTTTTACTACATGTCTTTTTTGTGAATTGGGTATATGTTTTATTGCATTTTCTGCTTCAGAATCAATTATTTTTTCTTTTATATTTTTGGGTATTACAATATTTGGCTTCTTTGGCGCAATTAGATCCTTAGGAATATCTAGATTCTCAACTATTTTATTGATGATTTTTGTAGCTATTCTTTCATGTCTTTTATCTTGCTCTGGTTTGTTTATTTCTAAATATGCTATTAATAAATTAATTATAGTCTCATATGTGGCTTGATAAAAAGGTTTTGTTATCGGATGATCTTCTCGCAACATATGGTGAGATAAGTCTTTTGCTGGCATCCCTTTATGATCAAGCTCCGTACTCAGTTCTTTACAATTAACAAAGCCTTTGATTTTTGGCAGGTATTTAAACAATTGATCTTGAATTTCATCTGATACTTCTTTTTCATTAATGATCTGGCTAATAAGTTTATGGTTATAAAGATCTAATTTACATATTTTTACTTGCGATGTTATATAAATTTCATCTATTTCATTTTGGTGAATTTCTTCATTTAACAAACAGAGATTAAATTTAATTTCAGCTGTCTTTTCTCCGTTTAGATGTTGGAATTGAAATTTTGTCTGTATTGGTTCAAATTTGTATCCAGATAATGCATAATCAAATTGCAAAGACTCTTGATTAATTGATATTTCTAATTGTTTTCCGCTTCTTACTAATTCTCCAAAAAAACTTTTAATTTCTCTTTTGATTGAATCTATTCTCCAGCCATCTTGATGCAGTATTGGGTCTAGATTATTTATTGTAATAATTGTCCCGTGATTAGTTTTAATATTACATTCGTCTTCACTGAGTTCTTTTACTTCTGGACTATAATCGTCAAGGAACTCAGATTGTTTTCTTTGGTATGTAATCAAGAAGTTTTTGCCGTGAGGATTTTTTGTTTCAATTGTCCAATGTATATTTTTATTATCACTTAATTTATCATTTGCTATTTTTCCTCCTATGCCCATGTGCCCCATTTTTATTTCTCCATTTTCGTTCATGTCATATGAGTTACCAAACACAAAATATTTGTCAAAGCCCGTCATTCCTTTTTTGTCAGGAGTATGATCAAATCCGATACCATTATCTTTAACTATTGCTTTTTCTTTTGTTAAAAATATTTCTATATTTGTCGCTCCTCCTTGTATGGAGTTTTTTATTAGCTCTGTAAATGCTTGCTCATAGTCTACGGTTGATTGTAGTATGTTACTCAGATTAAATCCTGTTTTAATTTTTATTTTCACAGCGGCATGTATTACACGTAAAGGAAAGTTATCTCTCGGAAAACTTTTACCAATGTAAGATCCTTCTTTCCAGTATGCAAATATTGTTTTTTAGTTTGTGGTTTTTAATAACCACTGTTTGTTTTTGGGTTTTGCATTTGGTTATAAATCCAAGAGTATGTTTTTACTAACCCTTCTTCCAGAGTAATTGAAGGAGCCCAATCGAGAACCTCCTTAATCATTGTATTATCACTATTTCTACCTCTAACACCTTGAGGGGCGTTTAAATTATAATTTCTTTTTAATTTAATTCCAGCAATGCTTTCAACAATATCAACTAACTGATTTATTGAAACCATTCTGTCACTACCTAGATTCAGAGGTCTTGAATCCCCCTTTTTCCACATTAATTCCATGCCCGTGATGCAATCATCTATAAACATGAAAGATCGAGTTTGTTTTCCGTCTCCCCAAATTTCTATTTCGTGTTTACCGCTGAGTTGAGCTTCAATGACCTTGCGACATATTGCTGCTGGAGCTTTTTCGCGTCCACCTCGCCATGTACCGTATGGTCCGTATATATTATGAAAGCGACAAGTACGTGAATCAATATCAAAATCTTTTCCATAGTAGTGTGTTATTAACTCGCTAAATAATTTTTCCCAACCATATCCGTCATTAGGATTAGCAGGAAATACATCTGATTCTTTAAGGGCCTGAGAAGCTTCGTCTTTAATTTGTGATTGAATTACAGCAGGATACACACAGGCTGTAGAGCTATAAAGAATTTCTTTCACCCCATTATCTCGTGCCGCCATCATCATATGTGTTTGTATTAAAACATTTTCCATACATATAGCTTGATTATATTCCAAGAACCCCATACCACCCATGTTGCAAGCAAGGTTATATATTCGATCCACCCCCTTGCTTAGATTGTAACAATGATGTTTCTCCTGTAGATTACAATTAGCATGATTTTCAGCATCTTTGAATGTTTGATACCACATCTCCGCAGGTTTTATGTCTGCGGCTACGACTTGATGTCCTTGAGACAACAAATCTTTAACTAAATATCCAGCGATAAACCCGCCAGCTCCTGCTACTAATATTTTCATAATTTTATATGGAAATATTTTTACTCTTCATAATTAAATATTTCTAAAAATTGATGGCATTCTATTTTCATTTCTTCGCGCAGAATCGTTGTGACTCTCGAAAGTTCTTTCATCATCATTACGTCTGTACCCAGAGGATCTTCTTCATTTATTTCGACTTCTAAATCTAAAGGTTTATTTTCTTGTATTTCTATTAATGTATTTAATTCTTGCAATAATTTATTATATAAAGATATTAAATTTGTTGAGCTTTTTCTGTATTTCCTCTTTAAAGGTTGTTTTTGCTTTTTTGAGGGAAAATTATTTTCTTTAAAAAAATCTTGAATTTCTTCGACTAATCTAATGTGTTCGTTTTCTTTTTCAAACAATTGCTTGTTGTAAAATTTAAAACTTTCCCATGCAAGTTCATACTCTTGTTGATTATTGCTCATATATATATAATATGCTTAAAAATCATAATTAAACATTTTTATATCGTACTCCGCTATTTCCCCAACCATGTCTCTGGTTTCTTTTGTAAATAGTTCCTTGCGACTCAGTTTTTCTTGCTGGTCTGATTGTCTATATTCATGAGTGATTCTTATTGTTTTGTCGTAATCTTCTATTTCGAGTCGCTGCATTACTTCACTCAACCCTTGTTGAAATTGCTCAGTTTTAATTACATAATCCATGAGAAATTCTTCTTTATGTTCGACATATTTTTGCGTATCTAAGTATGCCGCACTATATAACCCTAATTCTGTTTTATTTTCTTTAAATTGTTGATAAGTTATTCTCACAAAATCTTCAAAATTGTCTATGTAGTTTTTAAATCCCGTACGTCTCTGTAGCCAATAAAATGCTGAAACAATTCGATCCCAAGGATTTCGAACGATAGTAAATTTAAAATAATCTTCTGAAACAATATTTTGTCTTGCTAGAGCTTCAATATGTTCAGTTAATGATGCATGAATATTATCGCAAACAGTTGTTACCTCTGGTTCTCCTTCTGTATCTTTTAGTTCAGTTCCTGGTCTGGGTATCTTATTTTCATATCCATTTGGAGCAATTGCTTTGTGCAATATATGCTCTATACTAGTGCCTCCACACTTAGGTGGATGAGTAAATATAATTTTTTTTTCTACACAGTACATGCTTTTTTTTTACACTTAAAATGCTGTTTTGATTTTCAAAATAAGGTAAGAAGTCTCAAAAAAATAGTGTATATACTTGCATTATGGGATTAAGTAAAGAATGGGCGGAATTCGTCTTAGCAAAAGCTGCGCAAGGTATGGGTGCTTTGTCGGAAGGGACCAAAGCAGATCTAGCTGAACAAGGATATGATGTAGACAACCCTGGTGAGAACAAGGATGATGATGGCAATAAGCTTGCCGATAAGATCATCACTCCAGGTTGGTGGCCCGACAAAAACACGGGCGACGACACAGGAGTTGCATAATATAGCCAGTTTTAATAACTGGGCTTTAACCTTAACCCTCCCTTGTGGAGGGTTTTTTTTTTACTTTTTTTGTTTTTTGGTGTATTCATATACATGAGCAAACGAATATTCAAATACGAAGGTAATGGATCAGATTCTAATAAAAAGGGTCTAGATGATTTTTTAAATGAATCAAAAGGTAGCGAAAGTCTTTTTGATTATAGTGTAGTGGCTAGCGACCAAAGCGCCGCTGGTATTGTTGGAAGAATTAATGAAGGTGAGGCCTCTGATAGAGATAACGAGCTTTATAACCAGTGGCAAGATCAATACAATGCATGTGGTGGATGTCCTTGCGATGGAATGTCTGAAAAAACATGTGGAATGTTTGACAATCTAGCAAATAGCCCCCCTCCTGATGAGTGCCCCACTGCACCAGATTGTCAAGGAGTTTGCGGTGGAAGTGCAACAACAGATAGCATGGGTAATTGTTGTTTAGAGGCTGATATCAGCGAGGTTGACGGGCTTTGCCATGGTTGCGAAGACTGCGTTTGTGCTTGTCCTAATAACAATGTAGCCTTTGACAGTAGAGTTGGCTGTCAACCCGTAGACAATTGTAGATTCGGTTGTGGTTCAGGAGGTTACCCCAGCATGGAAGCTTGCCTAGAAGCGCATGGGGAGTTCGCTTAATTTGTCACTAGTTTCATACTAAGTCTTACAAAACCCTCCCTTGCGGAGGGTTTTTTCTTGACTTTTTTCGTTTTTTACTGTATATTAGCCTTTATGCCATATATACCAAAATCTCAACAACAAAGTGTTCACGAAGGAAAAGTTGAAAATGCTGGGCAATTCAATTATCTTCTTAATCAAGCTATTGATCTATATATCGATCAACACAAGTTAAACTATCAAACTTGCAACGATATAGTGGGTGCAATGGAATGTGCCAAAATGGAGCTTTATCGTAGACTTGTAGCTCCTTACGAAGATGAAAAAATAGCCGAGAACGGAGACGTAAAACCTTTTATCTAATATGTAGCTGTGAAAAATTGGTGGTTGTATAGTTTAATTTTTTGCGGATGTACAATTAGTGTAATTACATGCTATTATTTTATTAGTCTAAATAAAGCCATCAATCACCTTGCCGTTACAGATGAATTAACTTTAAGACCACCACCACCACCATTTCATCTTGTTCCACCTTCCCCGCCTCCTAGTTTTATTCCTAAACTACCTTCTCGTTTTGTGGAAATTCAAATCAATGCGGTTCCACGACCTTTGAATATAGGGGGTTTTTATCCTTATGTTGTTTGGGTGAACGGTAAACAAAAAAACTTAAAACCTGGAGAGGTACAAATTTTAGCAAAAGCATTAAATTTACCACTTGATTCTCCGCCTAACGACCCTGAACTACATTCTGGCAAAGGCTGGCTGCGCCCCTTGCAAATACCTCGATTAAATATTAAAGATTATAATGTAGGAACTTCTGTAACAAAAAAACCAGCAAAAAAGTAAGTTAGCATTATGAAATAAAATTAAAATATTCTTCATAAGATATTTTTCTCTTTTACACTTTTTGTTTTCTTTAAAGATTTTTTTAGTGCTTTTTGTGTAATTAGCTTTATGTTAGAGCATAATAGTACGTTAGCAGTTTTTTACCCTTGCACCTTAAAAGAATATCAAAATACAAATCTTTCGAGCGCAATTTCTAAAATATTAGACAATAAGCCCTCTGATGAATTTTCTTTTGATTTATTTTTAATTTTTGACCAACAATCAGATGATAACTATGATAGTCTTAAAGGTTTAGCTAAAAACGACTCAATTAATCAACTCTATATCCATAGTTTAGATATTCCACCAGAAGATAATATTTATATCCAAACATGGGATCCAGATCATACTTTACCAGAAGTTATACCTAGTCATGGCTTGAGTGCTGGACCAAATCACTCTTTTTATCAAAGTTTGTACTACCTTATTGACCACCCAAACAATTACGACAACTTTCTTTTGCTTGAGACTGACATGCAAATCCTAAGAAGTCATTGGTTGGATTTTTTAATTGACTACTGCAAAAATACCAATTTTACAATCGCTGGATCAAAATATAAAGGTATTCAAAAATGGCATAGAATGCTGGATTACAAAGATCACCTCAACGGAATCGCTTTATATAAAAATTCTGAAGATTTACTTTATTTACTGAAATCGTCAGAGCAGTACCTACAGCAACAAGTCAAAGAAGGTGTACATTTCTTAAATTTTGATATTGCTATAGATCAATGGCGGAGAACTGAAGAAGGAAAATCTTTTTTCAATGAAAGCAATTCATTAATTGACACAAAATTTATCACAAATGCGAGTGACCCTGAAGACGAACTTGTTCCTAAATCAACTTTTCTTAAACATTTCCCCGAAACCTTGATTTTACATCATAAAACTTCAGCATTAAATTTCTCTTTTGAATCGAATGCTGTGGATTCAGATCAGTCAATCGTCGAAACTATTACAAATAAAAAAAATGTTTTAACAGAATATTCAAATTTACAAAATAAGTCAAAAATCATCCCTTTGTTTTTTCATATACCGAAAAATGCAGGCACTTATTTAATTAGCATGACTGGCATGTTGATGCGAACATATAAATATAAATATGATTCCAGCCCTGTCTTTCGAGAAAAATCCAAACATTTTAGCCCATTTTTTAGAGTTGCTACAACATTAGAAGTGTTAGATGATAAAGATCGTCCTCTGGCAACTATTAATGCTTTCGATATCAATGGGTATATTTATAAAAACAGAGGAGAAGATAAAGACATTCAATTAGTTCGCGGAATTTACCACCGCATCCATCTTAAAGATTTAAATAAAGAAATAATTAGTGCTCTTGATGTATTTCAGGTTAACATTGTAGATAACGGATTTCCAGTTTTTGAAGACTTATTATCTTTATTTGATTCAAGTTCTACAGGCTTTATTCCACATGCATTATTGCGAGATCCTTTCAAGCGTGCTTTATCTATTTTTAATTACTTAAATTCTCAAGCTTCCGCCCATGAGCCTACACATAAAGCAATTTTTGCTAATAATTTTCAAGATTATATTTCAGGCATTCAGAATGAAGATTCTTGGTTAATGAGAAAGCTACTCGATATTCCCAACACAGAACCTTTAAGTGACAATCTTTACAATTTATTTTGTGAAGTTTTTGACTTATTTAGAGTAACTGAAGTCAGTAATGTAGATACATTAATTGATAATGTCTATGAAGATTGTTATAATATATTTTTATCGGACATCGATGAAGCATGGTTGTCTGATGTGAAAAAAAATGAAAATAAAGAGGGTCATAAGATATCTGAGTCAGAGATCCCTTCTGAAGTTTTAGAGCGATTCAAAGATCGAACACATTACGACTACTTAATACTAGAAAAATATTCAAACTAATTATAATATAATTAGTTTATTTTGAATGCTTCAGAACAAAAATTTCTTCAATCTTGTAAAAATAAAAATTTTACAGTAACACATTCTTCAAAACACGAAGATATTTATGAGCATTGGGACTTTAAAGTAAATAGCTCAACAGTTGATGTGAAAGCTTTAAAAAGAATCAATCGCTCTGATTCAATGTTTTCAACAGATTACACATGGGTCGAGCTTCAAAATGTTCGAGGGAATACTGGATGGCTTTTTGGTGAAGCTGATTATATTGCGTTTGAGCAAATAGATCATTTTTTGATTGTCAAGAGGCGTGACTTAATTGATTTTTGCCAAAATAAAATACAAGATCAATTTGTACCGAAAGCATCTGAAGCTTTATATAAAAAGTATCAAAGAAATAACCGCCAAGATATTATATCACTTATATCTTTAAAAGACTTGGCAAATAATACAAAAGTTTGGCGACAAAAAATTTAATTATGAATAAAAATAGCAAAATCTTCATTGCGGGTCATAGAGGCATGGTTGGTTCCGCAGTTTTATCTAAAATGTCTGAGCTAGGTTACAATAATATTGTCACCAAAACTCGCCAAGAAGTAAACCTCTTAGATCAAAAATGTGTTGAAAGCTTTTTTGAACAAGAGAAGTTCGATGCGGTTATTCTTTGTGCGGCAAAAGTTGGAGGTATTCTTGCAAATAATGACTACAAAGCAGATTTTATTTATCAAAATTTACAAATTGCAGCCAACATAATACATTATGCTCATGAATCTGGTGTTCAAAAATTAATTA
>Ga0129348_1000768_pt1 | contig 11718 bp, 10 predicted proteins | sample CPBDNA_4_FD_94424 | JGI IMG/M metagenome (GOLD analysis project Ga0129348, IMG submission 94424) | Freshwater to marine salinity gradient microbial communities from Chesapeake Bay, USA - CPBay_Sum_27_0.8_DNA | ecosystem: Environmental > Aquatic > Marine > Coastal | place: USA: Chesapeake Bay...
ACCTCGAGGGAGCGAAGGCAGGGATGCCGTAGCGAACGCCCGGTGGGGCAGAACTGGGCTCCCCGAACGGCCCCACCGGCTGCAGGGCGGTAGAAGTCTCGTCGCTGGACTTTTTCGCCGCAGGCTCCTGCGGCGTTTCAAGCATCAGCACAGTGGCGAAAAACTCGTAACGCTCCTCGAGCTCCCACCGTCCCCTCCGCCTCGTCGCTCGGTGGTGTGGGTTAAGCAGCTCTAGTAGCACACAGCATCGCCGCATCAACAGCTCAGTCGCACTGGTTGCCAAAATAGCCCCGTGACTCAATGAGGGCCGCCACCTCGGGTGACACGAGGTCCTTCCACGATGGGTCACCAGAGCAGATGCGTGACCGGACATCCTCGCTGGAGTAGGTGCGAAGTGTTACTTCGTCGTGTGGGAGCGAACAGAGCAGGCCGTTGACGCGAAGGTGGTCGAGGAGATGAGTCAGATGGGGCGCAACCCGAAGCGTGTCGGCGGTGACCACGCGGCCATCGATCACATCACGGGTGGGCTGTACGTAGAGCCGCACGCCATGAGTGAAGAGCCGGCCAAACGCCTCGAGGATGCCGCCAGTAAGGTTCCGGTAGTGCCGCTCGTTGAAGAGTTCCCGTACCAGAGGCAGACCGAGCACCAGCCCGGTTCGCTTCACGGTACGGGCGGCGAAGTATTCCCCGAGATCGTGGAAGGCGCCGAGATCACTGACGAGCACGAGTTTTCCAGTGGCGGCGAGCAAATCGACACGGGCTAGAAAGTCGGCATCCTCCGCCTGGCCCCGGTCACGGAGATTCTTCATCGTGATCTCCATGATCTCTCGCACGTCAGCCGCTTTGGTCTGCCCGTCGGCGAGAAAGGCCTTCCGAGCAAGGGCCAGCATTTCGAGATTGAGCCGTGTGACTGGGGCGAATCGGCCCCTCTCCACGAGCACCGCGGCATGTCGGATCGCCTCGGAGGCCAGTTGTGGCGCCCCTTGTGCATCGAAGAGTACCGCAGGCGTGAAGCCAAGACGCACGAGATGCAGGGCCAGCAAGCGATTGTCGGTGCCAGGAAAAGCTGGGCCCTTGACGGTGATCCAGTCAAGTTCGATTCGTTCGCGGCCCACGTTATCGAGCAACAGTTCGATCATCGCCTGCGGCTCTCGCCAGCGATGCAAGGCGCCGTGCAGCAGGTTGACACCGAGCCGGCCGACCGCCTCCTGCTGGGCAGCGTTCGTGGCATCAAGCATCCGCACATGGATGAGCACATCGCTCGGCTCGGCTCGACAGGCATGCTGAAACCGAACCCCAAGCCAGCCATGACACTCGTTCCCTCCGCGAAACGAGAGCGCAGCGGCCGTATCGGCGAACGTGAAAAACCTGGTGCGGCCTCCACGGGCTGGATCGAGCCGCTCGCAAAGGAGTCCATACTCGTGATCGAGCATCTCCTCGACCCGTTGCCGAGACACGTAGCGGTTCGCCTTGCCATACACCGCGTCGCTGACTGTCATGTCGTAAGCCGACATCGTCTTGGCCACCGTGCCGGCCGCCCCGCCAACGGCAAAAAACCAGCGGGCCACTTCCTGACCAGCGCCGATTTCTGCAAACGTGCCATAGACCTCATCGTCGAGGTTTAGTTGGAGGGCCCGCTCGGCAGTAGGATCGAGGGAACTTCGCATCGCTCGCTAAGGTCAGAGCAGATAGGACAAGGCGTGAACACCCGGGGAGACGAGGACTGACAAAGTTCCTCTCCAATGCCAGCAGCCTGAAGCCCCAGGCCGCCGCGTGCAACCCTGGATGCCTCCACTACTAAGCGTACCGGCCACACCACTGAATACCACGTCGATTGTGCTCCCCGAACGGAACACCGGCTGCGGGGCGGTAGAAGTCTCGTCGCTGGACTTTTTCGCCGCAGGCTCCTGCGGCGGTTCAGGCATCAACACAGTGGCGAAAAACTCGAACGCTCCTCGAGCTCCCACCGTCCCCTTCGCCTCACGACCACTCCTTCGCTTAACTACCAATCGACGAGTGAGGGGAAGCCCTGTGCTGCGACACCGGCGTGGGTCTTCGAGCGAAGCCTGGAAGGCGAAAGCGAGATACCTCGAGGGAGCGAAGGCAGGGATGCCGGAGCGAACGCCCGGTGTAGCAGAACTGGGCTCCCCGAACGGCCCTGATTCATGCACGCCACTCCCAGGAGCCGAAGGAGACGACAAACACCGTCCGCAACGGTATACCTTAGATCCCTCTGGTCGGCAGCGAACCAGCGTGGGAACTGTGACATTTCAGCCCGCTGCAACTTTTCGGCGAGGAGAGATTTTTGATGGCAGAGGCGTTTACCGGCATTGAGAAGATTCGCTACGAGGGCCCCGACTCGACCAACCTGCTCGCCTTCCGCCACTACGACGCCGACGCGATCGTCGAAGGGAAGCCGATGCGTGATCATCTGCGGTTCGCGGTCGCCTACTGGCACGCCTTCCGTGGCACTGGCGCCGACCCCTTCGGCCCCGGCACCATGCTTCGCCCCTGGGAAGCTGCGGTCGACTCCGCTGAGAACGCCGTCGCTCGTGTCGATGTCGCGTTTGAGTTCATGGAGAAGCTCGGCGTCAACTACTACTGCTTCCACGATCGTGACGTGGCTCCCGAGGGTGCCAACCTCACCGAAACCAACGCCAACCTCGACCGCGTTGCCGATGCGCTCGCCGCCGCTCAGGAGCGGACCGGTATCAAGCTACTCTGGGGCACAGCCAACCTGTTTAGCAATCCCCGTTTCGTGCATGGAGCTGCAACCAGCTGCAACGTCGAGTCGTTTGCGTATGCCGCGGCTCAGGTGAAGAAGGCGATTGAGGTGACCCACCGTCTCGGTGGTGCTGGCTACACCTTCTGGGGCGGCCGCGAAGGCTACCAGTGCCTGTGGAACACCGACATGAAGCGGGAAATGGACCACCTCGCGCGGTTCATGCATATGGCGGTCGACTACGCCAAGGAGATCGGCTTCTCGGGTCAGTTCTACTTCGAGCCCAAGCCCCGTGAGCCGATGAAGCACCAGTACGACTTTGATGCTGCCACCTGCATCAACTTCCTGCGGGCGTATGGCCTTGAGAATCATGTGAAGATGAACCTTGAGACCAATCATGCCACGCTGGCCGGCCACGAGATTCAGCATGAGCTTGAGTATGCGGGCATGCAGGGCTTCCTCGGCTCTGTCGACGCCAACACCGGCGACACCCTGGTGGGCTGGGACACCGACCAGTTCCCCACCAACATCTACATGACCACGCAGATGATGTACTCGATTCTGAAGTACGGCGGACTCGCTCCCGGTGGTATCAACTTCGATGCGAAGGTGCGTCGCGAGAGCTTCGAGCCTGCCGACCTTTTCCACGCCCACATCGGCGGGATGGATGCCTTCGCTCGTGGCCTGAAGATCGCAGCGGCCCTGCGGGCAGATGGTGCCATCCAGAACCTTGTCGAAGAACGCTACGCGTCATGGTCGAGCGACCTGGGCAAGAAGATTGAGGCAGGCAACGAGAGCTTTGCATCGCTGGAAAAGGTGATGCTGGAGAAGGGCGATGCCACCCCGTGCACCAGCGGCCGACAGGAACTCTTCGAGAACGTGATCAACCGTTATCTCGATAACGCCTGAGCCGGCAGCCAGTGCCGCTGCGGCGTCTCTAAGCAAGGCCCTGCGAGCGACAGGGCCAGCCGAGACACTGGCCAGCCGAGACATTGGGCCTAGCTGCGCTGAGCTGCAGCGGCTCTGAGGACAGCCTCGATCGCCGAGCGGATCTGCCGCCGGCGATCGGGGTCTTCCACTTTTCCGCCATCCTGCTCGGTCACATGGAAGGCGTCGACGACCTGATCGAGGTAGGTGCCGATCTTGGCGGCCTGCACCGACAGGCCTGCCTCGTAGATCGCCCGAGACACCGCATACAAGAGCCCGACTCGGTCGTGTGCGAACACTTCGATGATCGTCGTCGTCGTCGAACTCGAGTTGTCGATCCGCACGCGTGGAGGCATTTCATCCGTCAACGCGGCAGGCTGATCGGGATCCTCATAGATCAGGGGGAACGACGGCCGCTGCCCGGAGCGGATCACCTCAGCAATCACCCGTTCAATTTCCTGCATTCGGTGCGGTGGTGGCTCACCAACAGAGTCGGGGTCTTGAGCGACGAAATGGTCAATGACGACCTCATCGTTAAACGAGTGGATATCCGCCGAGAGCACTGCCAGTCGCAGGCTCGAGAGAGCCCCAGTCACGCGATGAAACACGCCACGGATGATCGGCTTCCTTGCCGCAAATGTGACCCCAACCGTCGCCGTCTCCGGATGCCACCGCGTGAGCACGAGGAGGTCGCCAGGCGGAAGCAGCACCACCCGCTCAAGCTCCTCCACCATCTGTGCTGGCTCGGTTGCCTGGAGATAGGACGGCGTCAGCAGCCTCGACAGCCGCAGGACAGGCTCACCAACACCGCGTTCTGAGAGCAGCTGCTGCAGTTCCACCCGACGCTGGTCCGAGGGCCTCGTCGGACTCTCACCATCGAGGTACGCGAGCGTTCGATGGTAGAGATCTGAGAGCAGATCCGCTTTCCAACCGGTCCAGGTTCCCGGCCCCACCGCACTCACATCCGCCACGGTCAGAATCGTCAGCATGCGGAGGACTTCCGGCGACTCCACATCGCGGGCGAACGCCACTACCAGACTCGGATCGCCAACATTTCTTCGAAAGGCAAGGTGGGCCATCAGCAGATGCTTTGCCACCAGCAGTTCGACGATCTCCGTCTCGTCCTCCGCAAGTCCCAGGCTGACAGCCACATCGCGGGCGATCGCGGCCCCCACCACACTGTGATCCCCTGGATGCCCCTTGCCGATGTCGTGCAGGAGCAGGGCGAGCAGGAGTGGACGCCGCCAACGGAGCGACCGCCAGACGTCACCGAGCCAGCCCGGATCATCGGCCAGCTCCAAGCCGCGTTCCACCGTGTGCAGGCAATGCTCGTCAACGGTGAACTTGTGGTAGTTGTTGAACTGCAACAGGCCACGGGCATGCTCAAACGCAGGAATGAAATGCTCAAGCAGACCGATGCGGTGCATGGCCCGCAGGGAGTCGGCCAACCGGGTCGGATGCTCAAACATCGCCAAGAACCGGAGTCGTGAGACGTCGTCCGGCACGCCTCCTGGTTCCTCGGCAGCCCACTGACACCGCACCGCCTCCCAGGCGTCGGTTTCCACGGGACGGTCGTGCCGCATAGACAGCTGTACAAGCTGCATGATCTCCGGCAGCGAACTCACCACCTCAGGCAAGGCTGATGGCCAGACGCCCACGGTCTGTGGTCCAACACAAAAACGTCCCTCCACATCATGCCCGAGCAGACGATCGACAAGCTGACGTCTCCACGGCGGTGGCCCAAGCTGATTCTCAAGCCGAGAGAGGATCCGCATCACGCCCTGGGTGACACCGCAGTAGTCCCGCATGAACCGCTCAACAGCAAGCAGCCCGTCGCTCGAGACAATCCCGCGTTCGCCAGCAATCCGCGCCTGCTCTTCACGCGAGAGCTCATCGCTCCCTCGGCCTGCCGCGAGATGCAGGTCGATTCGCACCCCGAGCAGAAATGACCTCGCTTCGCGGAGTGTGTCAGCATCAGCTGCCGAGAGGGCGTTTCGCAGCACGAGCCCACTGAACGTCGCTTCGCCCCAGGCAAGAAAGCCGATCCAGCGAACCATCTGAATGTCGCGGAGGCCGCCGGGCGAGCGTTTCACGTTCGGCTGCAGCAGCGCCACAGAACGGCCATGCCGATCTCGCTCTTCCCCCCGCGCCTCGTAGAGCTGTTTGAGCAGACGCGGACGATGTCGCTCGACCAACACTCCCAGTCGCGACTGCAGCCGCTCGAGCACTCTACTCGGACCGGCAATCACCCGACTTTCTATCAGCGTGCTGAAGATCGTGGCGTCATGGGAGGCAAGTCCGACAGCTTCGGAAACGGTCCGCACGCTCTGCCCCACTTCCAGGCCAGCATCGAAAAGGTCCTGCAGCAGTTGCCGCGCGACCCCAGGCACCACGCTGTGCTGATCTCTCTCGTAGAGCAGCATCAGATCGACGTCGGAATAGGGCGCCATCTCTCGACGCCCGAAGCCCCCGTGCGCAACCACCGCGACTTCTCTTCGGACAAAGGCTGCCGTCTCCGCAGGAAGTGCCTCGACCGTCGTGTGGAAGACATCCAGCACGATCATCTCAAAGAGATCACTCGCAAGCGTGCAGATCTGTGTTCCTGGAGATCCCGCAGCCTGCTGAGCGGCAATCCGTTCACGAGCTTCGGCAACGCCGGCGGCAGCCCGCGCAACCACAGGCCGGGAGAGGGGAGGGGAGTCGGGCAGATGCTGATGGCTGGAGGTCACGCGTTGACTTCTTGTCATTCACTGCTGGTTCGAAGGAGGTCGGCCGCCCGCAGACCTTTCCTTCCCGCTTTAGGCAGGATGCCAAGGATCATCTGCGGTGTCTGCCTGCGCGTTCGCATGCCTGGCGAGCACGAATAGCAGATCACCGAGACGATTGAGATACTCAATGGCTGCTGCAGGGATCACCGTCTCCGGCTCCGACGCCAGCGAAACCACGCGGCGTTCAGCCTTCCGGCAGACCGTCCTGGCAACATGCAACGCCGCGGCTGTTGGCGTTCCGGCAGGCAGGATGAAACAGTCAAGAGGCGCGAGCGTGGCATCGAACGTGTCGATCTCACGCTCGAGGGTCTCAACATGCTCCAGGCCAATCCGGTCTTGGGCCGGGTTGGGGGTCGCCAACTGAGCGCCCATCTCAAAAAGTTCGCACTGAACCCTCCGCAGCAGCGTATCCAAGCCGTCAGCCAGGGGCAGGGTGCGGACGACGCCCAGCTGGCTGTTGAGTTCATCGACCGTGCCGAACGCCTCAATACGCGCATGGTCTTTGCGAACTCGCGGACCTCCAAAGAGCCCCGTTTCACCCGCGTCGCCGGTCTTGGTGTAGATCTTCATGCCAGGTCGTCCCACTGCCTTCCTTGGGGGTCGCTGATTGTCGGCTCATCCACCGAGCCGTCAGGCCGAGGCGTTCGCCCGCCGCGGTCTATACTGTGGGTGATCAGGCCTTGAGTCTGCAAACTGGTTTCTTCCGACCGCCGTGTGAGGCTCTCTGCCATGCTCTTTCGCCAACGCCACACCCATCGCCGTCGCTCACCTGCGGACTCCAACTGGCAGACTGCGGGCATCACAACCGCAGCCGCTATCAGTTCAGCGGCCGTGATGATCGGGAGCATACTTGCGGTCGGTCCGGCGGATGCACTGGCTGCCGAAGATTCACCTGCTTCCAAGCTGGAAGAGGCGTTCTTCGCTGCCCCAACCCAGATGACGTTTGGGGCGACCAAGGCAGGCGAGGGCTACTTTTCACCAGACTCACGGACGATCTGCTACCAGGCGATCCCACAGGGCTACCCCTTTTACCAGATCTATCTGCAGCCGATTGACCTCACCGCACCACGTCCCACCACGCCACTGAGAATCAGCACTGGCCGCGGCCGAACCACCTGTAGCTGGTTCGCACCAGACGGCTCACGGCTGCTGTTTGCCTCGAGTCACCTCGATCCCGCCCTCGATGCCACGGAAGAGGCTGCTCGACGCCAGGCCGCCGAGGATGCGGCCAGTGGACGACGTCGTCGCTACGCATGGGACTTCGATCCAGCGATGGAGATCTTCACGGCACCGCTCGACGGCGATGGCAAGGCGGGGGACCCCGCCAGCTTCACTCGTCTCACCTCAGCCGCAGGCTACGACGCGGAATGCTCGTTCTCGCCCGATGGCTCACAGGTCCTCTTCGTCAGCGACCGCGACGGCGATCCCGACATCTATCTGATGAACGCAGACGGCAGTGATGTGCGACAACTGACTAACCAGCCAGGCTACGACGGCGGCCCGTTCTTCTCGCCAGACGGAAAGTGGATTACCTACCGGACCGACCGCATTGAGAAAGACCGGCTGCACATCCATGTAATGCGGGCTGATGGCTCAGCCGACATGGCGGTCACTGCCGGTGAGAGCGTGGAATGGGCACCCTACTGGCATCCGTCCAAGCCCTGGCTGATCTGGACCGGGGCAGACCACTCCGACCCCACCGCTCGGCCAAACTACGATCTCTGGATCTCCCGGTATTCCGTCGACACGACAGGAAACGGGCTCTCGTGGACACCACCGGTGCGGCTCACTGACCATCCGTCTGCCGACGTGTTGCCGGTTTTTTCACCTGACGGGCTGCATCTGCTCTGGACGGCAGGCCGATCGGAGGATCGATCGAGCCAGCTCTGGCTCGCAAGACTCGATCTTGTGGCTATCGAGCAGGCCATCAACGCTGCGGAAGATTCCGCGTTGCAGCCCTAACGTTCCGCACCTTCTTCCGGAAAGCCTTTCTCGTGACCAGCGTCTCTGCTTCCTCAACCGCCGGCCAGCAACTCACCATGATCGGAGCGGGCCAGATGGCCCTTGCCCTGGCCTCGGGGTTTTGTCGCAGCGGGCAGATTGAGGCCTCAGACATTCGCTTCTACGACCCGTCACCCGAGTCGAGCGAGCGATTTCTCGCCGCTGTTCCTGGTGCCCAGCAGGACCGCGACGCGGCGGCAGCTTCCGAGGCCGCAGACCTCATCTTCCTCGCCGTCAAGCCGCAGCATGCCGAAGATGCCTGTCGCAGTCTGGCGGGAACGCTCGACGCCTCCGCGACGGTCGTCTCGGTCGTCGCTGGCGTACTGATCGATCAGCTCGCCGAGTGGCTGGGCAGCTCGCGGGTGATCCGAGTGATGCCCAACACCCCATGCCTCGTCGGCCGTGGCGTCCTTGCGGTGGCATCAGGCGATGCAGTTTCCCCCGCGATGACCGAACAGGTCTGCAGCCTGCTCTCCACCGTGGGCCATGTGCACACGCTGCCAGAGAAACTGCTCGATGCAGTCACCGGACTTTCTGGCTCAGGGCCTGGCTATGTGGCAGTGATTGTTGAGGCCCTGGCCGACGGTGGCGTACTGGCCGGCCTGCCGCGCGGACTCGCTCGTCAACTAGCCGTACAGACGCTTGCAGGCACCGCTGCACTGATCGAAGCCACCGACGAACATCCGGCGAGCCTGAAAGACCGCGTTGCAAGCCCAGCGGGCACCACGATTGCGGGGCTGGCAACGCTTGAGCGGATGGGCCTACGTGCGGCGCTGATCGAAGCCGTCAAAGCCGCCGCCGACCGCTCTGCCGAACTGGCGAGCCCGAAGGACTGATCGGAGCGGTGACGCCCCGGCCAGCGACTACGACTTTGCCTTTTTCTTCGCTCCAGCAGCCTTCTTGGCGGCTGGCTTCTTCGTCACGGGCTTCTTGACAGCCGCCTTTTTGGTGCCGGCTTTCTTGGAGGCGGCCTTCTTAGAAGCTGCATTGCCTCGACGCCCGCTGCCTGTTCCGCCACCCGCACCAAAGATCGCTTCCCAACCGTCGGCGTAACTGCTGGTGGAACCGACTCGAATAATGGACATGCTCAGATGACTCCCAGAACCTGCGGCGTGTGACACTTCAGGCGTGTCGAGGATGCTGCCGCTGTGAAGCGTCGTCCTATCGCGACAGGCCTGATGCCGTCAAGCGTTGTTTTCCTGAGGCAGCGTCGCTTGTTCTCGTTCATCAATCTCGAGCAGCACCTCTCCGTAGACCGCCGGCAGTGGCAGACGACCGGTGGGCGGCGGTGCTGCTGCATCCCCGATCACAGAAAACTCCAATGAGTTGCGACGGGCGAGCAGCTGCGTGACCTCCCAGGCCGATCGATCTTCGTCAACGCTCGCGGCCGCCCCCAGCAGCCGCCCGTTGAGACTCGGCTGCAGATCGGTCCGTCCCCCCACGACCACCAGCCAGACCTGAGCTCCGCCATCGAGCCCGGACGGCATCCCAAAACTCCGCAGCCAGCCCCCTGTCTCCGATTGTTCCCAGGCGGCTGTCAGCCGGATCTCGTGCACACCTTCAGCCATTGGGCACTCTGCTCCTCCTGCCGGGTGTCACAGGATCGAGCATCACCCCGAGGGCGACTGGCGCCACCGTCCAATCCTGATCACACGCCGGCTGCTATACTGCCGTCACTGCGGTCGGTTCACAAGAACCAGCAGACAAAGACAATGCCTACAGCCAATCAAGGAGAGCCAGCGGATGGGGAATGCCCTCGAGTTCACCGACGACAACTTTCAGCAGGAAGTCCTCAGCGCCGACGTGCCCGTGCTGGTCGATTTCTGGGCTCCGTGGTGCGGTCCGTGCCGAATGATCGGCCCGGTCATTGATGAACTCGCCGCTGAGAATGAAGGCACCTGCCGGATCGGCAAGGTGAACGTCGATGAGAACAGCAGCACGGCGATGGCCTACAACGTGGCCAGCATCCCGGCGATCATGATTTTCAAGGGCGGCCAGCTTGTACAGCAGTTCATGGGCGTTCAGCCCAAGGAACGCCTGCAGCAGGCGCTCGATGAGGCCAAGGGGTAGTCGCTGCGACGAGGTCGCCTCGCTTCTTTCAATCTGTAGCGAGAACATAAGAGGGGCGGGCAACCAGTTTTGGTCGCCCGCCCCTTTTTTTTGTCTCGGCATACTCGTCACGAACGACCGCAACCGCTCCTGCGGTGCTCAGCAGGCTGCTGGCACCGGCTCATGGTCGAGATACTGTGACAGGTGGCCATCGACACCTGGGTCACGAAGCTTTTCCACAGCCTTCGCTTCGATCTGTCGAACGCGTTCACGCGTCACACTGAAGATCGATCCAACCTCCTCGAGGGTGTAGGAGTAGCCATCGGCAAGCCCGAAGCGGAGCCGCAGGATCTCTCGCTCTCGGTAGCTCAGCCCAGCGAGCGCCTGGCCAATCGACCGTTTGAGCGACTGCTGTTTCAGTCCGAGCAGCGGGTCATCCTGGCGGTGATCCTCAACCACGTCACGAAAGGAAGCGGTCTCATCCTCGCCCGCAGGCTGATCGAGCGACGACGGCTGCCGAGACATCCGCCAGACGCACAACGTTTCTTCGTGTGTGAGGCCCGACACCTCCGCGAGTTCCTCGACGGTGGGCTCGCGTCCGTTGACCTGGAGGAAATCGCGGGTCAAGTTCCGCAGTCGCGTCATCGTGTCGATCATGTGTACGGGCACGCGGATCGTGCGGCTTTGATCGGCGATCGCTCGGGTGATCGCCTGCCTGATCCACCAGGTGGCGTAGGTGGAGAACTTGAAACCGCGGGCATGTTCGAACTTATCGACAGCCCTCATCAGGCCTGCATTTCCCTCCTGAATCAGGTCGAGGAAGTTCATGCCCCGGTTGCGATATCGCTTGGCGATTGAGACCACCAGCCGCAGGTTACCGGCAGCAAGGTCTCGCTTCGCCTTGTCATAGCGAGTCTGCAGCGTGCTCAGCCGTGCCAGCCGACGCGAGAGCGTTGGTCGCGTTTCCCGCGTTCGCCAGAGGAGACGTCGCTCATCCTGTGTGAACGGTCCGTTCCGCTCAGCACCAGCTGCATGGAGTCCCAACTGACGGCCCATACTGCGGAGCTGTTCCAGGAGTGGATAGAGCCGCTGGATTCGCAGATGGAGTTCCTCAACCAGCCGAACCGCCTTATTACGCTGACGAACAAGCCGCTTCCAGGCCTGCCGCCGCACCTTCATCGTGGCCTTTCGCGAGGTTGCCAGCCGGAACAGGTCGCGATGCTCATCCTCAAGGCGATGCAGCGTGACCAG
>Ga0129348_1000769_pt1 | contig 11715 bp, 24 predicted proteins | sample CPBDNA_4_FD_94424 | JGI IMG/M metagenome (GOLD analysis project Ga0129348, IMG submission 94424) | Freshwater to marine salinity gradient microbial communities from Chesapeake Bay, USA - CPBay_Sum_27_0.8_DNA | ecosystem: Environmental > Aquatic > Marine > Coastal | place: USA: Chesapeake Bay...
ATCTGCCATTCTGGATACGGTTATTCTAAAATCCTCTGTGAGGATGTTACCTCTTGGTTTCTGAATAACTTCTTTCCTAACCACAAAATTACGGTGGATATTGTTCACCGTGGTTTGAAACGTGAAGGAGTTCATGGATATTGTGATGTCATTGGTGAAAGTTATCGACCACGACACTTCATTATAGAACTGGATACCAACATGGATAAGGAGTTGTATATAAAAACTCTTTTTCATGAACTGACCCACCTGGCACAGTGGATACGCGGTTCCCTGCGGCACCGTTATGGAAAATTGTGTTATTGTAAAACACCAGTGGAAAATTGGGAGTATTGGTATCAACCTCATGAGATTGAGGCACGGGGAGAAGAAGAAAGGTTATATGATTGGTGGTTGACTGATACTTTTGGTGCGCCACTGGCGGAAGTGGCACAGTTCTTCCCGAACCGCCTGAGGGAGGCAGTATAATACTAGGGTAACTGAGGAACACGGATGACCTACCTGGAAGAGAACCTGCTTCCCCTGATGCTCACGATCAAACCGAAACCCTCTGAGAGTTACACTCTTGACGCTCTGGGTCTTGAGCGCCAATCCTCTCAATCTATTTTAATTACGTTTGGGGAACGTATTGAACAGTTTTGGAATAAAGTTATCAGTGATAGTCAAAGTGATAATCTGATTGAAAATAATAACTTGGTCAAAGTTAATGGTAAAGATCGTCAGATTGATCACAACTTCAAGTGTAAAATTGATTCTATTATCTACTACCTAGAGAGTAAGTGTAACCTAAATTTTGATAGTGAGAAAGTAAAAGCATCTAACAAAAAAATCAATGAGGTAAAAGAGGCTCTGAGTGCAGATATTGGTGCATACTTTGTTCCTGTAGTTTCTGAGATTGCTCAAAAAGACCTTACCAAATACAACAACAAAGGTGTTCAAGTGTTTGGTGTTAAGTGGATTCTCTCCAAGATTGACGCACAATTTACTGAAGAGGAATATTTTACTTTCCTCCGTGAAGTTGTTGCACCCATCCTTGAACAAAAGGGTCTTTAATGTTATACTGAACTATTGACTGAGTAACCATGAAACCTGTCATCAAGTATCAAGGTGGTAAGAGTAAAGAACTGCCACTCATCAAAGAACTTCTACCCAAACAATTTGAGAGGGTTGTTGAACCTTTCTGTGGTGGTGCTGCGGTATCATTTGGATTGGGTTATCCTGCACTATTAAGTGACATCAACAAATCTGTAATCAATCTCTATCAGGTCATCGCAGATTCTGATCAATATCCTACTTTGCAGCGCAGAGTTGATGAGATCAAGGGATATGATCATGATATGTTGCAAGAAGAATACTATAAGGCAAGGGATATAATCAATACAGGTGGTGATCCATACACCAGTGCATTATCATTCATTATTATGAGGCAATTGTGCTTCTCTGGAATGGAAAGATACAATGCAAATGGGGAGTTTAATGTTCCTTTTGGGCACTACAAACGGTTCTCCTGCAATCTATCACCAGATCACCATAACTTTCTGAAAAAATGTGATATTCGTTTCACATCGTTTGATGATACACTATCAAGTGTAAAGGAGGGTGATTTTATCTTCCTTGATCCACCATATCTGGATCGGTTAGGATATAGTGAAGGTGATGGCGGATACGCTCTACATTCCAAACTTTATGGAATTTTAAGCACGGTGACGGTGCCTTGGATGATCATCCACTCAGATCATGAGTTTTATAGGGAATATTACAAAAATTTCAACATTATCGAGAAAGATTTTGCTTATGCCCAACGATTTGGTAAGGATAAAGATCACTCAGGCGCAAAAGTAAAGCATCTTTATGTTACCAATTACTAACATAGTTGCACTTTTCTAAAAAAGTGTTATAATTATTATTGAACAACGAAAGGCGTTCAGTTCTGCTGAAAAGCAAGAGCAAAAAGTAAAACATAACCGAGAGGTAACACATGTCTAACATGGACGAACTTCGCTATCTTAGCGACGTAGCAAATGACCCTGCGCTTGAAAATGCAAAGAGAAGATTCAAGAAAGGAGTCAAAAAACTAAAGAAAAAACTTATTAGAGGCACCCGCAAATCATCCGAACTCCAGACTGCGAGAAAGTGGAATAGGACGATTAGTGGAAATGCCATTATCAAATATGAGCAGTTTGATCCAGAACTTGCCACAGTAATTGTGGTGTCTGTTCGACCACCACATCTTGGTGGTGCCATTGTTGTTGTGGATGGACAACATACTGGAATGATGGACATTCTGGGTGAATGTGACCAGGATCTTGACACTCTTGAATTGCATCACAGTGATGATGCAACACTTGAAGAAGTTCAAGAAGCAGAGGCACGTCTTTACAAGGCACTGAATACACAGCGCAAAAATCCCAGTAGGTTGGATATTATCCGCAATGATATATTCCTAGAGGAACCATATGCAATTTTGTTTGAGAACATCCTAAAACTTTGCAATCTCAATGTTGATGGGATTGGTGCAATTGATGGTGATGTGATCAACGGATCTGGTGCTCGCATTATCAAAACCATCGAACAATATGGTGATGATTTCTCTAGTTACATTCCACGTGCAGTAAGTTTCATGCGTGATACTTGGGGATCTGAAGAGAATCCTCTTCTTGATATTCGTGATGATATGATCCATGGTCTTACCACACTTTTTGTTTTTATTGATAAAGTGGGTAAGATTGAGGGTGGTAGCTCTCAGGGATTAAATGGCAAGAAAAAGCAGTTATTAGTATGGATGAACTCTGAGATGGGTAAAACATCGATGAGAAAGTATTACTATAATTCTGGTGGTGGAAATACTCAATTCAAAATTGTGCATAACATTATCTCAGAGTATAACTTCTGGGCAGAAGAGAATGCACCCACGATGACTATTACCAAAGATTATTTGCATCAGAATGGTATCCTTGATCCCAATAAAATGTTGACGAAGGAAGAACGAAAGAACCTACCATCTTTCCCTACTGATATTCAACTTTGATGTGCCAGCGATTGAAGTGGACCCAGGGGCAGTGATGCCCCTTTTTTATGCCCTATAATACAAAGGTAATCAAGGGAACACCCCATGCAACTGACCAACTCTGCCACCATTGTTGACTTTTTCCCTGAGGCATTCATTGCTGAGGCATGTGAGAAGAAAGGTGTGAAGACTGTTGTGAAGCGTTTTGTGAAGCGTGTTACTTTCCGTGCCAATGGCATGAAATCCTACAGCGTTGTTGGTATGATTGATGCCAAGAATGAGTGGGCAGAGCGTATTGCTAACGGTGCTGAGGTTACTGACTACAACACCGACAAAATGCCCCGTGAAGAGTATATGCCGATGGTGTGCTGATGTTTTACTTTTTTGCACTGATTGTAATTCTAATTCGGAATTTTTTCTCATGAACCTCAACTTCTCTGGTGTTATGCTGACTGTTGAAAACCACGGTTGTGTTTATACCGTTTGCACCGAAGGTGAACTGTTTGCTGCTCCAATTTATCAGGATGGAACGGTGAATATGGAAGAGTTTGATATTGTTGATTTCTGGGAATCTGATGTGGATGCAGAAGAATTGGAATCAATTCAGGGTGCATTGATTGATATGATGCAGCGTGCTGGATTGTATTTCTACCAACCTATGGCAGTTTGAGAAGTGGACCATGGGTGCTGGCAGCACCCTCTCAATGCCCTATAATAGTTTCATCAACACAGGAGGTTCAATGAACGAAGAACAACAACTGATTATGGTTGAGAACCAACTGGACCACATCTACGCTCTCTGCGACTCCTACGTGGAAATGGACACTGAAGAAGACGATAGGAACATCCGTGCATTATATGAAGAATATGCAGAATGGATTGACGCAGAAAATACTGAGGAAGACAGTGAATATGTTGTTGCATGGTGCCCAAATATGCTGGACTGTGCCAGCTGAGGAACTGGACACCAGGGGGTGGTAGCACCCCCCAAATACCCTATAATAAGGACATCAACGGGGGAGGAACCCACATGTTCACTAAAGAGGACCTAGAGTTTGTGGACTTTCTTTTTGGTAAACTTGTTACTCATACCGACACTGATATGATTGATCTGCATGATGATGACACCTGTTGTGATCACATTCAATTTGAACAATTATCTCTTTTCTAATGACTGTCTTACCTGTTACTTCTGAAGATTGGATTGATTTCTGGGAAAACGAAATGCCTCAACTAACTCCACAACGTGAGATGCACATTGGTGAACTTGACAAAAGTATTATCGCACTTTCCAAGCGTAAGTTGAAACTTCTTCGGGAAGTAAACGACATCAACGAAACCATTTCTTTTCTTCGCCAACAACAGGAGGATCTTATCAATGTGCAAAATTAGTAATCATGAGATTGAAACCATTATTGATGGTTTGACCGACGCAATCAACATTTGCTACCGTGCCGATAGTTCTTCTGATGATCACGAGCGTAGTTATCCCTTTGCCGCTGGTTATTCCCGAGCGGCAATGCAAACAGCGGTTGAAAATTTAACTAAACTGATGCAGAAGCAAGCACAATACGATCTAGAAACGATGTGATATAATTAGTGGCGTAGAGTTAAAGTAAGCACTATGACCCATGAAAAGAGCGTTTGCCTTAATGTTCATGAATTGGGCATTATTCTTTCCGCGCTGCAACTTTTAGATAGTGGTGATGAGAATCGCATTGCTAAACAGTATGGAAGTGCTGGAGCAATTCATGATCGTCTAAAAGACGTTTATGAAAACATGGACCAATCAACCCTTTGTTTTAAATATGATGTCGAACCTTCTTTTTGAACAGAACTACTGGATGGAAAATACCCGCACTCCTGTCACTCCCGAAACTAATCCCATTCTTTGGTATCAGTGGTATGAAATTATGAAAGAAGATGCTCCAGAAATTCTTGATACCTTCATTGAGAACACCGCTGCTAAAATGGAAGTGACTGTTGACTATCTTATGTGTGAGTTTCTCTGATGTATGGTGACAAATATATAGAAACTCTTGAACAAAAAGAAAGAATGCGCTTGATACTTGCACTAATGCAAGTTGATAACATCACAAATCTACTCAAAGATAATAAGTGGAAACAGTTCATTTATAGTCATCTTTCATCAATTAAATATGAATTAGAAAGACAGTTGACTATTACCAATCAATCTGCTAACATTACTGAGGAAAAACGAAACGAGCAATGAAAAACTTGTATCTTGTTGATTACTGGGTGCCATTTCCCTCTTCTGAATATGGTGGAATGGTTGCAGTAGTTGCAGAAAACGATCATGAATGTCATGATGTTCTCATGGAATGGCGTGACGAACTTGATAGTAAATACGATACTAATATTATTGCACAGGTAAAACGAGCACCTAAGTTCAGTTTACTTGATGAGCAAGAATCGCGTGTTGTGGAGGCATTTACCACCTAATGGAAAATCTATATAAAGTTGTGGAACTTACAACACAGGGTTGGGCAGTTCCAACAGATGAGTTTAAGAAACTCACAAAAGAGCAGGCAAAACAAAAGATTGAATATCTTCTGAGTGAAGGTATTAGTCCTGATCGGATTAAAGCAGTTCCTGATAATGATTGAACTTCCAAATGATTTCCCCCACACTGCGCCGAAGAATTACCGCTATGAGGTTATACAATCAAAAAGTAACCTTATATCAATTTGGACTGTTTATCAGCCTGGGTTTACTTACAATGGCAACGCTGAATCTCATTGTATCTGGGGATTCTACAACACCAAAAAGAGAACCTACCACGCTCCAATCAATTCAACAAAAGTAGGGAAAGAGGTTAATATTGGTTCAACCACTCCCTATACTGCAATGCCACTCAATCTCAATCCTCTGGAGGCAGCATTTGTATGACCTATACACCCAAACTGAATGATTATGTTCATTGGAAAAATGATTACACGGATCTAAAAGGTTGGGTGTATTTTGTTGATAAAGAATATTGCACGATTGAAATTGGTGTAAGGGATAAACCAGATAACTTGGTTGATTTTCATAAGAAAACACACTGTTGTGTGGTATGCTATCCTCAATGTTGGCATGAATTGGAGTTTATAAAAACCAGAGATCCTGAAGATCAATATAAATCACAAAAACATCGTTACAGTGATCCACAATGAACAGATATAGATCTCCATTATTTCCAGTATCAATATACCAAAGTTGTGTATCAGACAATGAAAGGATTAAAGAGTTATTGTATCCTCTGATTGAAAAGCACAATACTAAGCATGTAGATGTACCACAAGGGTGGTTTACACATAAACTTCAGACATCATTTGAAGATGATGAACTGAGAACGATGATGATCAGTATTGATACTGAGATTGGTAAAGAATTGAATGATCAATATTCGAAAGTTATTCGAACATTCTTTGATTTTCCATTCAAACTTCAGATTAATGATATATGGTATAATCTCTATGAGAACGGAGAATATCAAGAGGCACATACACATTACGGATCTTTTAATAATCCAAATCATTATGCCTGTGTTCACTTTTTAAATTTTGATCCATCAGTTCACAGTCCATTGTGTGTTCTTGATCCTCTACGTCATATAAGAATATCAAGTTTTGAGTTCTTTAATAAAGACGATTACAAAGATGATCATCAATTTTTGGATGTAAAGCAAGGTGATTTGATTATGTTCCCATCATATTTGGAACATGAAGTTAAACCTGGACCACCAACACCAGGTAATCCCAGAGTCACAATTTCATTCAATGTAAGAGTTCTTGATGCAGGAGACCATCTAATAGAAGATGAAAAATGATTTAGTTAGAGTATCAGATAATTACTTTACTGATCGTCAGCATCGATTCATACTGAATTATTGTATGAACTGTTCCTACCATTATGGTGAAGTGGATAGTGATAAAACACCACCAACGGGATTGATACACAATATTCCAGAGACAGAAGAAATATATCCAATGATTGAGAAAAGGATCTCACAATCAATGGGTCCAGATGTTGACAAATATAGTCTTTATCGGATGTATGTAAACTGCTTTGCACCGAAAGAAATTCCTTATTTCCATGCTGATGGTCCAGAAGGTGATTTAACATTTCTATACTATCCAAATATGGAATGGAAACCAGATGATGGTGGAGAGACACAAATTTATGATTCTGAGTTTATTAAAGGTGTTCCACCAATACCAAATAGAATGGTAATGTTTGATGCTTCTTTAGCGCACAGAGCAACATCATTCCGTGATACTCATCGATTTACGATTGCCATTAAATACAACTTGGTTAATAAATAAAAAAAAGTCAACCGATAAATGGCAGTAACTGGTGGATCTAATAATCAGACAAAAGCACTTGGTGGATCTAATCCCATTTCATTAGTAGGTAATACCAATAATGGTATTAAGGGATTTTTTGGCGGTAAAACCAATGCTATTCGCTTTGGTCAATATTATCGAAATACCGATAAGGATACTACCAAAAGTGATTTTGATGATAATAGTAATAATATCTTTGTTCCTGATGCAACAGAGAATGGCACTGTTCCAACATCGGGTGCAATTAGTTTCAGTGATTTTAGAGGTGCTAGTGATAACGGTGTCATCAGAGAATATGTTGTTACGCAATCTGGATCAGATGAAGAATTGCTGCTAAGTGCCCCAGGTAATTGGAATGTTAATCTGAATAAAAATATTCCGAAAAGAGCAATCATTTCTGGACGTTGTTACAGCACGGCTCAAGGATCTGGTGCTGATACTTATGATCATGAAAATGATGCGGCACTACAATTTGAAGCCGAAGCATATAACTTAGATATTGATGTTGATAGTGGTGTGAATAGTCAATCAGATCCGAATAGTGCCAGTAATTTTAGTAATGGACCAAGAGGTATTTTTGGTGTTGGTGGAGCCGGTGGAAACAATGGAAATGGTATTCTTAGTTCAGATCGGGAAGGACTAATTGGTGGAACCGCAATGTATGTTCGCCAATACTCAAACCGTTCTGGTGCAAGTGCAATCATCAATATTAACTCTGGAAATGGAAGAATCTATGCTGGTGGAGGTGGCGGAAAAGGTGGATATGATGGAAATTCTGGAAATGCGTCAGAATGTTATTTTCTTTCCAATAAATCCGTAAAAATTCATGGTGGAAATGGTGCCACCATTCGTCAGTTTCCTTCTTGTGTCAATAAAGGGGGATCCTGTGGTAATCAAACTATTAATAGTATTGCTGGAACAGCCACCAATGGATATTCATGTAGTGGAAGTAGTAACAGAACACGTTGTAGAGGAGAAAAAGGAGGAAATAGAGATAGAGGAGAGAACAATTGTTTTGGAACCATTAATAAAATGTGTGTCTTCATTCACGAATTTGCGGGCAATTCGGGCAACAAAGGTCAAGGTGGTGATGGAGGAAGAGGGCAAGGATCTCAAAACATTAATACTGGTGTAGGATTAAATTCTCCTAATTCTGGCAATGCTGGTTCTTGTAATGATCCAACAGGTGGTGACTATACGATCACGACTGCAAATGCAGGAACCGCAGGAAATGATGGAAATGATGCCACTGGTGGTGGAACATATGGTGCGGCAGCAGGAAATAGTGCCTATGATGGAAAGGGAGGACATGCCGTATATTCCAATACGAAGTCTCAAGTGAAGTTATCGAATACCACAACGAATAAGGGAAGAACGAATAATGTGACCACCTAAATTATTATAGAGATATTAATTTTAGAATGAATTTAGAACATACTCCTGAGGTTAAAAGACACGTATTTGATTTTATGGTCAAATTTCTACATGATGATCATAATCAACCATTTGCGGCAGATCGTGATGAGATGCAAAGAAGAATGGAGATTTGCAAGAGTTGTGAGCACTATGAAAGAAAAGTCAAGGATGGTGGAGCACGTATCAAGGAGACGTGTGGGTTATGTGGATGTTTAATTGAGCAACGTTGTTTCGAGGCATTAGATAGTTGTCCGATCAATAAGTGGGAACCACACTTTGACAGTTTTGTTCGATCATGTTATGATCACATTGTGAAGCAGGAAGAGAGGAAGAATGGAAGAGGAGAAGAATAAAAACCAGATAAAGGCAGTCTATGAAGACTTCATTGGAATCTATGAGAAGGCACTTCCGATAGATTTTTGTGAAGAAACGATGGACTGTTTTGAGCACTATCACAGAAACAATTCTGTTTATTGTGAGGACAACCAATTCAGGAATTCAATTGCTGGTCGATTTGATTGGGCAATTGATTTATCGAATATGACGTCACATATGAATGGAATGGCAGAGCGCACCTTAAATGATCATTTAATGGACTGTTTTAATGATTATGTGCATCAGTACGGTCATCTAAAGGATATGACATTTTATACCACCACACAGAAGGTTCAGAAGACACCAGCGGGTGGAGGTTATCATGTTTGGCACGATGAGAGCACGGAATTAAATCATTGTATGAGATCAATGGTATGGATGGTGTATTTGAATGATAATTTCAAGGGAGGGGAGACTGAGTTTTTGTATTATCACAAAAGAATTCAACCAGTGCAAGGAACACTGTTAATTTGGCCAGCAGGATTAACTCATGCACATCGTGGTGGATTAGTTCTGGAAGGAACGAAGTACGTTATTACGGGATGGTTCAATGTCGGACGATAAACAGATGCCAGGATTGGCAGAACAGGGAAGAAACTTTGTCAATATGATAAAGGATATTGGTGCGGATGCATTCAATGGAAGAGAGATATTTGTCACCGAAAAAGAGCAAAAGCGAAGGTATGATATTTGTCAGGCATGTGAGTCATTTGATCATCTCAGAAAGAGATGTAGAGAGTGTGGGTGTTTCATGCAACAAAAGACGGCATTTTCTGCATCCGAATGTCCGCTGAAGAAATGGTGATGAAATAAATAAGAAAAAAACCACCAAGGAAAGATGAAGACGTATAAGGAGTTTCAGGAAGCAGCAGATAAGTTGGGATTAGACTAATGAAAACTTTTAAGCAATTCTGTGAATCACTAAGTGCTAATCTCAAGGTTAAGATTGGTCCTGGAACACCAAATTTAAAGGTTCCGACTGGAGTGTCCAATGCAGTTTCTAATTTAAAATCGGGTAGTAATCTAAACACCAGCACGGGATCAGGTCCATCGACAAAGGTATCAGGAAGCGGTAATATTAATTACTCAGGATCAATTAATAAACCAACACCAACTCCTAAACCAACACCGACTCCTCCTATCAGACCCACGGAACCTATTAGACCCACAGAACCAATTAGACCCGATAGACCTTCAAGACCTTCAAGACCCACAGAACCAATTAGACCATCAAGACCTACCAGACCGTTCTAATCGAGTTTGCGCGACTGCCTATAAGTAGAACCAATAATAACCCTTCCATGTATACTTGTGAGGGTTCTTGAGAGACTTTGATAGACCAGTGCCAGTGGAAGTTCCAACGTGTTTACGAATGGCATCCCTGATACTGTCATAGATGGGTGTTCTTTCCCATGTGACTTTGTGAACGCCATAAATCTTTCTTTTATTTGTTTTATTTCCTATACGACGCCAACGATAACCATATGCCTTCCATCCTTTATCGGCAGCATTTAGTATGTTGTGTGCATACTTAGGATCACCAGCAACATCTTCTGATGCGGATGATGCAGACTCCCATGTTCTTTCTTCACCTGTTTCTATATTGATACCGAGCATTTGTATACGGGAAGTAATACCACTACCTCTGTTCTTTGCTATCTCAAATCCATATTTTTTCTTTTTAATGATAATGGGTTCTTTCTTTTCTGTTATCTCTTCTATTTCTATATTGTTATTGTATTCTGGTTTATACTGATCTATCCAGTATTGTTCTCTTTCATCTAGGTTATTCTCATTACATGAGTCTAATTCTCTGATCATAAAGTTATGATTACCATCCTTACGCATTGCCTTGTGTAAGGATTCCTGACTCATACGCATTGAACTCTGTATATGGTGTTGCCATATTTTGTTCTGTGGTAGGAGTGTTTGTCCGATGTATTTGTGTCCTGTGTTTCTATTGATGATGATGTAGACTATACCCTGTGCCATATACTATAATATGCTATAGTTTATCTATAATTTGCTTCTTTTAGACTATGGAATGCTTTGTATTTTGGTAAGTTCTCAATAAGCATTGTAATAATGAGAATAAATAAGAGGTTTAATTGAGAATGGTGAGATTTATATGTTATTATTTTTTAATTCTTAGAGATGCTTTTAAACCCTTTTAGTTCTAATAGAAACCATTCTAGGTCTTATAGAAACCCTTCTAGTTCTTGTGAGCTAAGCGAGCGTAGCATGAGACGCGAAGTTTGTCAACCCACGGGGCGCGATTTTCCCATCAGAAGGTCTTATAGTTGCTACGAGATTTCTAGACGAGATATATGTTACGATATAGACATAAATCTCGACTATATACATATATACTATTATGCATCTCGACGAGTATCAGGCATTATAGGGACTTGCGATCTCGACGAGAATACAGTATAATCATATAGAATCATACAAAATCTCGACGAGAATTATGTACGACGACTACGATCTCGACTACTCATTCACACAAGATTACACATACGATCTCGACGAGATGTATGAAGCATATATGCAATCATATGCACTAGA
>Ga0129348_1000770_pt1 | contig 11713 bp, 18 predicted proteins | sample CPBDNA_4_FD_94424 | JGI IMG/M metagenome (GOLD analysis project Ga0129348, IMG submission 94424) | Freshwater to marine salinity gradient microbial communities from Chesapeake Bay, USA - CPBay_Sum_27_0.8_DNA | ecosystem: Environmental > Aquatic > Marine > Coastal | place: USA: Chesapeake Bay...
ACAGTAGGCGTTCCGAACGGATCTCAAGGCAATGGGGCACTGGCCACAACGATTGCACATTACACTCGCGGAGCGACCGCCGAAGTTACAATTGAGTTGAACGCATCTCGAATGGGTGAATGGCCGACGACACCTACAGAGCAAAGCTGGATAGACCCGGAAACCGGGATTATGTATATGTGCAAAAATTTGCAGGTAACCTCAACTAGTGTAGAGTTAGACGCCACAGGTAATCATAAGATGTATCATTGTGGTGCTAGGGTGACTTATTGTTTATCGAGGCCGCCTAAATGGTTTGAGCCATTACGGATCGGCGCAGCACCTTTTATCTCCTTGGAAACAAAGGTTGATCCTCGCATCGACTATTATGTAAAAACGCTTTCGAGGAAATCTGGAGCCAGATACGTACCGGCCACAAATAATATTGGTGATTAGGAAATTACAAAATGGCGATCAACTTTACGACATTCTTCACCAAGTTTGGCCATGCTGTTTACAGTGCCAAGAACATCTTGCAAAACTTGGGGCCTGACCAAGATACAGTCATTCAGTCATTTATTGACGACTTCGATTCAGAGACCCTTGATGTCAAGCAAACTATCGATGGCACGGTCGCTCGCCTTCGTGGTATTCAAAGTCAATCGGGCGGATTTGTGTCAAACTTGATCTCCGCTCCAATGCAAGCTTTCATGCTTCAGGAAGTCAAGGATGATCTCGGCAAGAATGTTTCGTTTGACGAGGCCATCACTGAATTCCTTGATCAGCTCGATGCGGCAGGCAGCACGGTTGAAAGCAGCACGGTCTCCGCGACAGTCACTTATGGAGGTGGGAACACTGGAACCGGGGAACTTTTTGTCGACACCAAGAACGCTCGTGGTGAGGTCAGCCAATTCTTGATCGACGAGACATTGCTGCTGACATGCACAAGCGTTAACGAGTTGAGCGATTCTGCTATCTTGACTGGAAAGGGTGACATTGCTTATGGCAAACTGGATGGCAATTACCCTGGCGGAACCGGCTTGAACTTGGCCTTATCGCCTATCGATCCAGCAATTTCTTCTTCCCTGTCTAATGCATCATTTCTGAATGCTGACTCCGACGCTACGACGCAACCTGCGAATTGGATTGCCTATGATGCTGACGCGACAGGTTCGCTCACTGCCCCTGTAAGTCAAACCCTGGGGATTTCTGGAACGCCAACGGGCGGATACTACGAGATCGTACTTAAGCAGGCAGATGGCACTTCCGAACTGATCACTTCCAAACTTGCATACAACGCAACAGCCTCACAGGTGCAGAGTGCAATTCGTGCTGTCGAAGGCTACGCTAATGTTGAAGTCAGCTCAACTGGGACATCCCCCAACTACACGCACACAATCACCCATACGAATACCAATAGAAATTTCAGCATCGCTGTTCGAGACTTCACTACAGGTGGAACCCCCCTATTTACGATTTCCGCTCTGATTACTGATGGAGATTTTATTACTGCTGGCCGAGGCCTGGAAATTGCTGGAGATGGATCTGAAGGCACAACATACTCCCAGGAAGTCTTCCTTTCCCCTGACTCAGTCTACTTTGCCCATGCAATGGTCAAAGCACAGTCATCCATATTTTCAGGAGTATTGCAGTTAAGTTTGACCGACGCTCCCGATGGAACAATCTTGCAAGATCGGGCAGGGACAAATAATGCAATCAGTGTTGATTTGACGACCATCGGTACCACTGACTGGTATCATCTCGGTGGATTCTTCAGGACTGGCAAGACATTGCCAGCCCATCAATTCTTTAGGATGGACTGCTCAACTCCAATTGATGCCGCAGGCACAATCATGGTTGATTCATTGCATCTAAGTGGAGCCGGCCAGCTATATGCTGGCGGCCCATACTATGCATTAGTAAAGGGCGAAACACAGTTCGCCTTGGATGATACAATTACATTGACCGTGGCAAATAATTACTCTGGCGAATTGCAGCAATGGTTTGACAGGATTTATGGACTCGCTAGTCGAGGGCGGCAGATTGCACATTCTGGATCACCTACCTTTGCTGACACTCTCATTACAAGTAGCTAATCATGTCAGTGTTTCAATATTCTAAGATGGGTGACATTCTTTTGGCGATCAAAGATCGTCTTATTGAATGCATTCCCGATGCGACAGAATCAACGTGTAAGATCACTCACGATCCATCTTACAGGATAACGTCGTCAGATATTCGTTGTTTCAACATTACGCCATCACCACAGTCGCAAGTAGATCAGGCGGCCTGGGATGGCGGTGGGAATTCTCAGCTCACGGTCAGAACGAGAATTATCGTAACGGTCTTTATTCCAAACTCGCTCGATGATCCCAGGGAGTCAGAGTATTTCCATACGAGCAACAATAGCATCCATGCTGCCAAGGTTGATGTTCTAAAAGCCTTAAGCTTTTACAATCCAATCAATGAACAACATAACACAAGACTGTTGAATGACCCGATCAGCCCTGCTGAATGGCATTTCACAAAAGACAAGTCTAGCGGTGATATTCAAATTGCTTTCGACATTGAATATGACGAAGACTTGGACGGCAATTGCTAGAGAGGATGAGACATGGCCATTCCACCGACTGGTGGCGGAGGGACAGGTGTTCCAGCGGCGTTCGAATACGACCGCGACCGTTATTTCCACCCAATCGTTTTTCGATGGACCGATGAGCGGATAGGCCAAATACCTATCGTCGCCAGGGTACTGGAGCCGCCAGAAGGATTTGAGGAATGGTTCTTTGAGACTCACAACATCACAGAGTATGACTGCGGTGGAATTTCAGATGGCGATATAAATGTCGTATCTAAACGCCATGGATTTGAGGTGCCGGAAAGCAAGCAGTTCAAGTTCAATGAGACACTCAAGCCAAAGATGAATCAGTTTGCATTTCCTTGCCAAATGCAAAGACATTCTGATTCATTCTTCCTCGTTCACTTCAGCTCGTTGGTTGAACATGCAAATGCAAATCCGCAGGGACTCTTCACTGCATCAATCTCAAGAGGCGTTGGCGTTACGCCTGACCTGAAGGAAGAGAAGTTTGTTGATATAAGATGGCCCATAGGAATACAGAACACGGCAGTTCTAAAATGTCGACATTACTATGCTTTGGAGGACGTATGTCGACAGTTCTTTTGGCCCGGCTCCTATGATCCTTTCATATACGAAGGCCTTGTGCAGTCTGCGCATCCCAGCCCGGATTCCAACGAGCCCTCCACTTCAGGACCATCAGGCCAAACTAATCAGGAAGATGGCAAGTATCGATCTTATGTCGGCGTAATGAGAATTACCGACTACAGGTATGACTTGAATCAAAACGAACTTGGAGCCTCAAAACAGGTATATCAAGAAGACTACAATGATCGGCACATAGCAAGCAAAGAGAATAATTCAATTTACTCATTTGCGAGAAGAGTTGATCCAAACCTCTCATCAGTAACCCCGGCAACAGATGAGGACAGAGCAGATGCCCCAGAGTTTACGCACATATCGGATTACGGCTTAGAGTTAACGGTATGCCCAAATGTCGCTCCAAAAATGACTTCTGGACAGCTTCAGGACATGCAGGCTTATGCCAATGGATATATCGGTTTGCCGAGAATGTTCCTTGACGCCCATCAGTTTTACGGCAAGGGGCAGGGTGTGTCGTCAAATGGGCTTTATTCTTTGCAGCAGCCACAAAGGCAATTCCTTCTTGGCCTTGGAGATCCGCTAAGTTCTTACCCATCGCTCCAAAGACTCCCTGGTCAGTTCAAAGATGACTTCATCATGGAGGCCATGCCTACAAAGAATGCGCATAACCCACTAGATCGGTTTTCTGCGAGTTTTATGGGGTACCCTCGTTACAGGAACCTGCTTTCATCAACGTCAGCTGTAAAGAAGAGTGGGGCATCTCAGGCAGCTATGTTGCGTGGAATAAACTTCGCGATGGACACCAGAAGAGAACGAGTCAGGGGCTATCAAAATGTCAAATTTAAATTCAAAACGCTGCTGGGAGTAGTCGGTTTTTACAATGAGGGGCTAGGCAATGATGACTTGTTTTTTCCTAGCAATGCTCGTGACAATTACAACATGGAGGGGGTCCGTAACAGCGCCGAGTGGGCCAGATACATTAGCACTCGTTATGCATATTTAAACTTCTATTTAAATACTACGAAATCATGCAACTACAGGTACTTCACTCGCATCCAAAAAGGAGCCACAAATTCAACGGGCGGTGGCAGCGGGCCAAATGGCCCAATATCTTTGATGGCTCCTGGGGGAGGCTCTTCTGGTGCGAACGTCCGAGACCCATGGTATAGGCTGATTCATAAGGAGATCAGAGCTGGGAGATTGCCCATGCCTGAGATGCTGTATTTGGATTTCAGTGGATACTCTTTATATGGGATACTTGGCATCACGCCGAGCGAAGTTGAAGATGACAATGACAGGCAAATTTTTGCTACAACAAGCGGGAGCCCACTGCCATTCGGAGATCCTAGTTTCACGCCGGCATCTTATTCGGTTCCGATGACATCGTTTGACTCTCCAGAGTCGATATCTTACTGGGAAAGAGGGGACGACAGTCGGGACGCTGGTGACATCTACAACCTTTCGGGCCAGCCGCAGGGATTGCTAGCCCCAGGTGCGGGTGGCAATGACCTTCCAGAGGGAACATCACCGCCTCCACCGCAGCCGCCCACAGATCCTGACGGCCCCACAGTCGATCCTCCACTGCCACCGACAGACGATCCTACAGTCGATCCTCCACTGCCGCCGACAGACGATCCCACAGTTGACCCGCCTCAGCCACCCCAGCCGCCACCACCTGCAACAGGCGACTCCACAGACATCGAACACTGTTGGGTTCGTGTTCACCACATAGCTTACCTAGCGGATGCATTGCCTTTGGCAGTGCCATTTGTTCTTGATGCCGATTATCTGCCTGCAAATAAAGACGGGGATATCTATATAGATAGCAGCGGCCTTGGAAGTGAGAGCCTTCGACGGTTAGGCATCTCAGGTTTTACCTATGACAACGGGTTTAATGAACTTGGGTACGCCACTGGCTTTGACGCTACGAGTAAAAAACCAGTTTTCATTTCCAATGGAACTGTACTAGGTACGAAGGTGCCTATATACATTTCACATATAACCTTCTATCGAAATTATATCCGACGTTCTTTCTTTTACGAACACTTGGTTGTTCATTACAGAAGGAAGCTGGGGCAACACACTCTTGAGACAGTGTCCAGCGACATGGGAGGCACCTGGGGCTTCGGAGGATGGTGGTTCTGGGGCTATAACTATGGAAATTGTGGCTGTTCAAAACCGCCGTAAGAGGGAAGTGACATGGCAACAATGACAGTGAGAATTACAGGGGCTGGTTTTCCTACGTCAACAACTGATGAAGGCTGCCTAGACGGGATCTCTAGCCTGTTGAACTCCACTTATGACATCGCAATCCCTGGCGATCAATGTGGCGAGGTTATTGATATGCAAACCTCGGCAACGCCGCCATGGTCAGCAACTTGCGACGATACATGGCATCTAAAGTTGCCTGCGAGAACTCGCACGGAATTTGGTTACAGTGAGTTTGACTGCGCACGCTTGAATCCATGCGTCATCAAGAATTTAGTGAGCCCACGCATCAGCGTTAAATTTGGACCTGCCGATGCCCTTCAAGACCCCTCCTCCCCTGGGCCCACTAGTATTGTTGTGGCTTACGAGATCCCATACTTGCGAGAGATTGAGAGAATTAAAACGGAGTTATCTAACAACACTATTGTTTATGTGGTTGACGGCATGATCTCTATTACCGCAGAAAAAGACACGATCAACCAAGCCTCCTGCACAAGCATCTCTAGTGAATCTTTGAATGTCAGTGAAGCTTTTTCCCCTTTTGAAATCGACACTTCATCCGCAACAGTAACCGTAGTGAGCGTGGTGCCCTGATGGAAACTTTCGACAACGATGATATTGAAATCTGGTCTTGCCCTGACTGCAAACGAGATTTCTATGTACTCAAAGAAGGCTTCTCTGGCAGAGTGTTGCATCGATGCGGAGAAGAAGAAAACAAGTCAATGCGAGGAGCTGGTGACTTGTTAGCAACAGTCATTAAGGTTGCCAGTGGCGGCATGATTAGACCATGCACTGAATGCGAAAAGAGGCGATCCGCATTGAACCGCCTCTTCCCATTCAAGATTGACAAGACTAATCCCGAGAACTGAACTCTCTCAGTTTATCCAATGGCACTCGATACAATCTTTCATACCAATCAATATCATCCTTTGGCATGTACTTTAGAGTTTTAGGTGGATGATATCCCTCTTCATACACGAACAATGCATATGCTTGATTGGCAGTGCGTTTTGAATTGCGGCATCGATAGTAGCACCGAATCCACTTTTGCTCTGTATCGTTTTTAATCTTGGTCTTGATCTTTGTAATGGGTGGACCTGCGAGGACTCGCAGCTCCCCATTTTTTTGAATAACCATGCGGCGATTGTTGTCATGCGTATGACCACACTTAGGACACTTCGGGCCGCTTCTTCTAACAAGGTTGCAACTGGGACAGACAATTGGATTTTCAACAGTTCCTTTCTCGATCTTCTTTTTTCGGATCTCAGACGCCTGGGCATGAGTCATCTCAAAATACTCATCCCATGGGCGATCTTCCATCGGACTGCCATGTCTCCAGAAATTTCCTGCATGATCTTGGATGATGACATGATTGATTGATTCATGATTTCGCAGGACTCTTCCAACCACCTGAACATAGCTGGCCAGATTGCCGATAGGCGTGGCGAGTATGATGCTGTACAGCGACGGAATATCAATGCCTTCACGCATCACGAACCGATTGCAGATGATTTTGATCTCGCCTGTCTCAAGACGATTGATGACATCCTCTCGCTTCTTAGGATCAGATTGGTACTCCTTGCCATCCACATAGACGGTTTCCCCATCAACATGGGCTGCCGGGATTCCAGAGTGATTCAGCTGATCGCAGATCCACATGGATTCCTTGACGCCTGGGGCAAAAAGAAGAGTCGGTTTCTGATCCGGGTTTAACCTTCGCCAATGCTCTTCAATGTGCCCAAAAATCTGCGGGCTCCAAACTTCTTTGACCACTTGCTGAGTTGAATACTCTCCGGTCTTCAGCGGCTTCAGGCCTTCTGTGTCCAATTCTGGGCAACCGTAGACCGTGCATGGCAAATGGGCCGGGAAATCCAGCTCAGGGCTCCTCAGATCGCTCGTGTTGGCCGCTACGACGCATCGGTCATAAATATGTGCTAGTTCAACTGGAGTGGCTGAGAAGCCAATCAGGGCTGCCCCGTGGTTGGTGTGCAGGCTGAAGATCTTCTGTGCCTTCTCCTGCTTCTGCTGGTGGGCCTCATCGATGACCACGATATCGAATTTGGCGACATTCTCGAAATCCTTTCGACGGACAGCAGCGTAGACGGTATCGAGTGAGCAGAGCTGGGCCTTGGCCGACATCCTTTTATCTTTTCGATATTGGGCTGCCATGATGCCAAAGTCCACGCCAGCTCGCTCAAGCCCTGCCTTGAGTTGTTGAAGCAAAAGATTTCGGCAGCAGTAGATCCCGATCTTTAGATCGTTTTCCAAAGCCCACCGGATGAGTCCGATGAAAATGATTGACTTACCAGCTCCTGTCGGAGCGGCGATCACAATCTTCTCGCCATTGAGGCTTGCCTGTATTGCAGTTTGCAATGCAGTTATCTGCCATGGCCATGGATTGTCAACGCCTAGCCAGTGGCTCACATCTTGCCCGTTATCCGCTTCAACAAATCCTTGCATCGCTCAATGTCCTTTCGATCAGTATCATCTGCTGTTGAGACTAGATCGCTCAACATGCGGTAGCTTTCACCAAAACTGCGCCGCGCCCGATAGGCTGTCTGGTAATCAACTACCACGGCGCTTTCTCTAAAAAACCGTTCTTGCCACCATCTCCCATGATTCGTTCAAAGAAGTCAGGATATTCTTCTGCCACAAAACCTGCGATGACGGCGAGACGAAACTTGCCCATTTCGTCTTCGGGTGGATTGTCCTTGTTCTGATTGAGAAACCATTTGAAATAGTTCGGATTTTCATCGAACAATGCGGCGAGTGTTTTGCCCTTGTGCTTGCCGAAATCGATAACCCATCCCCCTGGATCACTGTCGATGATAATTTCAGCTGTCTCTTGCAGCTCGCTCTTGTCAGACTTTTCAGCCTTTGGCTTCCCGTTGTCTGATGGCTTTGCCTTCGCCACAGGAGCCGGTTCATCCTCTTGGAAATACTCGGCAGGGTATTTGTACTTGTCCCCATCAAACATGCCGAGGTAGATGTCAGCAGCCAAGCCAAGGTGGCTTAGTGCTTTACCCAGGCCATCGGTCTCACTGCACTTAATGGCCTCATCAATGTTCTGGCTTGTGACTTTAGTTCCACCAGTGTGATATCCGGTGAAACCGATGTCGCCATTATCATCTTTGAACCATGCACGAACGCGAACGAAAACGCATTCAGTGTTGCCGACAGTTTTCCAAAATGGCTCCTGAGTTTCGTAACCCCAGCCAATACCACATGGCCCCCAAACTTCAGTCGCCTTTGCGATGCGAGCCATGCTATCAATGGATGACAGTCTGGCACCATGCGTTTGCTTTTTGATGTACTGCTCATCGAGTCGACGAACCTTATTGAACCAACGCAGATTTTCTTTTGCTTCACTCATTTCCAAACCCTCCCCAAAAACTTCTCAGCCAGTAAACGCAACGACTCGACATCTTCTAACAGATATTCCCTGGCGGCCTCAGGATTAGTTGCCAACATTGTATGAAACTGGTCGCCTCGGAAACCTTGCGACTTTGCCTTGATACCGAACACTCGGCAAAGCTCCTCGAACTTTGGCATGTCGTAGCTTCGGTTGTACCGACTGCCAAATAACATCCATTCCTTCGCAATGTCGATGAAAGATTCAGGCGTCTTTCCGAACTTATCGAACGGTTTGATCTTGAGATAAGATCCCATATCAATGCCCAAAACTTTGCATCGCAATACAAGAAAAGGCCAATCGAATGCATCGCCGTTGTAGGTGATCACCTGACCGCCACGATCAACAACATGGCCAATCTCTGACAACAGACATTCAATCAAATCCTTCTCCGCCGCCAGACCATTGCTCATGTGAATTTGAGTATCGCCAAACGCATCGCTATGCCAACCCACCCCAATGACTCGGCCCACCAGTGGATTCAGTGCAGCCTTGTTGATCTGCTTGCTGTACCACTCAGCCTCACGCAACGGAGCATCTGCCTGCCATTCTTCATGCTGTTTGGCAATCGTCTCACGCTTCTTCGTGTTTCCTCTCGGCTTGAACTCCTCCTCTTTGTAAATCAAGACATCCTTGATGGCCGCATTGCTTTGCGGCCCTGTTTCGATATCAAAGTAAATTCGCATCATGCCCTCCTTCCTAAAACACTCCGTACTAAATCCAAGTCAACTCCTAATTCATTTGCAATATTCATCGCACTCTGGCCAGCGAAATCCAAACGATAGATCCGATCAATCTGCTGCAAAGATAGCGACGAGTCTGACCAACCTAATATGACATGGCGGCATGATTTTCCGCCCGGAGCAACATCGTTGCCGTGGAGATCGTACCCGCTCTTGATCTTTGCTTTTCTCGTTTCCACCCAGATTTCAACCAACTGCTCTTGCAATGCATGCAGCTCGCCACGGCGTGCGTTGAGCAGCTCGCTCACATAGGCTTCGACCTTTCCAGTGAACACAGGCAGGCCATGCCTGTCATGCCCGACAACAATCATGTCCCGATCTGTGATCTCATCGTGTTTAATCCACATCGGAATCATCTGCCTGCTGCCAGTATTTGTCGACGAGTTTTGTTGCTGCCTCTCGGTAGTCTTGTGCTGCCTCGCTGTTTCGATCCTGCCTCCGTCCGCGATCATGAATAAACTTCTTGCCAAACTCCAGCAGATCCTTGCGATACTCATAGCAGATGTCGAGCAGGTTATCCGGCAGTCGAATCTTGCTGCCGGTCTGCATTCTGAGGCGAATGTAATTGATCAGATCTTCCTTGTAGATCCGCACTTCCACTCGGCCCAGGCAAAACTCTCCCCATCTCGATTCCTGAATCTTCATTCTTCTGTTCCTCCCATTGCTGTTGCATGTTCATTAGTAGCAGTTGTTGATCGTCCGTGTTCATCCAGTTCATCCCTTAAAATTTTGACATGATTTGCTGCATTGAAACCCAGCTTGATACTTCCATCCTTTAGTTTCAGCACTGCAATCCGAACGGTCTCATCACCAACTCGAATCCGCACTGCCTGCCCTAACTTCCGTGTCAGAACTAGCATGTTAAAACCCCCAGGCAGTAATAAGTTGAGCAATACCCATCGACACAGCAGTCGTCGACGACGCAAAAACAAGTGCGACCGCTCCCCAAAACCACTCTTCCTTTGTAATCCTCATTGCGATTCCCTCCGTTAAACGAAAAAGTCCGAAAATATGATGCCGTACAACAATGCAGCCAATACGAGCAGGGTGCCCTTGATTGCGTCCCTCTTCCCAATCATTGCTGATCTCCTCAATCAAAATTCAAAAACACGAACCTCTGTATCAATGTGAAAACTGGCATAGCTGCCGCACTGCGGATCTGATGTTGGCCGGCAGCCACGATGATTGCCACTGATGAATTCATCCACTCGCCAAATCAGTCCGCCATGCCAGAACGTATCGCCCACCGCCAGCTCATAGAGCCTCTTCATCTCCCTCCCACTCCTCTCCATTGTCAATGTCGTCGATGTGATCCCCAGGCCGATGATGCATATGGGCACTGCGATTCGGCTGGCCACGCTTACCCCGGCACTCCGACGAACCGCAAACCCACTTGCCATAGATCATGATGATCCCAGGCTCACCGCACAAACAGCAGTTCTCACTCATCGTCCCACCTGAAATCTGCAATCATGTACACATCCTCGCGAATGGCCTCCTCCCAGGATTCGCCGTGTAGGCTCACCAGCTGGGCCACAAGCTCATCAAGCCACTCGCCCCTGTCCTCGTTGAACTCAAACTCTGGGGCCTCTGAGATGGCCTCTGCGATGGCCTCAGACGACCATGGCTCCTTGGCCACATCACCTGCTTGGCATGCTGCCAGCCAGCCTGGGCATGCCTCATTATTTCGCTGAGTAATCATTCCAACTATCCCTCTCGTAGCTATAGTTTGCGACCCGATACCAACCGAACTTCCGGTTGAGTCTAGATTCTATTTCGGCTTTCGTTTCCGTCAACCGGACACAATCCGAAAAGAATTCAAAAAGTTTACGCTCGTTTGGCGAGCGAAGAGCGACATCCACCCGAATTAGGTACCTCACCGAAAAACCTCCAACATCTAATATAATATGTATGCAATGCCATGCATGAATCCAATGCTATCCATGAATGCTATCCATGAATGCTATTGATCATCGTCCTCGCCAAAAAGCTCATCCCAGCATTCCATGCACAATCGACAAATCAAAAACTCTCGCTCTTCAGCAGACAGATACGGCATAGCATTCTGAATCAGCTCACCTGACTCCCAGCGAGCAAAATCATCGGGCTCTACCTCGACGGTGACTTCGCATCGGCATGCACGGCAGTGTTCGGTGACTTCCATTTTAGAATCCTCCCTTTTTGATGATGACT
>Ga0129348_1000771_pt1 | contig 11687 bp, 17 predicted proteins | sample CPBDNA_4_FD_94424 | JGI IMG/M metagenome (GOLD analysis project Ga0129348, IMG submission 94424) | Freshwater to marine salinity gradient microbial communities from Chesapeake Bay, USA - CPBay_Sum_27_0.8_DNA | ecosystem: Environmental > Aquatic > Marine > Coastal | place: USA: Chesapeake Bay...
AGTGCCGTGCGGAAAAGGTCCACTGCCAGTGTTGTGGCCGGTACGGTGACGGTTACGTCGTTGCCGCTGCTGCCACTGACGCTGAGTAGACCATTGACGCTGAACGGGTTGTAGCTCCACGTGGCGCTGTCCCAGGTAATCGTCTGGTTGATGTAGTAGCTCTGCCAGCGGGCGTAGGTGGTGCTGGTGTCGAAGACACGCAGGTAGTGGGCTTGTCCTCTGCTAAATGCCATTACCCGATACCTGCGTAGCGACGGCCGCCGGGGGTCCGGTTATTTCTCAGCATTGTATCGGCGAAGGTTTGGAGCGCTTGTTCCAGGTCGCCTACTGAGACGTAGTTTTGGCCGTTCTGGCGCATCACGGGGCCGGTGCGGATGTTGATGTTGACTGGGCCGGAGCTGGAGCCACCATCGCCGGCGGTTGGGATGGCTGCGCTGCCACGGGCGCCACTCAAATAACGCATCGAAAAGCCCTTGGTCTTCGAGGCCGGGACCACATACTCGGATTCGCCGCCCTCGCCGATTAGTCCCAGTGTGGGGCGGTTGACTATGCCGCCGTCGGCGAAGGCTTGGAAGCCGCCCGACATGTAGGCGCCCTTGGCTGCGCGAGTGACGGTGCCGCCGGATTTACCTCCGCCGGCTTTGGCGGCATTCAAAGTGTTTTGGGCACTCACCGCGCCACGTATCTGAGCTGCGGCATTCGCTGCCTGAGCCGCAACATTCGACATGGCTGTAGCCATGAGGTAGGTCTTCTGTGTGCCAACTTCGATTACGCCAACGATTTGCTGACCGCGTTCGGCTGTAAATATTGCCTCCTGCTTAGCAGCGGCCAGCGCGTTAGATAGACGTAGAGCCTGGTTCTCGGAGAGACCGATTTCTTCGCTGACGAGTTTTTGCTCCAGGCGGGTTTGGGCGGCGAGGATCTTGTTCTCTAATTGTGTTTTTGCTGTTTGACGTTGTACTTCGCCGATCTCTCGCTGGACAGCAAGTTGTTTTTCAACCTCGACAATGATTTCGCGTGTCTTGTCTAAATAACGAGCAGTTGTCTCGTCGATTCGCTTGAAGCTGGCTGCACGCAGCTCGGCGTCTGGTTCCAGTTCGGCGGCTAGGCGGGCTTCGTCTGCCTTGAGCAGAATTGTTTCTTGTGCAAGGCGGTATTGCTCCAGCTGGATCTCAAGTTTGCGTTCTTCGGCCGCAATACTTTCGAGTTGTTGTTGGTACTCAAGCTTGGCTGACTCGACCTCGGTGTTGAACATTGCGATTGCAATGTCGAGGCGCTCTCGCTGGCTTTGTGCATATTTGTATGCACGCTCCAGGCGGGTTTGCTCTAGTTGGTTGAGGGCGAGTTCGGCCTCGTAGCGTGCTTTGGATAGGGCTAAACCGCGATCAACTGCGGCTTGCTCTTTTTGGATTCTGTCTTCGGCGCTCTTGAGAATTTCGTCGTAGGAAGACTTAAGTTCCTTGGCTAATTTTGCTGTTTGTTTTGTTATTTCGACCTGCTTTTCCTCTGTGTCGAGGAGTTTTAGGGATGCCTCGTACTGTTTTTGTTTTTCGGCGTTAATTATCCGCTGGTTTGCAATCAGCTGTTCTTCAGCCTTAAAATACGCTGTTTGGTCTGCACCGAAGAATGCCGGTCCGCTGGCTTGGCGGCGTTGTTGTACCAGCTCACGTTGGCGAGGATCTTGGGATTGGAGCGCTTGCTGAAGCAGAACTCCGCTTTCGATGCCTGCCGTTAGAGCTTGGAGTATTCCTGTGCTGTTGATTAAGTTGGCGACGCCGGCCTGCATCTGAGTCATTGCCTGGCCGAATACCTCCCGCAGTCGCGTGGAGTCATCGCCAAACTGCCGAAGAGCTTCGACACCTTGCTTACCGACAAGGTTTTCAAGTTCGGCGGTGGCTACGGCGAGAGCTTCCTCGGATCGCTCCAGGGCTTCGAGTTTTTTGATGTACTGGCCCGTGACGGTGGAGGCTCCACCCAGTGCGTCAACAAGACGGTCGAGGTCTGCTGTTGCTGGATTTAAGGCTGCTCCAAGTTCGCCGGCGCTGCTGATGAAGTCGTCGAGGATGCCGCCGATGGCCGAACCCAGAATTTGACCTCCGAAGCCCATTCCAGGTCCGAAGGATCCGAGTAGGCCGCCCGCAACCTCGCCGGCTCCGCCTCCGAACAAGAGGGGGAAGCCCACGCCAAGCATCAGGTTTTCTTGTAGACGCGCTCGTGCGTTCTGTGCACCCACTGCAGTTCTTCTAGCTGCCTCTAGCGCTCTTGGACTTCCGGGTATATCGACACGACCTCGAATTGGAGAACTCGGAGCTGTTCTGCCCGCATTGCCTCGCATTGAAGGTGGCAGAGCCGGACCCTGAACAGGTCCCAAGCCCTGCATAATGTCCATCTGTCTATTGACACGTGCTATTTCTCGTTGCAGTGTCCGATAGTCAACACTACCTGCTTCAACCAGATTAAATACGCGGTCTAGCTCTGTGCCATACGCACGAAGTCCGGCGATATTTCTTGGTAGCTCTTTGCCTAAAGCCAGCACACTTTTTGTAAGTCCGCTGGGACCCTGGGATTCTGCCGTAAGGCCGCCTGTAGCAGTTCGTGTGTATAACTGGTTGAGAGTGTCTAAGCGCTCCAGTTCGGCTTTAACGAGTTTATTTGTAGCTTTTTCAGCGGCTTTTATAGAGTTTGTATACTCGTCGGAGCCTGTTTTTGCGTTGGCAGCTACAGTTCTGAACGTAGTTAATTGCTGGTTTAAGCCGGCAACAGATGTGGCGAATTTTGCTGATCTTGTATTCCCGTCTGCGTAGGCTTTTACTAAATCGGCTAGCTCATTTTTTGCCTTGCGTAGTTCCTCTGCTGCCCGTCCCCCGAATAAGGTCGGTACGGGTTTTAGCTGCTTAATTAAGCGCGTAATAGAGGAAACTCGATCCTCGACCGTGCGTAAGCCGTCAAGACCGTTTACACGTAGGTCAATTACGGCTGCATAGCCGGCCATGTATCTGCGCCTAGACGTTGGTTTCAGTCTATCCCGCAAAAAAGCCGCCGGGTTAGTGGCGGCCGCGTTTTGCTTTTTCGATCGCCTTACGTTCCTCGTCCGCTTGGATGTTGAAGTAGGCGTTCCAGCCCAAGATCTCCGTGTCCGTCATGCGGGTGCGGATCTCTTGCAAGGTCATCCCCAGTTCCTTGGCGACGTAGAACTGGAGCATTAAAAAGTTGTCCTTGCGGAGCTGGGCCTCAAGCGCTTTTGGTGTCCAATTCCTCCGAATCGTCGGTCAGGATGGCCAGCATCAGGGACTGGAGATCCTTGTCCTTGACTTCGTTCTTGAGGATGTCGATCTCGCCGGGCTTGAACAACTTGGTGCCGTTCTCGTCGCAGGCTTTGCTGATCAGCAGTTGAAGAGCGAAGGCTCCAGCGTCGTCGGATTTGGCCTGTTTTTGGGCGCGTTCGCGCTCGGCCATCGTCATCGGGGTGACCCACATCTCAAAGATTGAACCGTCGCTGAGTTCAACTTCTTTTTTGGCGGGCTCCAGATTCGCGGCCTTGCGAAGACGGTCCAAGGCGCTGAGCGAGGCTGCAGCAGGCATAACTTTGACTGGTATGACTGTTCTAATGTAGCGGACTAGAGACAATAAAAAACCCCGGCGGTCAGGCCGGGGTAGCTGGTTTGGATAACCCAGAGAGTTATCAGGACTTGCTGAGGTCGAAGGTGGGTGCCTCGCTGGGACGGAAAGCGATTTCCACGCTCTGGCCGTCGTCGGGGTTCACGCTCAGGCTGGCCGAAGTCAGAATCACGGGGACAGTGATCGAACGGCTCTGGGTGTCGTCCACGCTGCCGCCGCTGCTGATGCGGTCGATGTAGAGCTTCATCGTGGCACCAGATTGGGAACGCTGGATCACGTCCTCGATCATTCGGCTGGTCAGCGTGGTGTCGTCGTCGGTCGTGTAGACCGTGGCGGAACCAGAGCCGTCGGCGAAGCCGGTGATGTAGCTGCGGAAAGGAGCGTATTGACCGATGGTCTGACCGATGGTGGTCACGTCGATCTCGCTGCGGGTGATCTCAAAGGACCATTCGCGTACCGATCCGACAACAGCCGGAGCTGCATACTCGACCTGGAAGGCGTTGGGCGAAACCGCAGTGCCATCGTCGGTGATGGTGATCGTCGAACCACCCGAAGTTGCAGACACCTGCAGCACACCAGTGCTGGCGGTGTAGGCAATCACGTAGTAGGTGGTGCCTGAGGTGATGCCGGCGGGCAGGGTGCCGGTGCCGGTTGCGCCAGTGTTGACATTAACCACGCTGAAAACAACGGGGTCGCCCACCTTGAAGTTCAGGTAGGAAGCAACAGTGATTTCGTCGTCAGCGACGGTAACGGCGCTTTCGGCGAAGGTGGCTTTGGTGCCAGCAGGGGAGTAGTACAGGGCGCCGGAGGTGCCCGAAAGGACGGTGGCCATGGGTAGTACCTATGGATAGACAGAACGCGGGCACTGCCCGGCTTAGTACAGGTTAGCTCCAGTGGGTAGGTGTTAAGAAATAACCTGCGACTTGAAGCTAGCTTCTATTCGTGAAATAAAGAAAGGCGTAAATGCACGGCGAGACTGTTGATCAGGGGTGGTGCCGCCGAAACTTGGGCTGAAGCTGGGGCCATTGATGGAACCCAGGCGGGTGTAGACGCCGCTCGTGGGTTTTGCGGTGTTGTTGATCGCGCCAAGGGTGGTGAAGGCGGTATCGACCAAAGTCTGATTGCGGGCGGGACCTTTGCCCTTTTCTGTGTAAGTGCGGATCACGATTGTTCCACGCACCATGTCGTGGCTCGTGGTCAATGTGGGTTCGGTTGTTAATCCGAATTGGATGTTGATGTGAACGTATTCATCGACGCTGTCTTGGTTGTCGTTGATGACGTTGTCGAAGTAAACCGGGACAGCCGGGTCTAAATCGTTGTAGGCCGTGAGCAGGCTGGCTTCTAAGGAGGCGCGGATTGCTTGGTAGTTCATTCCGGTTTGGCGAGGCGGATACCGCGCTCTAGCGCTTTTTGCATTTTGCCTCCTTCCGCAAACAGCGGATACCAGTCCAGGGGTGCCGTACTGCTGGAATTGCCCTCACCTGTAACGTCGCCACGCTTACCCTTTTCGGGACGACCGCCTGTGGCTACTACCTCACCTTGAGGACCGTAACCGGGATTTCTGAATTGTTCTCGGGGTACGTCTACAAGATCCAGTGCAATAGGAGCGTGTTTGGCCACGTTTTCGATAATAAATTTTGTCACTCTTGTGGCTTCTTTTTTAGTTGCTGATAGCCGGGGTACGTCGTTAAGAGTATACGGGTATGAACCCTCTTTAGATCCCGCTGATGGAGAATGTGCGATCCAGCTATCTTTGAACTCGCCTCCCCATTCGGGACCAGCGTCTGCCAAGCCGTTCATTATTTCTTTTGCAGAGTTACGCGCTGCGCTATTTACCCAGGCATAAGCGTCACGTAATAAATCGCGTTCCAGGTTCTTAGCCATTACTGCGGCCTCAGCAGGATCGTGTGGACAATCGGGTTTTCGCCGCGAGATGTCTTGCAGCTGATGATGCGGCCGGTCTTAGTGACGCTGTTCTCGACGTATTGGATGCGGTCGCGGATGCTTGGGACGTATTGCTCCAGTTCGGCGTTGCCGATGATGACTTTGAGGTCGTTTGTTTGGTAGAAACCCTCGAATTCTTCCGGGTTGGCTTGGAAAATTAGGGCGCGAACGGTGAGGCTGGTGTCGGCTCCAGTGACTTGGCCTGTGGTTGCGTTATACGTGGGGGAAGTGTTTGCTTTTAGGTACGTAACGTCTTGTCCCCAGTCCGATAAGAGCTGGGCGGGGATTGCGGCGAATGTGGAATCGACGAGGCTCATCTCAACCCCTCACAACACGAACCTGATAACCGCCGCTACCTCCAAGGCAATAAGCGCCAAGATAAGACTGCAGCCAAGGATAAACGTCGAAGATGTTGTTGATGGTGCCAACGGCTTGGGAGGTTTGGCTGTATTTGACTTGAAGGTCGCCAAGTTTGACTTCGTCGTAGAGGCCCGTGGTGCCGGTGTTGCCGGTGACTGCGTCGGTGTCGTTGGCTAATGCGCGTGCCAGCTCGTAGGTGGCGTATTTGATGTCGGCGGGGATGGCGCTACAGGTCAACTCCACCTGATCGACGTGGTAATTGTTGCGGGGCCACTTCAGGGCTTGGTCGTTGTCGCAGCGGTCGCCGTAAAAATTAAGGCTGTCGATCCAGCGAGTGGCGGAGATCAGGGAGCGGTTCTTTTGGTCGTCCGTTTTGTTGTCCCAGGTGGTGGAGTCGGGGACGGTCTCGAAGTACGTGTTTGCCTCAGCCAGCGTTACGTAGCTGTTGGCCGTTGAACTCTTCAATGTGGCGTTAATAGTGGCTGCCACAACTACGCAAACTATTTCTCACAGTGTAGCGGCAATAAAAAAGCCCCACCCGAAAGTGAGGCTGGCTCGACTCGGTCCCCGGAGAGTTAGGGGATGGCGGTGGTGTCGAGGGGGGTGTTGACGATGACTTCGACCAGGGGGATCAGGTCAACGTCGTAGGTCGCGGTCCAGTTGCCGGCGGTGGCAAGGGCTGCGTTGGTCGGGTTGTCCGAGGCGGAACCCCACTTGGTGCCCATCACGTGGTAGGCGCCGTGGTAGTCAACCGAGAGCACGTCCTGCTTGGACAGGATGTTGCGGTCGGCCTCGATGCGGAGGTCCTGCTGGACGCCTTCGAGGATGCTGCCGCTCTTGGCGAGGAAGCAGCGGAACTCGCTGACGTGGGTGGAGGTGCCAGGACGCACGGTGTTGACCGCAGGGTCCATGATCACCTTCATGCCGGCGAATTCGCCGATGCTGCGAGCACCGACGCCCACGCCGCCGCCACCCCAGGTCACGGCGCCAGAGGCGGCCAGTGCGGAGGTGGAGAAGGTCAGCAGGCCAACCTGATACAGGTAGAAGCCGACGGAGGGGTGGACAACCAGGATGTCCAGCTCGTCACCACGCTCGCCCAGGGCTGCACGAGCCTCGGCAACGGTGGCGGCGGTCAGGTAGTTGGCTTCGGTTTGACCGGAGGTCGCGCCAACAGCTTTGTCCAGAGAGTGGGAGGACAGAGCGGTGCCAAACAGACCGGCAAGCTGGGAGAACAGGCGGGCGCTGTTCAGCTTGTTGATGGCGTCAGCCAGCTGGTTGCGGATGTGCAGCATGGGGTCTTCCCCGGCTGCGAGCATTGCAACGTCGTCCACGGCGTAGGCGAAGCCACGGTGGATGATCGAAGCAATCTGGGTGGCGGTGCCGATCTTCTGGGGGGTCAGGTAGCCAGCGGTGCTGGTGCCCCAGGTGGCGGTGCCGTCCATGATCTCCTCGGTGGGAGACACGGGGTTGAACTCGGGAACTTGGATGCGGGTGCCGCCTTCGCGGGCATCCAGCAGCGAGTTGCGGAGGACAGCGCCGCTCTTGACGAACAGGCTGCGCTCTTTGATCGCCTCAGACACGTAGGTGCTGAGATTATTCCTCTTGACGATGTCCGCGAGCAGGACACCGCCGGAATAATTCTGAAATGGTGCGGCCACTTCAAACTCCAGGTGGGTGGTGTTGGGGGTTCAAGTCACGGACTTGAGTGGTGTCCCACGGGGACTTAGCGGCCCGCTTCTCTCTTGAGCACAGCTGCAAGATCGGGGTCGCTGGTTTCCAAGGCCATTTGCCTCGTTAAGTTAATACTACCTTCCTTCCATGGGTTAGCCATTCCAGGGGCAATCGTGGAGTTGGGAGTTGGCTTGGCGCCCATTCCAGCTGCACTGCTGGGCTTGAAATGGTGCTCGAATCCCGAGCCGGGATTCTTCAGGTTGGAAAGGTAAGCGGTGATGTCTTGCTCCACGCCGCCGTTCAAAATGACGACCTTGCCGGTGTCGTTTTTGCGGAGGTTTGTTTGCAAGAGCTGCAGCATTTGCTCTGCGTTGATTGCGCCAGATTGGCTGATCGCGGCGAGAGCGCTGGTGCGGATGGTGGCCTGCTCGTTAGACGTGCGGAGTTCTTCGAGCTGGCGGTTTAGGTCGGCGATTTGAAGGTCTTTTTCTTGGGCGGTTTTGTTGGCTTCCTCCCAGAGATCCTTCCACTGACCTTGGTCTTCCAGCGTTTTCTTGCGCTGGTCGTCCTGCTTTTTGTAGACCTCGTCGAGCTTGGCCTTGATGCCTTGGAATCTCTCCTCGGCTTCGACAGCTTGGCTCTGTAAGGTGGCAATCTGACCCTCGTACTCAGCGCGAAGCTGGGCAGATTGGTCAGGTTGTGGAGCGGTGTCGAGTCCAGCCACGGGCTGGTCAGGAGTCACCACGGGTGTCTCCTGGATGACTTGCTCTTCCATACTTAGAACTCGTATTCAGCGGTTTGGGAAATGGTTTCTTCAGCCTTGGTGCGACGCTTGGAGCGTGGCTGTTCTGCAGGTTTCTTCGCAGGCTCAGGCTTGGCCCGTCCCACGTAGACATCATTCAGGTCCACAAGTTGCCACTTGTAGGTGCCGTCAGGTTGCAGAACTTTGTCAAGCGATTCGGCCATGACAAAGATACACAGTGCAGTATTACTTTACTGCACTAGAGCGTTTCGTCCTCAGAAACTTCCTGCTCGGGGCTCTCCAGTAGCTCTTCCTCGGCGGTTGACTCCTGCGTGGTAGGCAAGATCTCGCCCTGGACCAGGATTTGGCGGAATTCGTCGCGGTCCAGCACGCCTTGGCCGAAGAGTGCGGTCAGGGCAGTGATGTCCTGGCCGATCAGGCGGTCGATGTCGAAGTCGCGGCTGATCTTGACCTCGGGCGGCTCCAGCTGGAGGTAGTTGGCGGCCAGGTTGAAGCTTTGTTGGAGGGTTTGTTCGAGGTCCATTGAGACCATCGACAGCATGGAGTTGGTGTCCACGCGGTCGAGGCGGCGGGCGTCGGCAGATTCGGCGACGAACTTTTGCTGGCTCAGGGTGCTGATGCCCAGCGTTGCCATTTGCTGCTGGAGTTCGCGGATCTCGTTGGACTGTGCTTCAAAAGCACTGGAGGCAGGCTCCACGTAGTAGACCTTGTTGCCCGGTTGGGTGGCGATTGCGTAGTTCACGCTGACCGCCATGTCCTTGGTTTGGTCGTCCCAGCCCTCTAGGACGAGCATGGGTTGGGAGGCGACGTGGAGGCTGTGGATGAGGTCCGCTTGGCGTTGGAAGTGGGCCAGGTTTAGGTAAGCGATGTCCAGCAGCGGGGGCTTGCTGACCATCGTGTCGGTCTTGTTGGAGTACAGCGTGACCAGCGGAATTTGACCCAGGCTGTAATCGCCGGATTCCACCAGCTCAAAGTCAGAAGTGCTGGTCGTTGCATCGAAGGCGTTGGGATAGGGGAAGCCACCGACCTGCTCTTTCTTGGTTTCGGTTTGGCGGTAGATGCGGTAACGGCCGGGTTCGATGACGCGGACTTGGTCGTAGACCTTCTCGCCGAATTCGCCGTCGGGTAAAACAGCCTTCTCTGCGATGCGGACTTGGATGAGGTCGCCGTAGTTGACCTCGCGGTCGAGGCGCCAGCCGTAGATGTTGGCGGGGTCGATCTCAATCCAGTAGGGGCGGCGGTTGAGGGCGCGTTCTTCGGCAAGGCTGCGGGCGCCGGTTGGGGCGGGGAAATCGACCAGGGTGTGGCTGTGGCCGTAGGTCAATGCGCAGATCAGGGCGCGGCGGGCGTACTCGTCGAGGTCAGAGCCACAGCCATCGACGTTCTTGGAGAAGACTTCGCGCCAGTAGGGATCGCCCAGCAGGGTGATGGGTTTGCGCAGGATTAGACCGGCTGCGGCGCGGATTAAGCGCTGGGTGTATGGCGAGAAAACGGCGCGGTTGACGCGGGATAAATACGCCGAGTAGTCCTCGCGGGGTTCCAGTGGGAGGAAGGCTTCGCTGTTTTCGCGCAGGTATTCCGTTCCGAGCGTCACCGCTTTCATGATTTCCCAGCCCTTCATCTGGTCCATCACCGCTTGGGTGCGGGTGAAGGGGTTGTCAGTGCCACCCATGTAGGTGGAGCTGACGAGGTGGGTGCGGATTCTGCCGGGGACGGAGTAAGTCATTTAGTCACCATTTAGTACGGTCCGCCCAGTAGGCAGCCGACATCTTTCCTTTTTTAATGTTAGCTGCATGGCGTGCTTTGAAAGATTCCCGGCGGGCACGTGCAGCAGCTGATTCACCCTCTCGTTTGGGAGATCCAGAGACTCCCTGTTGGCCGAAACGGATAAGTTTTACTTTGTCGCCCTCTTTTGCGAGGACTACGTGTGATTTATTGGGGTGTTTTGGGGTGCGTTTGGGTTTGTTATAGCCTTCAAATTTTTCGCCGCGATACTCAATCGTCATCTGTGTCGTCCTCCTCTTCGATGGGGATAAGAACTTCGATGCCTTGTGCCAGTTTAGAGACGAAGGCGCCAAGAATTGCGGGTTCGTTGGGGGTGGCAAAGGCAAATGTGGCGGTGGTTGTACCCTCCTCGGCATCAATTTCGATGTGGATACAACCGCCGCTTACTGTTTCAATCATTAGCCGTGGTACGCAGCGGCGATGATCGGTACAACGCTGGGAGTGCCAGAGCTGATGGCGGAGATGCGCATACGGACTTTGTTGGCGGGTTTGCCGCTGTAAAAGTAGGCGTATTGGCCGTTGGAGTTGATGGTTTTACTGGTATCCAGTTCGAACCATGTTCCGCCGCCGTTGTAGTTGGCCTCGAAGGCCAGCGTGAAGTTGGCGCCACCTGTCACGATTGCCGCGAAGGTGAACTCACTGGTGTCAACGTGGACCTCCAGGGAGTCATCTACGAGGGTGAGGGGCGTGGATTCGTGGTATTCGACCAGATTGGTGCCGCGGGAGATGGTCAGGGCCATTACTTCTTCCTCTTTTTGGCGGTTTTGGCGGCTTCCTTGAAGGCTTTGGCGGTTGGGGCGCCCTTGGAGCCGGGTTTACGCATCTTTTCGCCCGAGCCAGCAGCAATGCGCTTGCGTTTGGCGGCGATGTTTGCGTAAAGACCCTTCTTTTTGGCGGCCATAACTACTTCTTCCTCTTGGAAGCGGACTTTTTGGCTTTGCGGGCGGTCTCGTACGCAATAGCAGCGGCTTGTTTTTGGGAATAACCCTCCTTAACCAGCATCCGAATGTTTTCGGAGATGGTTTTCTCGGAATAGCCGCGCTTTAGAGGCATGAGGCTCCAGCGATATGCACAGTTTATGGCGGATTAGTAGAGGCGGTAGGAGGTTTGGCCTAGGGTGCCGATCTTGGCGAGGTTGAATTGCTGGAGGCACATGTAGCCGAAGGCGTCGAAAGCGTGGTCAACGCCGAGGTTTTTGTTGGGGAGGCCGGTGCCGGGGGCGTAAGTCAGCGTGCGGAGGGACTTGATTAACTCCTTGCAGCGGGGGTGGATGTAGGTGCGGCGGGCTCCAGTGGCGTCGAGGAGGGCGGTGTTGACGCAGGTGATTTTGTCGCGGATTTTCCAGGGGGCGCGGGGGCTGGAGACGTTAAAACCGCTGCGGCGCAAGATGTTGTGGTCCGTGAGGCCCACGCCAGAGGTTTTGCGGGCGCCGCCCGTGGGGTCCGGGCAGGCAATAATCCGGCGCTCCACGCCGAAACGGCGGGTGACCTCTTCGGCGAAATCCCAGGTGGTGGCGCCACCCGTCAGCATGATTTCGTCGAAGACG
>Ga0129348_1000772_pt1 | contig 11686 bp, 6 predicted proteins | sample CPBDNA_4_FD_94424 | JGI IMG/M metagenome (GOLD analysis project Ga0129348, IMG submission 94424) | Freshwater to marine salinity gradient microbial communities from Chesapeake Bay, USA - CPBay_Sum_27_0.8_DNA | ecosystem: Environmental > Aquatic > Marine > Coastal | place: USA: Chesapeake Bay...
CCAAGAAACAAGCTTCAACAACTTCGCGGAAACCTTAGGCTCACAACAGCGTGAGACCATTCGTTTTGAAACCGTGAGGGTAGGTGAAATGGATATGGTCACCAAAGACGAAGCGTTGAAGATCGGTGCAGAATCTGCCAAGGCAGCTGAGGCAAGCGTGTTCAACGCATTGAAAAACAAGCCTAGTGTTCGTAAGAGTATTGGGATGAGCTGATGTCAGGCATTGCAATCGGAACCTATCTCAAGTTGATTGATGCAACTGGTGCTGACACCGGCTTCAATTTTCAGAACTTTTTCCAAGATGAAGCACGAGTGTACGAAGGCGACAGTTATATTTTCGGAGGGTTTGGTTTTAGCGGTGGAACACTAGACCTTGAGGGTGGCAACATCAGCGCAAACCTAGTCGTTTCTTTTGGCGAACTTTCTTTATCGGTGTTTCGACAAGCGGCTGAGCAGTTTTGGTTAGCGAACATCCGCACAGTTTGGCTGGATCCCGAGACCTTTGCAGAAGGCAAGACGTTTAGCGAAGAGCTTTATGCCATTACAGGTTTTGAGCATGACTCAAGTAGACTGTCAGTACGACTGAGTTCCCCGTTAGACGCAGTGCAGGAGAACGCACCACGGCGAACGCTTACCGCAGACCTTGTAGGTGCATTGCCATCGACGGGGCAGATTAGCTTGAGCTGATGCTTACACCTAATAACCGCATTGTTTTACTCCCGCAGGATCGGGAGATTATGGACATCACAGGGATGTCTGAGAAAGAATATCGTTGGTTTGTAAAGGAAGCATTACTCCATAGCAAATTGCGTCCTGGTGAACCCACCATGGACTTTGGAGTTAGTCTTGCAATTGCGATTATTGGCGTTGCTTTAAGTGTTGCGGGTTCTTTACTTGCGCCAAAGCCAAGGCAGCAACAACAACAGAATAGAGAGCAACGTCAGATTGGCGGGCAGGACTTTGTCAGCGGTCAACGCTTTGCCCCCACATCAGGCTTTGACAGTGTCCAAAACGTAGTCGAACTAGGCAGCACCATACCGCTGGTTTATGCCAACCGCAGACGAATAGGCGACAGAGTTTATGGTGGCGTCAGGGTAAACACCAACCTGCTGTGGTCACAGCTATTTAGCGTCAGCGGTGGTCAGTTGCTTCGTGCGGTGTTCCTTGTTGGCGAAGGTCCGCTGCCAGAGCCTGATCCGCAGCAGTATGCGATAGGCAACAACCTGCTTAACAACTTTGATTTACGCAGCGAAATTACAAAAAACGGTACCCCAGGGCAGCCCAACACCACATCCCGCTTAAGCCTTTACTACGTCGATGGATCAAAAACCGACAACAGAATTACCTCAGCGGATTACATCGCTGGTCGAACTGCATCTGACGATCTAGGTAATGCTGAGAATGACGGCGGCGCTGATGTCTTTGCCGCAAGAATCGACAACAACGAGTACGCACCTGATTTCGTCTATGCGAGTACCCCGTCAAACCAAACCAACTTTGGCACTGGGGCGTTTGTGGGCAACAACATGCCCTACCGCACCAACCCCGAAATCAAACCAGAGTTAAACCCTGAAGGTATCGGCGTAGATCAGAATCGCCAAGCGATAGTTGAAAGAGAGAAAGATAAACAGGCTTATCACGGGCGTGCAGGTGTCCGCAAAATTATTCGCGGGTCTGAAGAAATCACGCCAGGTTCAGGCATGGCAATGTATCAAGGTAGTGAATTAACTGTAGGTCCAAACCGCGACCATATTGCCAACGACGATGACGACTTCTTCAAGGAACCACCAGAAGAGTATCCCCCTGGTTTCGTCGGAGATGATGCGAACTTCTTCATGATCCAGAACGCTGATGGATTAACTGAAGAAGAAATCCTGCTGGAGCGTGGTTTAGTAAAGCTAAGAGTTGGAGACATCGTTGAGTATGTCATCTATGCCAGTAGCGACTATAGAGGCGCTTTCAGGTTTGGTGAAGGTGACGATGAAGAGGTAGAGGATACAAGAGACATTGCACAGGCTGTTGCTGGCAGACAGAACGGTTTCGATGATGCAATTCAGGTTGGTGCGCGGTACCTAATCGGCACAGGAATGGGAATTTGTGTAAACCGCAGAGGTGTAGTCGAGACAGGATGCGAGGAGCCAGACAGCGAAACTGAAGCCCAAGCAATTTTCAATTCCGAGATCAACCAGTTAGAGACCATAGAAAACGACAACGATCAGTTGCCAGAGCCCATTACAGAATCAGGAGTCAGATTAATTGCTCAATTCGAGGTGACACAACCGGGTCTTATCAATGTCTGGAACGAAAGAGACCTAAATCCTTGTTTGCGGGATAACGGTAGACCGAAAACATTCCAAAAGATAGTGACTGCTACTCGTACTACTCACTTAATGCGTGTAGCTGAAGGGTTTGTTACTGCAGAACGTAAGAGCAGATTCATTGAAGTTGGCTTGCGCAGTTCAGTAAATATGAATTTCAGCGGAGTCTGTGCATGGCGTAACATCCCGTATTCTTACGAAACCATTGACACCTTAAACGGCAGTAACGGGTCTTTCTATACAAATCCAATTTACACTTCACCAGAAACTCGTTACAGCTGCTTTAAAGTCGAGTACAAGAGAGCGCAAGACGAAGACTACACAGTATTTCCTAATTTGTTTGCGATAAGGAGTCAATCTTCCAGCCCTGTTTACAACTTTCTTCGCTTCCAATTTGATGAAGAAGAGTTCTGGGAAATCAAGTTTGTTCCCGTTAGTAGCTACGAGGTCAGGAATGGTCGAGAGGTTGACGGCACTCCTTGGTTGCTGAACATACTTGACACTAGGATTGAAAATTTAATCGGCACCGACGGAGAGGGTTTAAGGATTAGGTTCGCAGGCATCAAAGATATTGACGTGACCACCGATGAAGGTCGTGATCTTTTATCTGTTCAAATTCTCGGTTCAGGCAACTCATTTGGAGATGAGCTAAATGGTTTCGACGACCCAACACCCGGCAGAGACAAAGACCAATCCAGTAAATTAAGCTGGCACGTCGATCGTTATGCACGAATTGCTGAGTTTTTCATAATAAATGAGATCACAAACAGCGCGGCAAACTTTGAGCATGACATCGTCTACTTAAATACTCAGACCACAAACATAGTTCCGCCCAATTACTCTAACCTTGCGCTGGTCGGTCTAAACATCAGAAGCAGCAGGGAGGTCAACCAGCTCCAGCAGTTCAGCGTATATTGCGAGCAAGGTCTGGGTAGCACCAATAGGTTCCCAGATGTCCTAAAAGATCTGCTTACCAACGAACGCTATGGTTCCGGTGGAATTCTTAATCCTCAACAAATTGACGACGCTAGCTTTGAGACCGCTGCACAGTTTTGTGAAGACCGACTTTATTTCTTTGATGGCGTCATCGACGAAAAGCTAAACATCCGCAGCTGGGCAGCCCAAACCGCACAGGCATTCCTACTTGACTTCGTTATCCGTAACGGCAAGTTCGCGCTCCAGCCAGCCATCAATCTTGCTAAAGCTGGAGACCAGCCTATACCAGAGACGATTCGTGGTCTGTTCACCGCAGGCAACATCATCGAAGACACCTTCGAGCTGTCCTTTGCCGACGAACAAGACCGCATCCCCCCAAGAGTGCAGGTTCGTTGGCGTGATGAAAAAGGTGACGTTATAGTCGATCAACCTCGAAGAGGTAATTTCCCACTTATTAGACAGGTCACAGTTAAAGAGGCTGGAACGCCAGACGATGCACCGCTTGAGCAGATTGATGCGTCCGCTTTTGCTACAAGCCAAGAGCATGCAATCGACGTTGGCAAATTTATCTGTCGCACTAGGCGTCTCGTAACACACAGCATTAGCTTTAGTACAACTCCGCCAGAATCTTCACTAGATATTGGCAGCGTGTTCAAACTCGGCTTAGAGACCGTTAATTTTGAACAACCGCAAAACGGAGCAATTACAAGCACGGGTGAAGTTACAGCATGGCCGCCCTTAGCTGACGGCAGTTACCCTGTACTACTGTGGGACGGCAATAACCTGCAGGAAACCACAATCAGCGTCTCAGGTGGCAAGTCTGCGCCTGCTGGATCCGTGTTTTGCCTGCGTAATACGACGGCGACCACGCAAACCTATAAAGCTCAATCACTGTCGTTTAACGAGGAAGGCAACATTCAAGTTGAGGCGACGTTCTTCCCGACAGACGAGGAAGGGTTTAGCATTATAGCAAGGGATTTTGATGATCCAACCAAGTGGGAAATCGAAGGTGAAATCTAATGGCTAGCTTTCCAGAGATCTGCCCCGTCTCGCGACGGTTCACCGCTGGTCAATACCCTACTAGACGATTCAACTCGATCAGTGGCGCTGGTACGACACGCCTTTATGGCAGCAAAGCATTCGACGCCCGCCTCGACCTAGAGTTCATCGTCAACGATGAGCTTGTCGCAGCGATCTTCGACTCCTGGTACGCCAGCTTGGGACAGTTCACGGAATTGACCTTGCCAGAGCCCATCATTGCCGGTAGCGATGAACTTTTAGACTCCGTGACTCCAGACTATTTAGAATGGTACTGGGATAGAGAGCCCACAATCGAGACTATCCAACCTGGCTTGTCTCGGGTCACTGTAAACCTTGTTGCCCGTCTGGAGATCCAACCATGATTCTTACCGGCGCTGATGGGCAGCTGAAGTTAGGCACGCGATCAATTGCCAAGGTCCGTAACTGGTCGCTTTCAATCCAGCGCAATGCGATTGACGTGACGTGCCTAGAAGAGTTTGACCGTTCGTACGTCCCCGGAGTCCGTAACACTACAGGCAACGCCACCATCTACTACGACCCCACTCAGTCGGATGACGTGGAGCTGCTGAACTCTATTCTGCAGAATCGCGACTGTTCATCTGGACCTTGCACCGAAGACATTACCTTTGTGCTCAACCGCTGCGGTGGTCAAGGTCAATTCAGGTGTGATTGTCTGATTACTGAAGTCGGACCAAGTGTAAGCGTAGGTGAAGCTCAGTCAGTATCTGTATCGTTCCAGGTTACTGGACCTCTTGATGGTGTCTTCTAATGCCAGTCCTTGGTTCGGGCGGCAGGGTTTTATTTAAACGCCCGCCCCTAAACACAATTGAGGTAGAGCCTGAGAATTTTAACTCAGGTTGCAGTAGCTTTAACGTCAACTCTTCGGGGATCTGGAACGGCGACAAGATCTGCATTACTGACATTACACTTGAAGGCGAACTACCTGCTAACACTGGAGCTTTTGCCACTTACCTAGGCAGCAAATTTGCGCTTGGTCCTAACCGTGACCACATTGATAGCAACAGCGATAACTTTTACAAAAACGATTCTGAATGCTATCCCGATAATGCCTGCGGGGATGCGGCAAATTTCTATGCAGTAAACGGTGTAGGCGAAGTTCCAGAAGCAGGCAATGAACGCTGTTTCTTCGTCAACATCGATGAGTTCGGACGTTTAAGGCTTTTTAACGACCGCTGTTCAGCAATCGCAGGTTGTGCCGGAAATGAGGTAGAGCTTGCAAGTTTCCCGTTACTGGAGTCATTACTGCTAGAGACTTCAGGCACGACAGAATACCAAAATGCAAAGTGGGAATGCATTTTTGATAGATGCCAAGTATCTGGAGGGGACTATGGCTTTTCAGATGTGGCGGATTCCGAGACTGACGTTTCTATCTGTGCGTCTGCACCGCTGTTTGATTTCCCGGTTGCTGGAACGGATGAATACGATAACGCTGACGTTCAACCCCGTGGAAGCTCTGATTTCCCTCAAGCATTATGCAACCTGCGGGAATACAGTCTTAACCTAGACGCCCCAGCAATCGACACCACATTAGTAGGAGAGAAGTTCGGAGATAACATTAAGTCTCTAGTGCGTGGCGGTGGTTCGTTTGAGTTCTTTATTGATCGAAATTGCTTAGGGGAAGATACAGAAGATGCAAGCTGGATGCTGTTGAACCTGTTGACGCTAACCGAAGGAGGTTGCACCAACCAACCAATAGAGACAGAAGCCTGGTTCTATTTGTACGAACAAGACTGTACCGCAAGCAACTGCTTCCCACCTATCGGCGGATCTCTTTACTACAAAGCAAATATCTTAATTACTCAGGCAGCTGTCAATGTCCGTCCGACGGAGCTTATAGCGGGTACTGCTGAGTTTGTCACGACTGGTGAGATCAAGCTGCTCCAAGCCTCCTAATATAGGGAAAGGACTTTAGACCCACGCTCTGATGGCGAAGCTAAATAAAGCTGGCGACCCGCAGTCAATGGGTGAGATTGATATACCCCAGGGTGATTTCAGGACTCAGGTGGATGTGGTCGCGGACGAGCTGCGCCAGCTGGCTGGAAATGCAGACGTCAGCGGTGTAATGCCAACGAGCGACCCGCTAAACGCTCCTTATACGCTTTACGTCAACCCCTACACTGGTCAAGACACCTTTGTTGGCGGGCAGTTCAACGATCTTGATGCCGAGCTGGAACGCCGTATCAGCCTGCAGCGCTTGGAGTGTGGCTATACATCGGCTAGACCGTTCAAGACGGTAAACCGTGCAGCAATTGAAGCTGCGATTATTACCAGCCGCGACTACCTGAACTCAGACATTAGCCGTACTCGGGCGCTAGTAACAATCAAGCTGGAGTCAGGCGAGCATCTTGTCGATAACAGTGCAGGTGCAAATCTTGGAAGTGGGTTTCCAGAAATTCCCAGCGGTACTGAACCGACGATTGCTGAACTGGTTCGTTTTAACGACCCAATCAAAGGTGGTGTGATCCTGCCTCGTGGCTGCAGCGTTATTAGCCTAGACCTGCGCAAGACTGTTATTCGCCCGGCTTTTGTTACTCCGTTCGAAGACGAAGCACCTGATTACAGCAACCGTCGTTCAATCTTTAAGGTAACTGGCGGCGGATATTACTACGGTTTGACCTTTAAGGACAACCTTCAAGCAAGAGAAAGCCACCACCTTCTGCACTGCTTCGAGTTTGCAAGCCAGGCAGAACTAGATCTGCTTTACCAGAAAGTTTTCAGTTCATTTGGTAGCGCTGAGATCAGTGCTGGAAATACCGTCACCCAAAGCACTGAGTTTGAGATCGTTGGACCGAAGCCACTTGTTCCCACAGATCCAACCGACACGGTATCTAGCGCCAGTCCTTATATCTATAACTGCAGCGTTCGCTCAGTCTTTGGTCTTGGTGGAATTTTCGCTAACGGCGATGAGACTGCTGGCTTCCGTTCAATGGTTGTTGCGCAGTTTACTGGCGTCAGCCTCCAGCGTGACATGCGGGTATGGCAAGAGTATTTGCCAAATCAGGAATGGTTGCCCATTAACAGAACCGGCGCCGCGCCAGACAACAGCGCTGACTATACGACCTATATTAATTTAGATCCAAATAACTTGCGGATGGATCCAAACAAGAGATCCTTCCACGTCCGTGCTGTTAACGACTCAATTATCCAAGAGGTGTCGGTCTTCGCGATCGGTCAAGGCGTACACCACTGGGTCGAATCTGGCGGTGAACTGACAGTTACTAATAGCAACTCAAACTTTGGAGGTGTCGCTGCCCTTGCTGAAAATTTCCGCCGAATCTCTCAACCATTTGACAGCGGTTATAGCGCAGTACAACTCCGTCGTCCTAGAGACCCATTTGACTTTGGAATTGCTGGAGTCAAAGAGATCACCTTGGGCTTTGTAAATTCATTTGAAGAGGGTGACGGTGGTAGTGTTCCGAACCGACTGTTTTTAACTGAAGACTTGGTTCCTGGTCGTCGTCGACCAACTCAACCGTTGATTTTAGAAAAAGATAATTACAGCTTGAAGACTGGTGATTTTATCTGGATTGACAACCCGAACGGACCAGATTACAGGTCACGAATCCGCGAAAACGGCTTCAACGCACAAATTGATGCAAACCTTATCAACGTCCAGTTTCCATTTCAAACGCAGGAAATTTCGCAAGTAGACGAGGATGGAAACGAAGTTTTCGTCAACAAGTTCCCCGACGATAATGCAGAAGCTGGCAGCTTCTCTCAGTTCCCCAGACTTCCTGGATTGCGCGTGTATATTCGCAGGTATCAAGACATTCGTTCGGTCGAGGAGCGTAGCTATTCACTGTTGTTAAATAGCACCCGTACTGATAACCGTCTTCCAGTCCGTGACTATGTGTTACAGCCTTCAGGCGGCGGTCAATGGCTCACTCGAACGTCTTCTGTTCAAGGATCTGAAGTAGACCCTGAATCCGGCAATTTTAGAATAAAGCTTGGATACGTTAAGCAAGCCTCGGTTGATAACGAATACAACGAAGACAAATACTACCGCAAAGGCGATGTAATTACTAAAGATAATAAGCATTTTATTTGCGTACTCGATACCATTACTCGTTTCGCCGGACCATTTGATCCTGATCAGTGGGCTGAAAATTATGTGCACATGGAAGAAGATTATGCGCCTGGGGGGAATCGTAAAAACTCTAACCCGATCTTGATTTTTGACTTTGATAAGCAAGATACAGAGGTTACACCAGTTGATTTCTTGTTAACGGGTGACGTCACAACGGACCCTTTAATTTTCCCCGAGCCTCAATATCGGTCCGCAACAGATTACCTTGGTATTTTTGAGCAGCTGCGTAACTGGGGAGTAGCAGCAAACACCGCCCAAGATTTACTAAAACCGCAAACAAACGATCAGAGAGATTTAAATCTAAACACTATCGGAGCACCTAACACTAATTTCGAGTTGCGTCGACCCAGCAACGTTCGTCTGTTCGGACACGCATGGGAGTGGGCAGGATTTAGCAATTACACCAAGTCGCTGCCTGATTATCAGCGCACACTGTCACCAGATAATAAGTTCACTTACTTCTTTACTGACCAGTCCGGTGGTCGGGTTTTCTGTGCGGGATTCAACGAGGAAGGTCTGCAGGTTTCACCTCGCGGTCTTGAGGATGTAACTACAGGCGACGTTCTTTCAGCCGACAATCTATCAAGCCCCGACCGTGAACTAGAGCAAGCAACAACATTTGAAAAACTTTCTGTAGGTGAGCTTAATGTTACTAAGTATGCCGAAAGTTCTGCTAGGGCATCGACCACAGACCCTGGTATCGTTCGTCTTTATCAGGAAGGACGCGTAAACGACAGTCAGTCCGTTAGTGATGTAGTAACGTTTAATGACGTTGAAGAATCATTTGCTAAAAAGCTACCAGGCAACTTGCCTTACGTCATCTTCCACGTAATCCCAAACGTTCGCTTTAATCCAGATACCTTTGAAGAAGAAGTAATACCTGGAACCCCAACTACAGATTTGCTAGTAGGTAGAGATTCAATTCCCTTCGGTTTTGATGCTAGTGAAAGAGCACTTCGCTGGGAAAAAGGCGATCCCTTCAGTAATAGTGTTACTGAAGCACTTATTGAAGCAGCAAAGGTGTTTGTACCAACGGGTTCAACAATCGTGATTAGCGTTCACGGTACGCGTGTCGATGGAAACGGGTCGGTAGAAATTGAAGACGGTCCAATCCAACTAGCTAACGGTTTTGCTCCTGTTGTAATTGCTGGTGCTCGCGGTGCTGGTATTAATGACCCGGATGGTAAAGCGCCAAAAGTTAGACTTAATAGGAGAGTTACAAAAAGCGCTCTCGGTCGTACTCCTCAATACTCCAAACAGTATGCATTCTCTGCCGGAGTAACATTCTCTGACCTTCGGGTTGAATGTGCTTGCGAAAATAAAAACGGTTTGGTGGCAACTATAAATGGAGGTTTTGGAGTCGGGAAATTTGACACTGTTTTGACTTGGATTAATCCTGTAGATGTAGCGGCATGTGCAACTACTTACGGTCAACAAGCAATTTTCCAATTCTACGGTGAAGCGAACACTACAAGGACCTTCCTACAAGAGTTTGTCGATTGGCGTCCTAACGGAATTCCGACGACTGGAGACGATAGGCGATCTCTTGAGTTCTTTGGTGCTGCAGGCGGTTCGGGTTTAATCTCTCAGGGCTGTGATATTATCGTGGACTTCCGTGATGGTGCGACAGGCGGTGGCGGGACCAATACGTCTAACTGTGTATTTGCCTTCGACGCACGACTAAGTGCCCCTGGAGCGGCTCCACTTCAACAAGACGAGATTGCTGTGAAGTTTGTTGCAGCTGGTAGCCGTGGTGGCGTTACTACAGGCGGTCGTTCGCGTCCTATTTGTGACTTGAACTTTAATAACAAACCATTTTTTATCGATGATTTTGTTTCTCAAGAGACACGCTCAGCTCAAAACTATTTTGGTGAATCTTTCAGGTTCAGGTCAGGCACCTTAAGTGACACATACAACCTTGAAGAAAGTGAGTCTACACGCTTCTTTGCTCGTCGTGCTGCTAACGGTCCTCTGCAATTAAATAATGGTTGCTGTGTTGACATTAGAGCAGAAGTAGGCCAAGCAAATTCGCCAGGCAGACCAAAGGCAAGTGGTCCTATTGCTTTTTACTGGGAGATCGAAGAGGGTGAAGTTGGCGTTGACAGAGGAGACGTTTTGGTTGCAAACAACAGCACCAACGCATTCGTCTATAACGCTAACCGAAACCGCAACGTTCAGAATCCATAGAATAGGGGCACGGCGAATGTCCGTGTTCCTTGCGACTGAATAGTCATGGCTGTGCAAATTGTAATTAAGAATTCGAGCGCTGAGGATAAGCGCCCGACAGCATCACAGTTGGCTAACGGCGAAATCGCCCTTAACTACAACGCCGCTGGATCGTTTCTGACTTGTAAGGACACGGACGGCAACATCCAGCAAGTGGGTGGTGTCAAGATTTCAGAGGTTGCACCAGAGTCACCCGTCAAGCAAACGCTGTGGTTCCAGCCTTCTAGCTTGACACTGTTTGTTTATGACGGTGATTCCTTCCTACCAATTGCGGGCGGTAGTGGCGGTGGAACGCCTGGCAGTGGCATTACAACGATCATCGGCAACAACGGCATTGACGCCAGTGAAATCGCTGGTGTCGTAACGCTGGACGTCGAGCTTGCTGGTGGTGATGACGGACTGGAATTTGACGTAGGCAAACTCAAAGCGTCTGTTGCGAGTGCTTCTCAATTAGGCAGTGTCAAGATTGGTGATGGCATTGACATAGCACTTGATGGAACGATCAGCGTTGACATGCCACAGGCACTGACTTTCCGTGGCAGCGTTGACCTAGGGCAACCCCCAGCAGGACAGATTAATCCCAACCCACCACTTATAGGCGATGCTTACGTCGCATCATTCGGTGCTGATCCTATTGATGCAGGCTGGACAGGTATCGGTGGGGATGCTGCAGTTGCTGGCGACCTTGCAGTTTTTGATGGCACCAACTGGGAGCTGATTAACACAGGCGGCACCATGCAAGGTGTCGAAGGCGGTGCAGGCATTACAGCATCAACAAGTGGCGGCATTGCAACAGTCGCTGTTGACGCTGGAGCGGGTCTTGAATTTGATGCAGACGACAAGCTAACTGTTTCAGGCTACCCCGACTTAAGTGGCGGTGACTTAGACGGACGCTATCTGCGCAAAGACGCAGCAGCAGGCGACCAAACTGTCTTGTCAACTGGCACGACCACCTTTGATGGCACGGTTGAATTCGAGAATGGAATCAATGTAAGACTTGCGGGTTTGTCCGTACCTGCTCAAACATTACGTGCAGAAGGAAACGGTGTCGGTGGTC
>Ga0129348_1000773_pt1 | contig 11676 bp, 15 predicted proteins | sample CPBDNA_4_FD_94424 | JGI IMG/M metagenome (GOLD analysis project Ga0129348, IMG submission 94424) | Freshwater to marine salinity gradient microbial communities from Chesapeake Bay, USA - CPBay_Sum_27_0.8_DNA | ecosystem: Environmental > Aquatic > Marine > Coastal | place: USA: Chesapeake Bay...
AAAGGCAAAAGATTTATTCTGCCACACGCAAGGCACATGATCCATCAACCTTTAGGTGGTACAAGAGGACAGGCCAGTGATGTTGAAATCCAATACAAAGAATTGCAACATTGGAAAGAAACATTGACTAAATTGTATCAAGAACACACAGGCAAGGACTATGCTACACTTGAAGCAGACATGGATCGTGACAATTTTATGAGCGCACAAGAAAGTGTAGACTATGGACTTGCAGATAAAATTATGGAGAAAAGATAATGCCTATTCCAGAAAAAATTATTATTCCTGCCGCTAAAGATCCAAGCACAAAACATTTTTGGATCAGTATGGTAAAAAGTTTAATCCGGATTGGTGCAGGCGGATTTTTGCTAATGGGCGATTTGTTCATTGCAGGATCACTGTTAATTTTTGCAGAAATATTAGGCATCGCAGAGGAATTGTAGTATGACCGTTGTGTCTGAAAAGGTTGCTGAACTCAAAGGCATACCCACACAAGAAGAACTAAATAAATCGCTACGAGAAGGGGTGCTTGTTGTAACATTCAACAAGTTAAACGGAGATGAGCGGGTAATGACCTGCACAAAGAATCTGGAATCTATTCCAGAGGAGAGCCGTCCTAAAACAGATAAAGAGCCTCCAAAAGGCAATGTTAATGTTTGGGACATCAATGCCAAGGGTTGGCGATCATTTAAATACGATCGTGTAACCAAAGTCGAATCAGCATAGGAGAGACAAATGAAATTCGGTGAAGCATACTTCCATACCATCGCCATCACTGCTGGAACAGCATTCTTGTTGGCTTTTTCGGGAGTGGCACAAGCAGATACTGTAGATGGAAATGTACAGGATCACTATAGAACTGTTACAAACAAAACACCATATCAACAGTGTTATGAAGTTGAAGTACCTGTATATGGTGATGTAGGTGGTTCACGCACAGAAGATATTATCGGTGGTGCAATCATTGGCGGTATTATCGGAAACCAAATTGGAGATTCAAAAGGTAACGGTGCGGCTGGTGCTGTTATTGGTGGACTAATTGGCAACAACGCAGGCAAGAAACAAGGTGTTGTTGGATATCGCAAAGAGAACCGTTGCGAAACCAAATACAATTATACCACTGAAGAAGTGTACAGTCACAGCACAATCACTTTCTACGACAATGGTAGGAAGTACACACTTAAATACAACAAGTAGTTGCTCGGAGGGTGGGCAGGACGGTAATGCAGCGGATTGCTAATCCGTACTACGTGTAAAGCGTAGAGTGGGTTCGACTCCCACACCCTCCGCCAGATGCGGGTATAGTATAATGGTATTATCGCAGCCTTCCAAGCTGAGGATAGGAGTTCGATTCTCCTTACCCGCTCCATACTTGATGTTAAATAACACACGCTGGCATAGCTCAGTTGGTAGAGCAACTGATTTGTAATCAGTAGGTCCGCGGTTCGAGTCCGTGTGCCAGCACCACATTTAGGAAGTTGAATGGAAATTATTTGGCATATTTTGTTAACCGTATGTTTGGGTTCGACTTGTATCGAACAAGACGTTCAACGGTTTGACACTAAAGCAGAATGTGATCAAATGCTAAAGGTTTACATAGATATCCCGGCAGACGGTGATTGGGATACAGTGCAATATGAATGTAAACCAGTTGGTTCAACTTCTACTTAGCCCCGGTGGTGGAACGGTAGACACGCTGGTCTTAGGAACCAGTGCTGAGAGGCGTGAGAGTTCGAATCTCTCCTGGGGCACCAAATTTTTTTTACTTTTTTGGTAAAAAAGAGGTTGACATTATAGGATTAATTTGCTATATTGTAAACATAAGCTAAAAACTTGTAGCTAGAGTTTTTATATAGTGCAAGGAAGAGGCGTTTACCAGAGCGTCGAACTTGACTGCTTAGGGGTGGTACCCAGGCATGGTAGTAGAAATACGCTGTGTCACATCGCTCTACCGAGCGGAAGCAGGTTGCTGCAGGGTTGGAATGGTATTTGGTCCGCGGCTTGTAGGTGTAACCGAGTCCTACCTATTTTGCTTATAATTAAAAAGGCGCTCCGGCGTCTTTTTTCTTGACTAAATACTCTATAATGTTTAAAGCCGTAAAAGAAATAATATGGCATCTTACATGCTCTAATTGCAACAACTGGTTTACATATGCTACTATGGAAGAAAGGTTGTGCATAGATAGATTCTATTTCCATTGTCCACACTGTGGCAAGCAAGGCGGCGTAAAAAAAGAAGTTGACAAACATAGTAATCAATAGTATATTAAAGGAACAGTTAGCCGGTTCGCTACAGTTGGAGAGGTAGGCTGGTCTCCAAAACCAGTGCGTGAGCTGAGTAGGTTCGAATCCTACAACCGGTGCCATTCTTTTTCTTAAATACGCTATGCTTCATAATTATGGAAAAGAAAAAATTAAGAAAGTACGACAGTCTGTAGACTATGCTGTTTTCTTTGTATTTCCAAAAAATCAGGACATTGATCCAAGGTTTATAAATCTACTTGAATTTCAAATATTCTATATACAGTCGCTAGGTTATCACGCAGATATTGCTTTAAATTATAAAGATGTTATAGCAAAAGCACAAGCACTCGATTGTAAATTATTTGCTTGTCTTCCAATAGATTATTATGTAGATTGGAATAAAAAACTGTTGGATTGGATGTTTAGATCATTGTATCATGTTCATACTGCCGCTGGTGATAAAAATTTCTTTTTTGCTAGTTTAGATTATGCAAAAGATAATGAAATAAATGAATATGAATGGAAAATAGATCACAACACTTTAGAATATAGTGATATAATTAGAAAGATTAAACATGGAACAAATTACTATGAAGATTTTGATTTTGAATATGAAAAAGTAATTGACAAAATTAAAAAAAATTTTAAAATAAAAACTTATATTTTACCGTGGCAAGACACCAAAACAAAAAATATCATTAAAAAATTAAAAAACTGTGACATATATCTTTACAGTGATAATGAAATAGATTATAACAACAAAACAATTAAAAACAAATTTGTTTTAGATCTATATAGTAAAAAATCTATTGAAAATTTTATAAAAGAAATTAAAAAAATAAAACCCACTACATATTTTTATACTGGTACTGAGTTTGTAGATTTTGATAAAGCAATGTTTTACAATACCAGACAACGGTGTGAAATTGCACAAGACGTTTATAAGAAAATAACAACAAATAATTCATCTATATATTTTGGAGGAGTTTTTCCTTGGGGTCCGCAAGATATATTTAAGTATCCTAATTATCATGATTGGATGGGATATAGATGGAATTTAAATAGATTTTAACCAAACTCTAACATCATATTTCATAGCAAATTCTACAGCATCGTCAACATCATTTACAATAGGTTTGCCCTTGATATTAAGGCTTGTATTCAGCAACATTGGACAGCCTGTTTTTGCATACCAATGTTCTAACAATCTTCGTATTCCGCTACCATCTGGTTCAACCACTTGGACTCTGCTTGTTCCGTCAAAGTGAGTGATGGCAGGATACAAGTCTGGATGTTTGCAACGGGCGGTAAACTGCATATAACTATTTGCTGGCCCGTCAAACTGTTCGGCAACATGTTCACTGAGCACTGCTGGAGCAAATGGTCTGAACTGTTGTCTGCGTTTAATATTGTTGACTTTTGATTTAATGTTATCCCCACGAGGATCAGCAAACAAACTGCGATTGCCCAAAGCCCTTGGACCAAACTCTGCCCTGCCGTTAGCAACACCACAAATACCTGTGTGTAAAAGTTCTTGAACAGTTTCTTTGACAGGGTATTCTCCTTTTATTTCATATCCTAGATAAGCATGTTTGAATTCCATGTGCATCTTTTTGTGTGCAAGAACTGCACCAATAGCACTTCCACTGTCTCCAGGGTTTGGCATAATCCATGCTTTGTCAAAGTATTTTAACAGAATATGATTCGCAGAGCAATTCAAAGCACACCCGCCCATGAACACAATATTCTTACTTGTTGTATTTTTACTACACCATTCAACAATATTTTCAAGCACAGTTTCATAAACCCATTGAGTTCCTGCCGCAATATTAAAGTTGTGATCATCATCTAGCTCACTCCGCCAGTCTCTACAACCTCTGTGTAAATTTTTTTTAAATTTGATTGGTAATTTTATGCTTTCGAAAAAATCATGCATGATTTGATGCCTATAGTATCTACTGTCACCATATGCTGCCATGCCCATAAGAATATATTCATCTTCGTTTGGTTTTAATCCTATACGTTGTGTCATAGCACTGTACCACAAACCAATAGAATGGGGATAGTTTTGCGAATATATTTTTGTTAGTTTATCACCTTGGCCCTGCCAAACTGTAATAGTTTCAAATTCTCCTATGCTGTCAATACAAAGAACTACAGCGTCATCAAATTGACTGGTATAGTATCCTCCTGCTACGTGACTCAGATGGTGATCCACAGTTTTGATAGGTGCGTTAATGTTCCATTGTTGTAAATACTTTTTTATATTATTTTCAGCAAGTGTTATGCCTTGACCAGCACGAAACTGACGCCAAGTTTTCTTTAGAGGTTTTTCATACCAAACTATTTGGTCTGGTTCTCCCCATTGACGTGCATAGTCAACAAGTTTTTGATTTAAATGTGCATCATTTTTTATGCCGCTGAATCTCTCAGACTGACTGGCAAATTCCAGTCCTTGATTTGTGAATACAGCAAGAGATGCATCGTGGCTATTGCCACTAATTCCCCATGTAATCATTTATAGATAAAAGGATCCTTTTTCCTTAGTTGCTTTAATCTTTTTCTAAATTTGTACCAATCGTAAAATTTTCTAAAAGGCCAAAGTAATATGTCCAAAATTCGTTCCATATTGTATTTAATATCCAAAAAGGTTGACAAACTCCTATTGTGACTGTATAGTATATATATAATTAATAGTGAGAGGCACAAAATGAGAACACAACCACAAGATATTATTGCTAAACTTGAAGCAGATAATTCACGTTTGGGCAAAGAAGCAATACTTAAATCAGCATACGAAGAAGGACTTCCTGAGTTTTTTGAAGGTCTCACAATGGCTCTTGACCCACTGGTAACATTTGGCGTGAAGCAAGTACCTGTAAAAGATGAAGTAATTTCTGCACAAGGTTGTGAATGGAAAATTTTTAAAGAACTTGCAGACAAATTAATTGCACGAGAACTCACAGGACATGCGGCACGTGATGCAATTAATCTTGTTATGAGTTCAGCAACAGCAGAACAATGGAATGGTTGGTATCGTAGAATTCTTATCAAAGACCTACGTTGTGGTGTAAGTGAAAAGACTGTTAACAAAGTAGTACCAGGTACTGTGCCTGTGTTTACATGTGCTCTTGCTCATGACAGTGCCAAACATGAAAAGAAAATGACTGGCAAGAAGCAGATTGAAATCAAACTTGATGGTGTTAGAGTACTAGCAGTATGTCGTGAAGGTAAAGTAGAATTGTTTAGTCGTAATGGCAAACAGTTTCATAACTTCCCTCATATTATTGCAGAGATTGAACAAGTACTTGCAGAGAAACCTGCACCATATGACTGTGTATTAGACGGTGAAGTAATGAGTGCTAACTTCCAAGACCTTATGAAGCAAGTACATCGTAAAGATAATGTACAAAGTGAAGATGCTGTTCTACACTTGTTTGACTTTATTCCATTAGCAGACTTTCAAAAAGGTATATGGGATAAACCACAAACTTATCGCAGTAACCTAGTCAAGTATTGGGTATTAGAAAATGAAAGCGTTTTAAAGCACGTACAAGCACTTGAATGGGAAGAGGTAGACCTTAGTGCTCCTGAAGGTGAAAGACGCTTTGTAGAGCTTAATAAAGCGGCTGTAGACGGTGGTTATGAAGGTGTTATGATTAAGGACGTTGATGCTCCTTATGAATGCAAACGTACTCATGCATGGCTTAAAGCAAAGCCATTTATTGAAGTAACATTAGAGGTGAAAGATGTTGAAGAAGGAACAGGAAGAAACGAAGGACGTCTTGGGGCGTTGGTATGCGCTGGAGAAGATGACGGACGAATGGTCCAAGTCAATTGCGGTAGCGGGTTTAGTGACAGCGATCGTGATAATTTTTGGAATCATCGTAGCTCACTTGTTGGGCAACTTGTAGAGGTTAGAGCAGATGCTATTACAAAAAATCAAGATGGTACTTATTCGCTTAGGTTTCCAAGGTTCAAAACGTTCCGAGGATTTGATATAGGAGAAAAAATCTAATGAGAGAATTCATTTACAATAGCTGGAATTCTGTAATGGATCATAATAGTAATCCGTTGCGGCACATACCTGATTTGAATACACGACATATGATAATGCAAGTATTGGCATGGATGTGGTGTATTGTATTTGCTATTCTTGTAGGTAGTTGGACTGCTTTTGGTATTAGTGCAATAGGACATTTGCTTTTGCTAGGTGCTATTGCTATTACAGTAGGCACATTTAAAGTAGCAGAAAAAACTAAATGGAAATTTGGAACCTATCATTCGTATGGTAGAAGCAGGGGTTATATAATTCACCATGATAAACATGGGAATCCACACAAAGTCTATCTTGATGACAATGACCCCGGCGGTGAACACGCATAAGTCAAAAAGAGGTTGACTTTTTGCATTTCTAATATATACTTTATATTTTTGTAGGAGAATCAAATGGCGTTGACTGCACTCAAAGGTGTAAAGACCAAAAAGAAACAGCCCAGAGCACAATCTCGAATCAAGCGAGGAGCAAAACTTGTCGAGCCAAGTTGGGAAGGTTGGGAAGAATGGGATGGACAAACATTCCATACAGCTAAAGAAGCAGCACGAGCTTGGTACTACGAAAACTTCAAACCACAAGATTTATATCCAAGCGTATTTGTTTGGATGAAAGAAAATGACTATACCAAAGACCAAATTAAACATGCGAAATCTGCACCAGCCTCTACACTAAGCGTTACAGCAGGTATTATTGCAAAGATGCTACTTCGTGGAATGCCCGACTATAATGAAAAGGCTGCACAGTATTGGGAAAGTCTACCTGGCACAATGGGTGAACTTGCTCCTACTTCGCAGTTTCTAAAAAAGCGTATTGATATGGCTATTTCAGCAGGCAGTGGTGTTGTAGAAGAAAAGAAGGAAGAAGAAGAAAAAGAAAAGAAGAATGTATATGTTCCTTCAATCCAAGAGCGCATATTCGAACAAGCAAAAAAAGCCGCTGAAAAAATTGATGAGTGGTTAGAAGATCATTACAGGCATGATGCTGTATTTGATCCAAAAGGTTTTGATGTAAAAAAACATTTCAACGAATATAAAGTTACTCAAGCACACGCAAGAAAAATTAAAGACTTTTACGAAGAAGAACTTGCAGAATATAGAGATGTACTGAATATACCTACTGCTGGACAATTAAAAAATATGAACGAAAAAGAAGCTGATCTTTGGGAACAGCTCAAAGAAGGGTATAGCAACATCACCAAGCCAGAAGTAAAGCAGATTATTTCAGCACTTGAAACCGTAATGGATGCCTGCGATTTTATAATTGAACAATCCAAAGCAAACCGAAAAACACGCAAGCCTAAACCTAAGAGTGCAGATAAATTGGTTGCTAAACTGAAATACAAGAAGCAGGACGACAAATATAACATTGTAAGTGTTAATCCTGTTGACGTAGTAGGAGCAAATGAAGTATGGGTATTTAATTGTAAAACACGCAAACTTGGAAAATATGTTGCCAAGATCATTGACCCATTAGGTGCAGGTAGAGAAGGCACTGGACTAAGTGTCAAAGGAACTACTATTACACAGTTTAATGAAGAAGAAAGTGTTCAAAAGACACTGCGTAAACCAGAAGAACAACTAAAAGAATTCAAAGGTGCAGGCAAGGTTAAATTACGCAAATTCCTAGAAGAAATTAAAACTACAGACACAAAATTAAATGGACGCATAAATCCTGATACCATACTTCTTCGCATAAACTGATAAATATTAGTATGAGCAATATCCATGACATACGAAATGGTCTGAAGGCCTTATCAGACGCAATAGACGCACTACAAAGCAATCCTGTACCTACACCAGAGATCCTGGATAGAGGATTAAGTGGTAATAAAATTAATGGTGGTGTAATCACCAATTTTCAATCAGTCGGAATAGTTGACGAAGCAAGACAAACTGCATTAACTGTTACAAATGAAGGTATTGCTGTTCAAAATATAAATGTGCAGAACATAATGAATCCTGTAACAGTTAAAGGCGCACTTACAGTACAAGGTGAAATAACTGCAAGTAGATTGCATGTTGATGAAATTAGTGCCGATATTAGAAATGAAAGAACAACACCGTTAGAATTCAAAGCAGAAAATAAATCACTAAGTGGAAAAGGTTTAATATGGACTGGTGTTGATTATACCAAACAGTTTGTTTATAAACACGCTCCTGATAGATTGTGGAGCTCAGAAGATATTGACATTGACCGAGAAAAATGTATTAGGATTGATAATTTGCCTGTGTTAAACCTAACAAGTTTAGGTAACAGTGTTACACAAAGTAATTTACAATCAGTGGGTACATTAGAAAGTTTGAATGTTGACGGTAGTTTAACAATAGATAACTTTGTTTATTATGATGCAAATTCACAGAGACTTGGCGTAGGCACAGCTGAACCTAATGCTATGTTGGCTATAAAATCATTAGATCATGAATTTATAGTAGACGAAACAGAAGATAGACAATTTAAAATTGGTACTTATACAACTACTGGTATCAAAATTGTTACTGATAATACAGATAGAATAATTGTAGGATCTAACGGAAACATAGAATTAAAAAACAAAGTCACTGTACAAGGTAAACTTGGAATAAATGTAAATAACTTTGGCGACGATGTTGATATTACTACATCTGGTCCTATCAGAATCGAAGGTAAAAAGTTTGAGACTGGAGCAGATATTCCTTCAGGTGGTAACTATGTGCTAGGAGATATAATATGGAATACAAATCCAGTACCTACTGGCTACGTTGGATGGATCTGCGTAAGAAATGGCAATCCTGGAGAATGGAAGCCTTTCGGACAAATTCAAAATTAGAAAATCAAGTTAACATTTGGAGTATGAGTGCAAGAGTATTGCCAGTGCTGTCAATTCTAATGGCAGCAATTCTATATCTTGTAGATGTTAACACATACACCCAAATGTTTTTTATGGGCGTGGCAGGTATGTTTCTTGCAGTTAGTATCACTTGGTGGTGGTGGGTAATGTATGCAATAAGAGATATACATAAAAATATCAACATTTCAATACAAGAATTTACAAACATCAGAGAAGATATAAAAAATCTCCGAGAAGACATCAAAAAGGTAAAATAAATGCTGGTTATCGGAAACGGTGAAAGCAGATGCAATATTAATCTAAGTGCAATAGATACAACTAAGATTGGTTGTAATGCTATCGTGCGTGATTTTTTTGTTGATCATTTAGTATGTGTTGACCGTAGAATGGTTGATGAAGCAACACAAAAACACAAGCACAATTTTACAACTATCTACACTAGAAAAGATTGGCTAAGTGAAAGAACACATATTGATAATTTAGTATGTGTACCAGACTTACCTTATAAAGGAAACACAAGAGCAGATGAACCATTTCATTGGGGTAGTGGTCCCTATGCAGTATTACTTGGTGCACTATTAGATACTACAGTAAAATTATTAGGTTTTGATTTACACAGTAAAAACACAAAAGTGAACAACATTTATAAAGACACTCAAAATTATGATCCCAGCACAAAAACTGCGATAGATCCAAGATATTGGATACATCAAATAGGTAAAGTATTTGAATGTTTTCCTAAACATAAATTTGTAATATATACAGATAGCGATTGGGAATGTCCAAATTTTTGGATTCGACCTAATGTTTCAGTTGACAACTACAGTAAATTATTATATAATAAGTAGTATATTAACAAGGACTTGGCGTCAACCCTTCTAATTCTGCCGCCATTATTATAATAGGAGATAATATGGCATACTACTCAACAAAAACATACGGACACAACATAGGACTTTCTGCGGTCTTCCGTCAACCTAACGCAGATCATTCACACTGTCATTTACTGCACGGATACAGTTTACAATTTAAATTTACTTTTGGTTGTTCAGATTTAGACAATAAAAACTGGGCAGTGGACTTTGGAGGACTTAAACCTTTGAAGGCTTGGCTTGAAGACAGTTTCGATCACAAGACCTGTGTTGACGTAAACGATCCTCACAAACAAGACTTTTATGATCTACAAGACAAGGACTTGTGTGAAGTAAGAGAGTTTGATGGCGTCGGTGCAGAAAAATTTGCAGAACATGCATGGCGATTTGCTGATAATTTAGTCAAAGAAATGACCAACGGACGTTGCTGGTGTGAGTCAGTTGAATGTGCAGAGCATGGTGCTAACAGTGCAATTTACACACCCTTTCAAGTGCAGAAGATGTCGTTTGTAGATGGCTAAAATTGATAAAAGCAAATATACCAAAGAAGAATATAGGCAGTTGCGTGAACAAAAAAGATTGCGCAAACAGCAGCATGCATATGAAAAAAACAGAGCTGAAGTTTTAAAAAAATATCCTGATGGTGTTCCTAATAATATCCTTTGCTTAAAGCACGGTCAAAAATACAGTTCTGACTATGTAAATAAATTATATAACATGGTGAGCAGGAATATTACAGTTCCATTTACCATGCACTGTATTACAGAAGACCCAGATGGTATTGATCCTAATATAAATATAATTCCATTACCTAAAATACCTAAAGATCAAAATGTTAACGGTTGGTGGTATAAACCTTATATCTATTCAAATGATATTCCTATAGAAGGTACAATCTTGTACTTGGATTTAGATCTTGTAATTTGTAGTAATATAGATAAATTATTTGATTTTTATCCAGGAAAGTACTGTGCTTTGAGGGACTTTACAAGATCAATGCGGCCTAACTGGCAAAAGTATAATAGTTCTGTAATACGTTTTCAAAAAGGACAACTAGATATTGTTTGGACAGATTTTATAAAAAATCCAAAAGCAGTCATTCGTAAGCATTTTGGAGACCAAGATTGGTTGTGGGAGAAAACAAATGGCATGGCTCAATATTTTCCTGATCCATGGATACGCAGTTGGAAATGGGAAATAAGAAAAGATAAACGCTGGAAACCTGGAGGTACTAAGGGAAATAGAGTTTTGAACACTATAGAAGATGTTAAACCACCTGAACATTGTTGCATTGTTGCATTCCATGGTGATCCTAATCCACATAACTGTTTGGATCCATATATTGTTGACAACTGGAAATAAAGATTGTAGTATAAAACTATGAAAACACAACGCATCGGTTTCGCCTGCAAATATATGCATCCAGACCAAACACAAAAAAAGAAATTACTAGAAGAAATTCAACGACCATTGAATACTAGAAGCACCACAGTGCAATGGTTAAATAGACAAACACGTGATGTTGCAGAAGAACGCTTGTGGGACATTATGGTGCATAACATTCAATCGTACTACAACTTGATTGAATACGTAGGGAGTTTACCACATGAATTACGAATGGTTCGACTCGGCAGTGATGTCCTTCCTGTATACACTGAGCCTACTTGGTGCTATTA
>Ga0129348_1000779_pt1 | contig 11642 bp, 11 predicted proteins | sample CPBDNA_4_FD_94424 | JGI IMG/M metagenome (GOLD analysis project Ga0129348, IMG submission 94424) | Freshwater to marine salinity gradient microbial communities from Chesapeake Bay, USA - CPBay_Sum_27_0.8_DNA | ecosystem: Environmental > Aquatic > Marine > Coastal | place: USA: Chesapeake Bay...
AGAGAACTCTTCTTGCTGATCATCAGACCTTTTCAAGCTGACTATCAAAAAGACTTTTTCCTACCATTGAGTCAATAGAAATCAAGTTTCTTCGGCAAATGAGCTGTTCTTTTTTGGCAAAGCAGCACTTTGGAAATCGTCTTAGCGGATGCTTTTTCATAGAGCCAGAAGAATCTCCAGAAAAACCATGCCGGATGCTTTAAAATTTTTTGCAAGGGCCTGTCATGAAATTCACGAATATTGTGCAAATTTGATCAAGGTCAAATTTTTTAATCTCAAAAATATTTATGCTTAATTTTAAAGATCCGAGTCTCTGTAAAAAAGGCATTTTTATGTAGATGCCTTAATAACCATATAGGAGCACTTATGGAACTTAATAATATTACTATAAATCAGCGTCTTCTAGACCAGCAAGAACGGAGATTCTTGGAGTCAGACCTTCAGGCTTATACTGAAACGGTGGAATGTCCAAAATTATCAAAAAGTGAGAACAGGGCTTCATGGCTGAAGAAATTTGTTGAAGGCTACAATCACTGGAATGGACGTCTCTACCGACATAACCGTTACCCTCTACATTCCTACTTTGTGATTGATGGGACTCACCAAAACAAAGCATGATGTAGCAAATCTTTTGAGTCCAACTCAGTTGAGTACCGGTCATTTGGCTAAATTGATGACAGGCCCTTATTAATCTTGGCAAAATTCTGGCAGTTTTTTGAGTCTCATAATGTGGACATCCCGCCCCTTAATATTGATGGCCCCCTGTTGGTTGAGTTCGGTGAAACAACGAGAAAGGGTCTCAGGCGTTGTTCCCAGTAATTTTGCTAATTCTGCTTTAGGCATAGGCAATTTCCAGTGATTAGCTTTTCGAGATTCGTATTGTCCCAACAGAAAACGAGCCAAGCGATGAAGTGGTGGATGAGCGCTCTGATATTCAATCCGCTGCATTAAGCTTTCATTGTATTCTGCCATCAACTCCATCATACGCATTGAAAGAACAGGTAATTTTTCAATCAATCCCAATAGATCCTCCCGGCTCATAGAAGCATAGTGGCTGGCTCGCAAGGTCCAAGCAGAAGCTTGGTAAGGAGTGTCCAAAATCACAGAAGATATGCCAAAAACGCTTCCTGGACACATTAACTGAAGTACTACCTCACGCCCATCAGCCATGTATTGAACCCACTTCAACTGCCCCGCTAGTAGTAAGTAAAGACGAACTGGGCTCTGACCCTGCTCCAACAGAATTTTCTGCTTAGGGGCTTTGCTTACCACAAATTTTTCTTCCACCCAGTTCAGTTCTTCCTCTGAGAGATCCCCAAAGATTCTGTTGTGCTTCATCGCTGTCTTCACATCAGCAAAAGCCACTCCACTGCTTTGACAGGAACAGATTCCCGGAATGATACGATAGCAACTCATGTTGGTTCCTTGCTAACAGGAAATACCAAAAATTTAAATGCTTTGATTCATACTTTGCCAAAGGCCTAGTTTGCAGAAATTGAAAGTCAATTGGCAGACTTTACCTCTGGTTTACGCTTAGTGCGTGCGTATTTCAAAACACTATATCTCATTGATACTTTCATTTTATTGATGGCGATCAATTTTTTTTCGATGAATGCATTGTAATTTTAAAATTCATCCTTCACTTCCTTACCTTATTTATGTGGGCTGGCAATGTATTCTAGAACAAAACTCACGAGCATCCACTTGCTGGTAATCAGCATCACTATACTTTTCTTCCGCACCGATCTTACCCTCGCAGAACAACGTCTCCAGGTTCAACTAAGCTACGCACCCAATGTTTCTGCACCCTTGCAGCGAAATCCCTCCAAAGTGCGTGTTGATCTGGAGACTAAGGAAGTAACTGCACGACTTGCCGATGGAGTCGATTACAACTTCTGGACTTTTGGTGGAACGGTTCCTGGTCCAATGATTCGAATCATGGAGGGCGATGAGGTTGAATTTCACCTCAGTAACCATCCTTTCAGCAAAATGCCACACAACATTGACCTCCATGCTGTCACGGGCCCTGGTGGAGGTGCGGCCTCTTCGCTAACAGCTCCCGGACACACTTCCACGTTTTCTTTCAAGGCTCTGAATGCGGGTCTGTACGTCTATCACTGTGCAACAGCACCGGTCGGGATGCACATTGCCAATGGCATGTACGGCCTGATTCTGGTCGAACCAGAGGGTGGGCTTCCTCCCGTAGACCGAGAATTCTACGTAATGCAGAGTGATTTCTACACGAAGGGGGAGTATGGCGAGGAGGGCTTTCAGCCCTTCTCCATGGAGAAGGCGATTGATGAAGACGCCGACTACGTTGTCTTCAACGGTTCAGTTGGAGCAATGGTGGGCGACCGTGCGGTGCGGGCCAAGGTTGGTGAGACCATCCGGCTCTACGTGGGCAACGGGGGCCCCAACCTCGTTTCTTCCTTCCACGTTATCGGAGAAATTTTTGATACTGTGTACACCGAAGGAGGAACGCTTCCCAATCAGCAAAACGTCCAATCGACCCTGATCCCAGCAGGAGGATCAGCAATCGTCGAGTTCAAGGTAGAGGTGCCTGGAACCCTAATTTTGGTAGACCATTCGATTTTCCGTGCATTTAACAAGGGGGCTCTGGGAATGATCAACGTCGAGGGGCCGGACAACTCACTGGTCTATTCTGGTAAGCAGGCAGATAGGATCTACCTGCCAGAGGGAGGCGCCATTCAGGAAGTAGCTGTAGCAAACGAAGAGCCTGCTATCCCACTGACTCACGAAGAGCGATTGCAGCGGGGTCAACGAATCTATGAGCAAAACTGTGCTGCTTGCCATCAAATGGAAGGTAAGGGAATTAGTGGTGTCTTTCCTCCTTTAGCAAACTCAGATTACCTGATGCAGGACCTGCCAAGAGCTGTCCGCGTTGTGATTAGCGGACTAACCGGTGAGATAGATGTCAATGGTAAGAAATACAATAACATCATGCCTTCCCAGCGCCTGAATGATCACGACATCTCGAATGTTATTGGATACATCACCAACACCTGGGGAAACCAGGCGGAACTACTTTCTGCTGCTGAAGTTGCTGAAATCAGAGCTGCACTGGCAAATCACTGATTCCCCCAGATCCCATGAATTGGCATCGGATCACCCGATTGTTATGGGTGGGAGTGTTGGGGATTGTCCTGACAGCCTATCCCTTTAACATGGCTTGGGGGAATCGTTCAGTAAGAATACCCTCTGGCAGCTACAAGCCCCTCTATCGTAACGAGGGAGAACCATTCCAAGTAGAAGTTACCAGCTTTCTACTAGACAAGTTTCCAACGACTAATCAGCAATTTCTCAATTTTATCCAGCAACATGCTCAATGGAAACGCTCGGCTCGCCAAGATCTTTTTGCAGATTCTCGATACCTTGCTCACTGGTCTAGTGATCTAGACCCCCATGGAATAGGACACCATCTCAATAGCCCAGTAACAAATGTTTCCTGGTTTGCAGCAACAGCCTACTGTCGTGCACAGGGCAAGCGGTTGCCTACAGTACATGAATGGGAATACGCAGCATCTGCAGGTTTCTTCAATCCAGATGGCTCAGCGGAGCCTGGCTTTAAAGAACATGTGTTGGAGTGGTATGCCCGGCCAGCTTTTAGAACTCTGCCTGCTATTGGAAGGGGCTTGACCAACTACTGGGGAGTAGCTGATCTGCACGGTCTCATCTGGGAGTGGGTGCTGGACTTCAATTCTGTACTGGTAACCGGGGAATCCAGAGGTGATGGAGGATTGGAGAGGGAGTTGTTTTGTGGGGCGGGTTCGGTTCGCTCGTCTAATTTTGAAGATTATCCAGCTTTCATGCGATTTGGTCTGCGTAGCAGTCTCAAGGCTCACTACACACTTAATAATCTTGGTTTCCGCTGCGCCAGCGACCTAAACCTTCAAAAGGGGGAATACAAATGAATAGACTCTTCCAAGCCTACTCAATGAAGGTATCCTGCTGCATTTCGTTACTGCTACTGGCTATCTTCATTGAATTGGCAGGCGCCACGACACCAATGAAAATAGCAGAAATGGCTAAACAAAAGGAGATGGAGCATTCTTCAGGGATGGCTCATCAATCTCATCGTGATCAGCCCACAATCGAAATTTTCCACCGTAATTCTTTGTATCAACTGGAGTCCACTTGGCTGAACCAATATGGAGAACAACTTGAGTTCGCGAATCTGCGAGGAAAGTTTCAACTCGTTACAATGGCTTATACGCTCTGCAACCAGGCCTGTCCAATCCTTGTTGCAGATCTTAAACGAATTGAACAATTACTCCCAGCAAGCCTTGGGGAAGAGCTTGGTTTTGTCTTCATTTCAATTGATCCCCAACGAGATACACCAGATCAGTTGAGGAGCTATGCAGAGAAAATGGCGCTTAGCACTAACTGGCAGCTACTGCAGGGAGATTCTATGGGAGTCTTGGAGATGGCAGCTCTTCTAGGTGTGCGCTTTCGCAAAGAGCTGGATGGGACTTTTTCTCATTCCAACCTGATCACCTTGCTTGATAAGGAAGGGGTGATCATTTTTCGCTTAGAAGGCCTGCGGCAAGATCCTGCATTATTGATTCAGACTATCCTCAACGCTACTCAATGAGTGCCCTGAAATTTAGCAAGATGCCCCTGTCCCAATTAGGTTATCGCCCATTCTTTCTCGTGGCTTCTGGATTTGCTGTCTTGGCAATGGGGGTGTGGGTCTGGAGTTATCGATTTGCTGAACCCTTAAACTTGCTGGGTGTGCCGACTGTGTTGTGGCATGCCCATGAGATGATTTACGGCTACAGCTTTGCCGTCATTGCGGGCTTTTTACTGACTGCAGTTCAGACTTGGACCAACGTGCCAACACTCAGAGGTTTCCCACTGCTTCTTTTGACGGGAGTCTGGGTGCTGGCTCGATTATCTTTTTTCGTGGAAGTTGGATCACTTTGGGTGCCCTTTGTGGCAGATACTATCTTTGCTGCTGCACTTGGTACCTCTGTTTTTTTACCAATCCACAAAGTGAGATATCCTGGCCAGTGGAGCGTTCTAGCTAAGTTATCTCTGTTGGGTCTGGGCAATGTCTTATTTTACCTGGGAGGGCTAGGGTTGCTGGATGGAGGTCTACGGATAGGGATCTACAGTGGATTTTACTTGGTTCTCGCTCTTGTGATTACGATGGGACAGCGGGTAATCCCATTTTTCATCCGTTCTGGTGTGGGCTATCCGGTGCGACTGCAGCATGCCAAGTGGCCAACTTGGTTCGGCTTGTTGATGTACCTAGGCTTTTTCGGATGTGACGTTTTCTTGATGAATTTTGAACTAGCAGGCTGGTTCGCCCTCGGAGTGGCATTGGTCCAATTGTTTCGCCTCTGGGAGTGGCACACCGCTGGGTTATGGCGAAAGCCCTTACTTTGGAGTCTCTACTGTGCAATGATCTGCCTTACCCTTGGTTTTGGGATGTACTTTTGGGCAACGGTTATTGGAGGTGTCTCCCTATTTCTTGCGATCCATCTACTAGCGGTTGGTGGAATTGGAATGATGACTTTGGGGATGATGGCTCGTGTCGCCTGGGGACATTCTGGTCGGGATTTTCGTCATCCCCCTGCACAACTCTGGTGCATTTTTGGCTGCATCGCTGCTGCTGTGCTTTTTCGAGTGCTCTTACCAATCTTGGATTCAAGTCACTATACTTTGTGGGTGCTTACCTCCCAGATCTGCTGGATCATTGCCTTTCTAGGGTTTCTCTGGGTCTACCTGCCTGCTTTTGTTCGGCCAAAACTAGACAAATCCGTAGGTTGCTTGATCCGTCAACGTCCAAAATTTTCAATTACTAGAGTTCACAGATCAATTTAGTCCAACTCTTAAGCTAAAGTTGGATGAATATTGACACCTCTTTTTTCCCAAGAGCTTCTTTTTAAAGGATCAAGTAGTTTATTGGTTAAGATCAAAGAAAATATTGTAGCTCTGATTCTTCCAAAGATTTTTATCAAGTCAAAAAAATATTTTCATGAAATAATTGGTAAAAACTCAAATTATCGAAAAAAAATTAGATTTTAAAAAAACGCCAATTCATATGAATTTTTATGACTTAAAGAGTAATTCTATGATAAAAATTTTATAAAATATATTACAATTAAAATTAGATTTTTTGATGCACTTAAATACTGACATATTAGCTAAACTGACACCAGAATTTATTCAGCGATACAATAAGCCAGGACCTCGCTATACTAGCTACCCCACAATACCTAATTGGAAAAATGGGTATTTCAAAGAAGAACTCAGTAAATATTTGATTCTTGCAGGAACCCATAAAAGAGAATTTTCACTTTATATACATCTCCCTTTTTGCCAGAGGCTCTGCACATTTTGTGGTTGCAATCAGTACATCACTAACAATCCAAAAATCGTTAAAGACTACATGCAATCTCTGCATAATGAGCTTGCCTGGGTCGCAAACCAATTGGGAGGAAAGAGATCTCTTCGCCAGTTACATTTGGGGGGAGGTACTCCAACATATCTCAGTCTCGCTCAATTGCAGTCGTTGTGGCAATCCATTACAGAAAATTTTGACCTGACGCCAGACCCTGAATTGGCCATTGAGATTCACCCTGGAGTGACCGAGTGGGCCCAGTTGGATTGGCTAGCTTCCGTGGGTTTTAAACGTCTAAGTCTTGGTGTGCAGGATTTGAATCCAGAAGTTCAGCGGGCTATCAATCGCTTTCAGACAGCAGAACAAACTTGGGGAATACTTCGAAAATCTCGAGAATTGGGTTTTCAGAGCATCAACCTCGACCTTGTTTACGGACTCCCAAAGCAGACCAACGAACACTTTGCAGAGACCCTAGCAGCAGTCATTGAAAATCGCCCTGAGAGACTTGCCATCTACAGTTTTGCCTACATTCCCGGCCGGTTTCGTACCCACAAGCGAGCGATTCGTGAAGAAGATCTACCCTCCTCAACCCAAAAGCTTCAACTTTACCTACAGACCATTCAAGCATTTTCGAGAGCAGGTTATCAGATGATTGGTATGGATCACTATGCAGTGCCGGAAGATGAGCTTGCAAAGGCCCTTATCAATCATTCTTTACACAGAAATTTCATGGGTTACACAACACTCAAGGGACTTAGCCAGCTGGGAGTGGGAATGTCTGCAATTTCAGATTTTGGGGATGGGTATTTTCAAAATGAAAAAAACCTTTCCCGGTATATGGAAGCATGGCTACATAACCGTCCAGTTCCGGTGGTTCACCAAGAACTGGACAAGGATGATCTTCTGAGGCGAGAGATTATTGATAGTCTGATGTGTCATGGATACCTAAAAATCATGACTATAGAAGAACGCTTTGGAATCGATTTCTCTGAATATTTTATGGATGTACTAGACCGTTTGAAGCCGATGGTTTTTGAAGGACTAATTAGCTACACAAAAGATGAACTTAGAGTAGAACCAATAGGACAGATATTTATACGCAACATTGTGATGATTTTTGATAGCTATATTGATAGAAATTTTACTCAATATTCGAAAACTATTTGAAATTTTTAATATCAAATTTTTTAATTAGAATTATTTATTTATTGATAAATTTAATATTAATTTTTACAAAAATTAATCAAATTTTACACATTTTTTTTCAAGATGAATGAATTTTTTGAATCTTGATTTGGCAGGGGAGCAAAAGCAGGAGTTAATTCCAAATTTGAAACGTTTCAATATCGCAAAATTCCAGGGACTCTCTTCTGAAAATTTATATTCATTATGAAATCCAAACCAGAGATTATCTATGAATCACAGACACCAGGTTGTTGTCATCGGTGGCGGGGCTGCTGGAATTACCTTTGCCGCCCAGATGCTCAAGAAACGATCTGAAACGGATATTGCGATTGTTGAACCGTCCGAAGCTCATTATTATCAGCCAGCTTGGACTCTTTGTGGTGGTGTGGGTTGGAATGTGGAGAGCACCCGCCGCGCCCAACAGGACTACATTCCTAGTTCCTCCACCTGGATCAGGGACTATGCGGAGACTTTTGAACCAGAGGCGAACAAGGTGGTGCTGCGGTCTGGAAACACTCTGGAATACGAACAATTGGTCGTTTGCCCAGGGATACAATTGGATTGGGACCGCATCGCAGGAATGCGGCAGGAAGATCTTGGTAAAAATGGCCTATGTAGTATCTACACCTACGAAGGAGCACGCGATACATGGCAAATGATCAGCAATTTCGAGCATGGATGCGCGATTTTCACGCAACCCGTCATGCCCATCAAATGTGCCGGCGCTCCCCAAAAAATCATGTATCTGGCCTCAGATAATTTTCAGGAACGGGGAATATCGGATCAAAGTGAGGTTTTGTTCTTCTTGCCAGGGGCAGCACCCTTCGGACTCGCTGAATTCGTTCCGGTACTCTCAGGTGTCATTGAGCGTTACAACATTCGGCCGTACTACAAGCATACTCTGGTCAAAGTACTGCCAGACCAACGCCAAGCCTCCTTCAAGGTCGAACTTCCTGAGGGTAAGGAGGAAATAGTCACCATGGAATATGACCTGCTCCACGTGGTTCCTCCCCAAAGCGCTCCCGATTTCATCAAGAACAGTCCACTTGCCAACGAAGCAGGTTGGGTTGATGTTGATCAATTTACGCTGCAACATCTTCGCTATCCAAACGTATTTTCCTTGGGAGATGCCTCGTCCACACCCAATTCCAAAACAGCTGCGGCGATCAGAAAGCAGGCACCCATTCTTGTGCAAAACCTTTGTGACTTCATTGACCAGCGCCCCCTCAGTGGCCAGTACAACGGCTATGCTTCTTGTCCTATGGTCACCAAGAAGGGTCGGGTGGTCTTGGCGGAATTCGGCTACGAGGGGAAACTCATGCCAAGTTTCCCTGTTGATCCTGCCCAAGAGCGCTACTCCATGTGGTTGCTAAAAACCAAGTTTTTGCCGTTCCTCTACTGGAATCTGATGCTTCGAGGCGTCAATTTGTAAATTCCCAGTCACTTTCCTCTTTTGGTAACGAAGTCCAATCAAAAGGAACCTTGGGAGTTCGACCGAGACAAGTATCGCTGGCGACACCTGATTGAGAACTTCTTTGCCAAATTAAAGCAGTACCAGGGGATTGCCACCCGCTACGATAAGCGAGTCTGTGCTTTTCTGGGAGGCATCCTCTGGGTAGTGGCGGTCATTTGGCTAAACTGAGGATAGGCCCCTAGATTTGACTCTCGTCAATTAAATCCCTTCTTCCAGCCCATATACTGATCTCAAAGCAAGACTCCAGAGCTTGCGTTTCCTGCAACTGAATCCAAGGAGGTCCAAATGACACGCTTCAACCAGTTGGGCAAATTGATGGTTGTGATGGGAATTCTGTTTGTCTTGGGAGCCAGTTTTGCGCTCTACAAAATCCAGGAGGGATATGATTCGCTACAAGCCTTCAGTGCAGCTCAGAATGTTGTCTTGAAGTACAACGAGCAGGGACAATTGCTCGATCGCGGAAAACCTGAAGCAGCCCAGAAGATCATGCGTCTTCTTACTGAGGACTGGGGCTATCCGGTGGTCGAATCAGAGCTGGATCCGAATGATCCGCTGGTGAATACTGCCTCTGAGTACATGTACCAGATGGCAGTGATTGGCTACCACGTGCTCCATGGCAACCACGAAGTTGTTCTGACAGAAGATCAAGAGTACAAGGGTAAAGTCTATCCGGCAGGATCTTATGAGGTTCCTGTGAATGGGCGTTACTGGACTGGTTTTGATCGAATGCATCCGCTGGATGGGAAGGTTCGCGAGATGGCATGGAGTGGAGTGGCCCATGGCCTGATTGCTGAACTTGGAGTCGGCACTGTCACCGCGTCTACTCTTCAATTGGGGTTGGCTGTAGCAGCCTTGATGGCTGGCTTGGGTGGCTCATTGATTTTGTTGGGAGCTGGACTGCAATGGGCTAGCTGCTCTGTGGAATTCGCTCCCAAAACTCGTGCATCTAAACCAAGAGTGTTCAAAGCAGATGGAAGTTCTGCCTTGGCTGTCTGAAAGTTGGGAAGTTCAAACTAGCTTCAGAAAGGTGCTTTGGATGTTTTGATCGGAACAGAGTTTACAGAAAGGAGAAGTAGTAGAAGATCAGGATGCTGTGTGAGAATTGAGGTTGCTCTTTGAGGAGATTGGATCAGAGAGCAACCTCGATTTGTTTTAGCTCGCCATAGAAAGTTCAACCATACGTCGGCTGCGTCGGCGCTCTTGTGGAGTAGGGTTGTAAATCATCTCCCCGAAGCGATTGATGATAGCCACACGCTCCCGCACAGCGATGCTTCTTGCTTGTCGGAGGACGCTGTCAAAGTCCAGCCCCTCGTGGTTTTCAGTATAGTGGATAATATCCGCCAACAACGCGGCAGGGGATTGTCCAATATACTGATTTTCTAAAAGGTCCTCGATTTTGTTGACACTGTTTAGTGGACTGCTCATGTTACCTCTTTAAATTTTATCAGATTAATAAATTTTTGATTAATAAATTATCCTTCCAGCTCAGATCATCTCCGGTCGGTATTTGTTCCAGGCAAACTCCCAGAAATCGACAGTACAACTCAGTTGTGGGGGTAAGCTTGGATTGCGCACTTCGACTCCCCTACTAGTAACGGTACCGTCCCCAAGCCGATATCCTTGTAAGCGTGCATCGACCTCGAGCTTAAAGAAAGCCTCTTTGTCCGTGCGTTTGAGCTGGCTGACGACTTTCTTTTCGGTGACCGCACAAGGGTTGACCTGAAAACCTTTGCTTGGGACCACATAGCCAATGACTGCTAGGCCCAGTAAGAAGACGGTGAGTGCTGTTTTCATTTGATTTTCTCGTCATGAGTTAGTGATTCAATTCTCTTTGAGGAGAATTGTTTTGAAGCAGTTTGGAATCCGCTTCGTTATTTAGTGACTTTAAAGTTACAAAAAATGATATTGCCTGTCAACATAAAATTAATATTTTTATGAAATAAAATTATATATTACTGTTATTATTTGTAATAATTTTAAAAAATTATTAGTTTTTAATAAAAATATAATTTTTTAATTAATACATGGTACTAGAATTGATCTGAAATTTCTCTCCAACGACCATTTCTTCTCTTGCCGTACAACAAGTCCAACCTTAGGATTCTTGATCAAAAATCAGAGTAAGTGATGCCCACGCTCTGAAGTGACGATTTACCTTCTCCGAGTACGGTATGACCTCTATTGATGGTTTTGAGATTTTAGTATCCTCACCGGTGTTCTTTTGGGTCATGGCTGGGCTAGCAGTGTTGGCGGTGACCATCTCCAAGTCTGGCTTTGGGGGAGCTTTGGGATCCCTAAGTTTACCGCTGCTCCTTTTTGTTTTACCTCCCAAGATCGCTCTGGGTGTTTTGCTACCTTTGTTTTTGATTACAGATGTATGGGTAGTGTACATTTGGCGCCACATGTTGGATCGTCGAATTCTGATGATCATGTGTGGCTTTGGCCTTCTCGGACAGTTGCTTGGTTGGCTACTTTTTGATTACCTAAGTGATCGCCTACTGACGTTACTGATTGGGCTGATTGCTATCATCACGGCGATGAACTATGGCTGGCGTCGTGTACGGCCGGGTAAGCGCACTTCGGCCGAGATTGCTGCACTGGTAGCACAGAGAATCT
>Ga0129348_1000780_pt1 | contig 11641 bp, 15 predicted proteins | sample CPBDNA_4_FD_94424 | JGI IMG/M metagenome (GOLD analysis project Ga0129348, IMG submission 94424) | Freshwater to marine salinity gradient microbial communities from Chesapeake Bay, USA - CPBay_Sum_27_0.8_DNA | ecosystem: Environmental > Aquatic > Marine > Coastal | place: USA: Chesapeake Bay...
ATAAAAAACAACCTTTAAGTTTCTTACACAAAGCGATCAAGTCTCTCAATCAACTCCGTATGATTGAAGATAGTCTTGTTATCTACAGATTGTCCCGTGCTCCTGAGCGTAGAATTTTCTACATCGATGTCGGCAATCTACCTAAGGTAAAAGCGGAGCAATACCTCCGTGATGTGATGGGTAGATATAGAAACAAACTAGTTTATGATGCTTCAACAGGAGAGATCCGTGATGATAAAAAGCATATGTCAATGCTTGAGGACTTCTGGCTTCCTCGTCGTGAGGGTGGTAGAGGAACTGAAATCACTACACTCCCAGGCGGTCAAAACCTTGGTGAACTCAAGGATGTTGAGTATTTCAAAAAGAAACTTTACAACTCACTCAACCTACCACCTTCCCGTCTTACGGATGACAACAAAGGGTTTAATCTTGGTAAGACCACGGAGGTTCTTAGGGATGAACTTAAGTTTGCTAAGTTCATCGGCAGACTACGTAAAAGATTTGGAGAACTATTCCACGATATTCTCAGAACTCAACTCATTCTCAAAGGAGTAATCGCTCCAGAAGATTGGGATGACATGGAAGAGCATATTCAATATGACTTCTTGTTTGACAATCACTTCAATGAACTGAAGGAACAAGAAATGATGTTACAGAGAATTACTCTAGTAACACAGATGGATCCTTTTGTCGGTAAGTATTTCTCTGTCGATTATATCCGCCGTCAAGTGTTGATGCAAACCGAGAAAGAATTCAAGGAAATTGATAAGCAAATGAAGGGAGAAATTGCTTCTGGTCTTGCTATTGATCCAGCACAAACAAACATGCTGGATACAATGACGGCACAAAACACAGCGTTCCAACCAGAGATTGGTGAGATTCAAGCACAAGATTCTGCTGAAAGAGAAGCAGCTGCTGCTGATGACAGTGTAGACCGTGAAGTTGACAAAGCAAAGCGGATGCCAAAACCACCAAGTTCTAATTCTAATAAATAGTTTATAACCTGAATTTAAATTATGGATGACCAATCGCTTGACGCTCAAGTTTTAGATATTGTCAACTTAATTGCTGACAAGAAAAGAGCGGATGCTTTAGATAAAATTGATGACATTCTTTTTGCTAAAGCATCAGAAACAATTGATACATATAAAAAGACTGTTGCTTCAACATACTTCGATGAACCAACGGGAGAACCCACGGAAGAACAATGAAACTAATTACAGAAACTATTGAATCTATCAAGATTCTAACGGAAGATAATAACGGAAAGCAGAACCTTTATATTGAAGGAGTATTTCTACAATCCGAAATTCAAAACCGTAATGGAAGAATCTATCCTCTTTCTGTTTTACAGAAAGAAGTGAATAGATACAATGAGGAGTATGTAGTCAAAGGTCGTGCTCTAGGAGAGTTGGGTCATCCAGATGGTCCAACTGTAAACCTAGACCGTGTGTCACATAAAATTGTTTCTCTAAAAGCGGAGGGCAATAACTTCATTGGTAAGGCAAGAATTCTTGATACACCGATGGGTAAAATTGCTAAGAATCTTTTAGATGAGGGTGTACAACTTGGCGTTTCTTCTAGAGGTATGGGTTCTTTAGAAGAACAGAATGGCGTTAAATATGTACGTGATGATTTCATGCTTGCTACTGCTGCCGATATTGTAGCAGACCCTTCAGCTCCAGATGCTTTTGTTAATGGAATCATGGAAGGTAAAGAGTGGGTGTGGGACAATGGCATTCTCAAAGAGTGCCAGATTTCCGATATGAAGAAATACATTTCGGAATCAACCCGTAGAGATATGGAAGAGAGAACGCTCAAAGTATTTGAGCATTTCCTTTCAAATCTATAAATTACTAAATAACTTTAGAATAATCATTAGAATTCACGAGGAAAACTCAAATGTCAGATATGCTAAACGAAAAGTTTGAGGAGTTTGCTAGTGAGCACGCTGCTGTTCTTTCTGAGGCTGGAGATCCAATGCCAACAGTAACTGCTGCTGTTCTCCCTGGTGACGCCGCTGCTTCAGGTCAATCACACACTGCTGTTAACGCCAAAGCTTCTGCTGGCGAAGGTGCTACGGGTCATGCCGCTCCCCTTCAACCAGGAATTGCTATTGGTCAATCATCTCCAACCGAAGTTAACAGTGTAACCACTACTCCTCACGAGCATGATGAGGATGGTGATGAGAACCCTGGCGCTAAGGCTGCTGCTCCTATTTCTGGTGGTATTTCTGGCGAACCAAACCGTGGTGGTTCCAACACCGACCTTCCTAATGGTACTGCTCCTAAGTTCGGTAGCGATATTGCCTACGGAACTAAAGAAGGTGGTAGCGTAACTTATCCTATCAAACCAAAATTTGAAGACCTCGACGTATCTAGTGATGTCGCTGCTCTAACCGAGGGCACCGAACTATCAGAAGAGTTTGCTGAAAAAGCAAAAACAATTTTTGAAGCTGCTGTTAAGTCTAAGTTGTCTGAAGAGTGGACTAAACTCGAAGAGCACTACAAGGCACAACTAGAAGAGCAAGTTGAAGCTGTTAAGAAAGAACTTGCTGAAGAAGTTAGCGGCACCGTCAATTACGCTGTCAACAAGTGGCTTGAGGAAAATCAAGTTGCTGTTGATCGTGGTATCAGAAATGAGATTACCGAAGACTTTATTGCTGGTCTGAAGAATCTCTTTGAATCACACTACATTAACATCCCCGACGACAAAGTTGATGTTGTCGAAGGTATGAGTGAAGATCTTTGTAAGATGGAAGAGCGCCTCAACGAACAGGTTAAGCGCAATATTGAACTTCAAAATCGTCTCAACGAATCTGCTAAGGCAATTATCGTGAAAGAAATTTCCGAGGGTCTAGTAGATACTCAGAAAGACAAACTAGCATCCCTCGCTGAGGGCGTTGAGTTTACTTCCGAGGAGGAATTCTCGAAGAAACTCACCACTATCAAAGAATCATACTTCCCTAAGGAAGGTGCTCCTAAGGTAGTTGCTGACGAAACTCCAGTCGAATCCGAGGAAGTAACGCCAGCGATGGCAATGTACCTCCAAGCGATGAATCGCTGGAATCAGTGATTAACTAAATAATTTTATCCACATTCCAAAACAAACATCGGAGATACAAATGTTTAACGCAGAACATCTCCAGGAAAAGTGGTCCCCTGTTCTTAACCATGGCGAAGCTCCTGCTATCCAGGATCGCTATAAGAGAGCGGTAACCTCTGTCCTCCTGGAAAACCAAGAAAGAGCTCTTCGTGAAGAGCGCGGTATGCTTAACGAAGTTGCCGTCAACTCACTAGGCGCTGGCACCATCGCTCCTGCTGGTTCAGCTCTAGGTTCATCCAACACTGGCGGTCTTGCTGGTTTCGATCCAGTTCTAATCAGCCTAGTCCGTCGTGCTATGCCTAACCTAATGGCATATGACGTTTGTGGTGTCCAGCCTATGTCTGGTCCTACAGGTCTAATCTTTGCCATGAGATCCCGTTACGAGAACCAAGCAGGCGAAGAGGCACTCTTCAACGAGCCTGACACTGGATTCACTGGTGGTTATGACGCTAACCAAGGCGACTATGCTGTCCGTGCTGGCGACGGTACTTCTGCTGGTGGCGGTTCCACCTCAGACGGTAACAACCCTGCTCTCCTCAACGACGCTGCTCCTGGCACCTACGAAGTAGGCACCAAGATGCCTCGTGAAGATCTTGAGCGTATGGGCGAAGCGAACAGACTCTTCCGTGAGATGTCATTCAGCATCGAGAAGACTTCGGTCACCGCTCAGTCAAGAGCACTCAAGGCTGAGTACACCCTAGAACTAGCTCAAGACCTCAAGGCAATCCATGGTCTTGACGCTGAGCAAGAACTCGCTAACATTCTTTCTAGCGAAGTTCTCGCTGAGATCAACCGTGAAGTTGTTCGTAGAGTCTACACCGTCGCTAAGAAGGGTGCTCAGAACAACGTTGCCAACCCTGGCATCTTCGACCTCGACGTTGACTCCAACGGTCGTTGGTCTGTTGAGAAGTTCAAAGGTCTTCTATTCCAAATCGAGCGTGATGCTAACGCTATCGCCCAAGAGACTCGTAGAGGAAAGGGCAACTTCCTGATCTGTTCAGCTGACGTTGCTTCTGCTCTCGCCATGGCTGGTGTACTCGACTACACCTCTGGTCTAAACGGTGCTGGTGGTCCTTCCATCGGTCAGGTTGATGACACTGGCAACCTTTCGGTTGGCACCATCAACGGCAGAATTAAGGTCTACGTTGATCCTTATGCTGCTAACCTAAGCGACAAGCACTACTACGTCATCGGTTATAAGGGTACTTCACCTTATGACGCTGGTCTCTTCTATTGCCCATACGTTCCCCTCCAGATGGTTCGTTCGATCGATCCTAACACCTTCCAGCCCAAGATTGGCTTCAAGACTCGTTACGGTATGGTCAGCAACCCATTCGTTACCACGAACGGTCTGTACAACGGAACCCCTGACGGTGAGGCTCTCACCGCCAACGCTAACATGTACTACAGAAGAGTACAGGTTACCAACCTCATGTGATCTATTCACAAAACAACACAGGGGGGACCTTCGGGTCCCCTTTTTTTATACATAAAATAAAACAATGAAATATTTTTGGTTTACAGTAACCATCTTTTCCTTAATATTTCTGTTATCATTATTTTGTTTTAGATGTTATAACGGATTGGTTTTATGAGAGGAAAATTATCAAAGGTTGACATACTCAGCAGAGTGTATAAAATGAAAAACGAATTATACAATGGTACACATTACGCTAAGTCAGCTGACTGGCACGATGGTGCTCACGATGTATTGAACAGAGTTTTAGATTTATTAAAAGAATATTCAGAATGAAAGATCTAGATTTTATAGACGACCTCATGGAAGAAGATCAATTCAAAGATCTATTAAAAAAGTGTGCTAGGATGAAGGCAGATCTTCTTTTCGAAGAACCTTGCCCAATTTACGAAGCGGACAAAGATGACTGGGATGATTTCTGGTGTAACTATGATGAAGAATGATTGGAGAAAAAGCGACGAAAGATTTCAGCAAAGACAGTTTTTACTGAGTGCTTTCATTCGCTCTGGGAAAGTATTGTATTCTGATGTCTACGAATTTTGTGATCATGCCATCAGTCAAGGTTATGGAGAAACTTTATCTAAGTTGGATTTAAAGGATGTTGATCCTTGGTTGATGAGAATGTACGATGAATGGAAAGCGGCATACGACACTATTAGATAAATAGTTATTGCTTGGGAAGTTGACATGCCTGCTGAATGGTATAAAAAGCAGATAGGTAATAGGAATTACCTATCTCCATTGGGATTCAAGTTAGAACTTGAATTGTTTAATGGTGTGGATTTTTTCTGCCAACGTGTAAATCTTCCTGACATTTCAATGCCATTCACGGAAGTTCCAACAAGATTTCGTAACTTTCCAATTGTTGCTGGTGGCGGTGTTACATACGGGGATTTCAATGTATCCTTTATTGTTGATGAAGAATTAATTAATTGGAAATCAATTTACAATTGGATTAGAACTAACGGCGTATCGGAAGAGCATATGCCATCTCAAGAACCAGAAACAAGTTCTGCCAGACTGATGATATACTCATCAAATTACAACATCAATCATGTGGTAGCGTTTGAAAATATCTTCCCAATCTCCTTGACAGAGATGACATTTGATGCTACACAAAATGATGTAGAGTACTTTACAGCACAGGTCACTTTCAAGTATACTGGTTATAATATTATAGACTCCTCAGGTATTTAATGAATTTTGATAAACTACATAATAAATTTGAAAAAATTAAAGCAGAGTGGGCTGAAGATAGTCAAGTAGATTTTGAATTCAAAAACAAAGAGTATAGTGCCGATCTAGGAAAGATCTCAATGGAGATCCCTTTCCAGCATAATAAATACTTAAACCATTACACCGATCTTTCACAAATCAAAACCAGTCTAGAATTCGAAGTTCGTAAACTGGTCCGAGAGAAAAGAGAATATTACAGCGGGGAGGCAGAAGCAAAAGTATACGCTGAAAAACCTTTCGGTTCTAGTATTAAAACCGCCGACAAAATGAAAGTTTATCTTGAGTCGGACGAAGACATTATTAACCAAGAAGCAAAGATTAAGTACATCGATCAGATGCTTTTCTTTTTAGACAATGTTTTGAGGATGATTTCCCAAAGAAATTATCATGTGAAGAACGCTATTGAATGGGAGAAGTTTATTAATGGAAACTAATGTCCCTGATTACGGTAAAGAAGAAGAACGAGGTTTATCTAACCCTTAATTCTGAGCAGCATGTTCATCACGAACTAGCAGATTACTTTTCCTTTGAACTACCAGAGGCAAAGTTTCTAAAGAGGCAACCACGATTTAGATACTGGGATGGTACGATTCACCTGTACTCGCCAGCTACGGGTGAATTGTATGGCGGTTTACTTCCCCATCTTAAAGAGTGGTGTGCCGAAAGACGTTACCAGTTATCGTATGAGTCTAACGACTGGTACGGTGACGTAGAAGTTAATAACAAATTTGTATCCATGCTTGGTGTCAAGCATTTTATGGATAAAGTTTGTAAGTATCAACCAAGAGATTATCAATATGCTACTGTATATAAGGCACTAAAGAATGACCGTGGACTGTTTCTTTCTCCCACGGGATCTGGCAAGTCTCTAATGATCTACAGCATCGTTAGATACTATGTTGCTAATGGAAAGAAGATTCTCCTTGTAGTGCCCACCACGTCGCTTGTAGAGCAGATGTTGAAGGACTTTAAGGACTATGGATGGAATGCCGAAGAGTACTGCCATACAATCTATTCTGGAAAGGATAAAGATACAGATAAGAATGTTGTTATCTCAACGTGGCAATCCATCTACAAGTTTCCTAAGCGTTACTTTGATGATATCGATTGTGTAATTGGTGACGAAGCACACTTGTTCAAGTCAAAATCACTGACTGGTATCATGACCAAGTTACATAATGCCAAGTATCGTTTTGGGTTTACAGGTACACTGGATGGTAGCAAGACACACAAGTGGGTTTTAGAAGGTCTCTTTGGTGCCTGTGAGAAAGTGACTAGAACAGATGACCTAATCAAACAAGGACACCTTTCAAACTTTAGGATCAAAGTATTGTTGTGTAAGCATGAATACAAATACTTTGAGGACTATCATGCCGAGATGGAATATATCGTAGAGCATGAAAAAAGAAACAACCTAATCAAAAATCTTGTAAAAGATATAGAAGGCAACACACTAGTACTGTTTAACTATGTTGAGAAACACGGCGAACCACTTTACGAGTTGATAAATAATTCTGTGCCTGATCGTAAAGTATTTTTCGTTCACGGTGGCACTGATGTAGAAGATAGAGAAGAAGTTCGTCAGATTACTGAAAGTGAAAACAATGCTGTGATCATTGCTTCATACGGAACATTCTCTACAGGCATCAACATTAAACGTTTACACAATATTATCTTTGCTTCCCCAAGTAAGTCACGGGTACGTAATCTCCAAAGTATTGGACGTGTCCTCAGGAAAGGCGACGGCAAAGACATAGCAACACTATACGATATCGCTGACGATATCTCCTCCAATAGTAGAAATAACTATACTCTTAATCATCTAGCAGAAAGAATTAAAATCTACCAAGAGGAAAACTTTAAGTATGAAGTAATACCTATCGCTTTAAAATAATATGGAAGAAGAATTTTATTCAACAATAAAATTAGTTACAGGAGAAGAAATAGTTTCTAAGGTATCTTATGTAGAAGAAGATAATATTCTCTTTTTAGATAATCCAATGAAAGTTGAAATTATTAAGCAGAGAAAAAACGGACAGATGATTGAAGGATTTCAATTAGTAGATTGGATTCATGCCACATACGACAAATCATTTGTCTTGCCAATGTCTAGTGTTTTAACTATGTCTGAATTGGATTCAAGAATTGAAAAATATTATCTTAAAACAATTAGTGAAGATTCTGATACTAATGATGAACCAGGAAGAGTACCTCTAGAAGAACTAAAAGGTAGAACTGGTTACCTAGGTTCTATTCAAGAAACTAAAAAATCTCTAGAAAAGATATTTAAGATTAGCTAAAAGCTACTAGTTCTCTTGAACCCTTACAGAGTTATTGTACTGAGTTTCTGAGGTCTTGTCAAGCTCCTTGACAAAACTCCTGTTGTCATCTATACTGTACCCAAGTAAGCAAACCGAAACATGTATGGCTAAGAAAGATCCAGAATATTACGTAAATAATAAGGACTTCCTAGAAGCAATCATTTTGTTTCGTACGCAAGTTAAAAAAGCAGAAAAAGAAAATAAACAACCACCGAGAATTCCTCGTTACATTGGAGATTGTTTTCTTAAGATTGCTACACATTTGTCATACAAACCGAACTTTGTCAACTATACTTTCCGAGAAGATATGATTTCGGATGGTGTAGAAAACTGTGTTCAGTACATTAGTAACTTTGATCCAGAAAAATCAAAGAACCCCTTTGCTTACTTCACTCAAATTATTTACTACGCTTTCCTTCGTCGTATTCAAAAAGAGAAACGCCAGTCTGACATTAGAACAAAAATTCTAGAACGTTCTGGATTTGATCATGTAATGCATACCGACAACTATGGCAATGACATGAATTCTAGTTATTCTGACATGGGTAGCATCAAAGAAAATGTTGAAATTAGAATGAACCGATGAGTAATGATGAAGACTTTTGGATTGATGATTGTTTCCGAGTCAATCAACAACGATGGGGAACTTGGATTAGCTACGATAAAGAAGGCAAGGAACTTATTACCGCACTCGCCAAGGAAAGTTGTATCAGTGGAACACGCTTCTACCTTAAGGGTAAACAAGAAGGATGGGACACTGATGTACGCTCATATGATGGAACTGTCGGAGGTAAACTGTGACCGTCGCTCTTATTACTGATCAACACCTAGATGGCAGAAAAGGAAGTCTGGCATTCTGGGAATATTTTAAAAAGTTCTATGATGAAATCTTTTTTCCAACGCTGGAAAGACAGGGGATCAAGACAATCATTGATCTCGGAGATACGTTTGACAACCGCAAAAGCATTGATTTTAATGTGTGGGGTAGGATTCGTAGGGATTATTTTGATCGTCTCAATGATATGGGTATCACTGTACACATGATCCTTGGGAATCATTGTGTATATTACAAGAATACCAATCGAATTAATTCACCAGAATTACTGTTGAACGACTATGAAAATATTCATGTCTACTCTAATGTTGCTACAACTTACATTGAGGATACTCCAATTTGTTTCGTCCCCTGGATTAACAAAGAGAATCAAGAAGAGACGTTTAAACATCTTGAGAGCACAAATGCCGAGATCGTCATGGGACACCTCGAACTTGATGGATTTGAAGTAACACCAGGAATGAAGATGGAGCATGGAATGGATCCCAAACTATTCTCCAGATTTAAACAAGTGTTCTCTGGACACTACCACCACAAATCTTCCCGAGGTAATATTACATACCTGGGCAATCCTTACCAGATGTTCTGGAATGATTACAAGGATGATCGTGGGTTCCATCTTTATAATCCTCCTACAAATAAAATCAAAAGGGTTAAGAATCCATTTGAAATATTTCAGAAAGTTTATTACAATGACGTAATGAACACAGAGCATCCAATTGACGAGTCATTTGCTAATGCTTTTGTGAAAGTCATTGTTGAGGAGAAAAGAGATTATCAACAATTTGAAAAATTAATTGATGATCTTTATAACATTGGTTCTCATGATGTAAAAATTGTAGAAACCTTAGTAGACCTAGAAGGACAAGAAGATTTAGATCTTGAAGTCAAGGATACTATGACACTTCTCAATGAGTATGTTGAAGAAATGGATATCCAAGTAGATAAAACCGAACTGAAGAAGTTAATGAGAACCCTATATATTGAAAGTTGTGAAGTAGCCTAATGTTCATTCTCACACTCAAAAATAGACCAGACGGTGTGTTCTCTATTCTTACTGATGATGGAGATCAAGTCATTCCTATTTTTGAGTGTGAAGAAGATGCCGACAGATACTTTTGTATGATGAAGGAGGACGAAGAGAATCCTCCATTACAAATTGTTGAGATTGAACGAGAAATGATCGTTGAGGCATGTGAAGAGCGCTACCATAGATATGCTATAATAACCAAAGACGATTTCCTGATACCTCCAAAAAGTTTGGCATGATTATTTTTAAAAAAATTCGTTGGAAGAACTTTCTATCAACTGGAAATACTTTCACCGAAGTTGATTTGACATCTCACAAAACTAATCTGATCGTCGGAACCAACGGCGCTGGTAAGAGTACCATTCTAGATGCTCTTACTTTTTCTTTATTTGGAAAACCGTTCCGTAAGATCAACAAACCGATGCTTGTAAATAGCATCAACGAAAAGGATTGTGTTACTGAGATTGAGTTCTCTATTGGTAAATCTGATTACCAAGTAATACGTGGTATCAAACCAAACAAGTTTGAGATCTATTGTAATGGACAATTGTGGAATCAAGAATCTACAGTTGTTGATCAGCAAAAGAACTTCGAACAAAATGTTTTGAAGATGAACTATAAATCTTTCACACAGATTGTAGTTCTGGGATCGTCTACGTTTGTTCCTTTCATGAGACTTCCTCTTGCTCAACGTCGTGAGATTATTGAAGATATCTTAGATATCCAAATATTTTCTGTGATGAATACTCTCTTGAAAGATAAAGTTCGGGAGAACGGAGAGGAACTACGTGAATTGGAATATCAGTTTGATCTTCTTCAGGATAAGATCAATCTACAGAAGAGTCATCTAGAAGAACTAGATGCCAAAAACAAAGTTAATATTCAGAAGAAACAAGAGAAGATAGAAGAATACCTTTCCGAAATTCGGGAGAACAATCAAAACATTGTCAAAGATCAGTCAGCAATTGATACGATTAATGAAGAGATTGCTGAGTACAAACAATCTTCAGATAAACTTAAGAAACTAAACACTTATCTAATTAAGTTAAGTTCTAAGTTACAGTCTTGTCAGAAAGAACATGAATTCTTTGAAGGCAATACTGTATGTCCTACGTGTACTCAAAATCTTTCTGATGAGTTTAGAGCAGACAAATTAGAGTCTGGTAAAAACAAATTGGAAGAAATGAATCTAGGATACAATGATATCTTATCTGCTATTGGAGAAGAAGAAAGGCGATTCAATGCCTGGCAAGAGTTGTCCAATAGAATTACTTCTCTAAACAATCAGATTACTCAGACTAATTTTAAGATTAGTTCTTTGAGAAAATCTGTTGAAGAAGTTGAAGAAGAGATTAAATCTTTAGAGACTGGTGGCGGTGACAAGAAAGAAGCATTCTCCAAACTGGAGCAAATGGTCAAAGATAAGAAATCTATTAATACTGATATCAGTCATTTGAAAAAGGATAAGGATCTTTTAATCACAGCATCACATCTTTTGAAAGACACTGGTATCAAGACGAGGATCATCAAAACTTATCTTCCTACTATGAACAGGATGATCGGTAAGTATCTGACACGAATGGACTTCTATGTAAACTTTGCTCTCAATGAAAACTTTGAAGAAACAATCAAATCTA
>Ga0129348_1000787_pt1 | contig 11588 bp, 2 predicted proteins | sample CPBDNA_4_FD_94424 | JGI IMG/M metagenome (GOLD analysis project Ga0129348, IMG submission 94424) | Freshwater to marine salinity gradient microbial communities from Chesapeake Bay, USA - CPBay_Sum_27_0.8_DNA | ecosystem: Environmental > Aquatic > Marine > Coastal | place: USA: Chesapeake Bay...
ACTCTACCCGGTTTGCAAATGATGCTGAAAAGAATCATGAGAAAGAAATTATTCTTACACGAGCAGCAGAACTAATTGGTGATAAGAAATTTCTTGATGCCTTTCAAGTATTGCAAGCAACCGGATCATTTCCAATTGGTGGATTTCTCGGCAGAGTTTCTTTTGACACTTTAGTGGAAGGTGCAGAAGAAGGATATGCCGATACTCCGATTGTGGCAACGATGCTGAACATGGCAATGGCAGAACGTCTTGCGATGAAAGCACCAGAGTTGTTGACTTCCGAGACGTTAACCACCAACCGATGGGAGTGGGCAAAAGAGAATCCAGTAGCCCAAGATAAGGCTACTGAGTTAGGACTGTATGGGGGTGTAGTGACTGCTGCACCGATTACTACAGTAGAGATGATGATTGAGAACAAACCTCGACTAGGTGGTCTTGAGGACATCAAACAGATGACCAACAAGATCTTTGAGAGCATTCAAACCCTACCGACCAACAACAATGCTCCTGCCCAAAGCCTAGTCAATCAGCCTGAATTTAAAGACACCATCATCTCGATCCAAGACAAGATTGAGAACAATCAAGAGTTGGATGCCAAAGAGAGAAAAATACTTAAATGGTATAACTCTCTAGATGAATCAATTATTCTGCGTGACGATTTTGGGGATACATCACCTCGGACTCAGACCGATATCCTAGCTGCACCAGAGCAAGAATTAGCCGATGGAGTTGGTAGTGAATTCGACTACTATAAAAATCTACAACAACAAGCAGAGAGAAATCTTGCTGAACAACCAACCCAGACCGAACCAACAAGCACCACTGTCAGTCTGAGTAGTAACCAACAACCGAATCCTCCTGACAAGCCATTGAGTGTGACTGCTCAAAAACGAATGGCCCGTGAGATGAAAAAGCTTCAAGACAAAGAAGCCCAACTCAAAGAGCAGGAAGATTCTCTACGTCAGGTATATAATGACGAGATCCTCAGACGATTAGGAATTGAACCACAACCTAAACCTACTGCTGAAACTCCTGCTGCATATGAAGAAGGTGATACGTTTAGTCCAGTAGACAATCAGCAAGAGCAAGCAGAACGAGATGCAGAACGAGATGCTCAAATTCAAATGCTTCGTGAGAATCTGCAGGATCTTCGATCTCGGATGGAGTTTGAAGCAGCACCTCCTTCACCAATTCAGCAGGTTGATGAACAGATCGATGATCAATTTTATGAAGATATTACTCAACCAATCTCAGAAGTGGACAACCTGCCTCTAGAGAACCTTCCTGCACCTCCTGCCCAATTTGACCCAAGAACCAGAGAACAAAAAACAGCAGATGCTCAAGCCCGTCAAGAAGCTTCTTTAAACCTTCAACCTGAGTTTTTAGAGCAAGAAGCAGAAACTACTCGACAACGGAATGCGTTTGCCCGAACCAATTTTGCAGATGAGCAATATTCAGAGTCACTGAACTATGATGATCTTGCAGGAGAACTCGGAGATGTTCCTGCGACAAATCAGACTCCAGTGCAGGGTGAGACTACGGCTCAAGCTCAAGCCCGTCAAGAAGCTGCACTAGCAGAAGGACAAACCGATTTTGCTCAAACCGATTTTACAGATGAGCAGTATCAACAACCGTTAGACTATGAAAGTATTTCTGGAGAACTGGGTGAGGTTCCAGCTACTGATGCACCATTAGATCTCAGTGAACCTGTTTCAGGAACTTTCCGCAGACAAACCTTTGATTCAGAAATCGCACAAGATCAAGAAAATCAAGCACTTGTTCAGGAGATCGTAGACAAGGCTGAGACTGAACAGATGATGGATCAAGCTTCACCTATTGATGATCTAGGTCGAGATGCCAGTACTGTTTTTGATGTAGAATTAACTCCCGAGAATACTAAGAAGTCAGAGGTTCTCAATGGGATAACAGTAAATCCTGACACCAAACGAGGTCAGGAAGTTCTCAAGCAACGAGAACTTGAGGTACTCAAAGACATCATGAAACAGTACTTCCCGAATGCATCAGATGTAGTGGTGCTAGAGACAATGGAAGATCTGAAAAAACTGGTCACCATTCCTGACACAGCAACCGGAGTGGAAGGTGCAACCGTTTCAACAGATGGGGGTAAGACTTTTACTGTCTATTTGATTGGAGAAAACCTCAAAGGCACAGATCTACGTTCTGCTGTAGAAAAAGGTGTCAAGATTTACCATCATGAATCAATTGGACATGCTGGCATTCAGACAATGCTTGGGCCACAGAAGTTCCAACGCTTTGCAAATAAACTCTACAATAGAAGACAAGCAGAAATTGATGCCTTCATTGAACAACGCTACCCGAATGGAATGCCGAATGACACTCCAACCGAACGTGTCAAAGAGTGGTTGGCTCAGAACTTTACAGAAAACGGAGTGGAACGACTTGGTTTCTTAGATAGGTTATCTGTCGGGTTAGGTTTATCAGGAGAAACATCAGATCGAGGGATCAAGCGTAGGTATCAGAAAATCTATGACAACTTAGCAAAAGGTAGAAAACCCGATTTGATTTCCTACAACAGACGAGACGTTCAAGGTCAAGAAGATGAAAGCGAGAAAGAAGCAGCACCTACCACCACGACTGTAGATCAAGCTAATGCTGAAGCACCAGCCTCAGAAACTACTACATCTACTGTTGATCTCCAGCCTATTCCAGAAGTTCCCGATCTGCTTCCTCCGACAAATCAGATGATTGACGCTGCAAGAAAACGTCTAGCTATTCCTGATGATCTGAGTCCAGAAGCGGTAGATATTTTACGAATGCAGTACGATTTGCTTGAGCGGCAACTCAACCAGATGACAGGTAAAGCCGCATTCGGTTCCAAAGCTCAAAGAAAAATTCTTGATTCTGAAAAACTGCTAGCAAGACGGATGATTGCTGAGATGACAGTTTTGAAAGAGAAACTAGAACAGTATGGTGCTAACCCTGCTGCTGAAACAGTTGCAGAGACTCCTACTGAGTCAACTACAGAGAACAACCAGACTAATGTCCCAGACCCTACTACTCCAGAACGTACCTCTGAAACTACGGTAGAAGTCAATGGACAGCAAGTAGAACCTGCAACTGTGCTGCCCCAAAACAAGCCAACCCAATCAACAACACCGAAAAACTCTGTAGACAATCTAAAGGTTGGAGACACTGTTACTTTAGAAGGTCAAACAAAAAAAGTAGAAGACATCAAGGTCAATGAGTATGGAATGAAGTTTCCGGTCATTGACGGAAGACCTCGCATTCCTGAAAGCGTAGGTTTCGTGCAGATAGATCCTGACGGGCCAATGATCAGCCTGAGTAGCAATCGGAATCTACCACCAGATGCACCTAAAATGGGCATCAATGTTCGTACAGACCGACAAGCGCAACGATCCTATGCTGACTTGATTGTCGATGGAGAAAAATCGTTAGAGTCTAGAAATACGGATTCTTTGAGACCTTATGTAGGTCAGAGAATGGCAATTGTCCGTACAGGAGAAGGACAGGCTCAAGCCATTGGTGAGGTGACTGTTGGTGAACCTCAAGTAGTCAACCAGCAACAGTTCAGAGCCTTGCAGGATCAGCACTTGGTTCCTGAAGGATCTACTTTTGACATTCAAGAGAATGGTCAGAAGTATCTATATCCGATGGAAAACCCAGTACGCTACGACAATCCTGCACCAGTAGGAAGAGGGATTGTTGCCCGACAGGTGAATCCTGAAGCATCATTTTCATCTAACCGTCAGCAGACACCTCCTCCACAACCACCAAATACAAGAGATGTGGAGAGTGTCCGAGGGGTGTTGGCAAGTGTGGATATGTTCCTCGATCCTAAAGCTCGACTACCTCATCGAGAAGAACTGGAAAACCTGCTGCAGCAAACGAGAGGGAAGCAAACTAGAATTATAGAATCTGGTCGAAAGTTCGCCACTGTCTTTATGGCAGCAACCCCGGATGAGCAAAAACTGATTAAAGCCTTTATGGAGAATCGTAATGCTGATCCAAACCTAATCCCTGACAGACAGGTCTCTGGCTTCTGGGGTGGGAAGCTGAGACTCCGACAACTTACCAACCGACAACTCCCCACTCTCAGAGAAGCTGCAGTTCAAGCAAAAAAAGAAATTGAGCAGATCGGTCTAGATCTTGTGCGTCTGGGGCAGATTAGTCCTGAGACCTTTAAGAATCGAAGAGGTAAGTATCTACCCCGAGTTTATTTAAAGTATCTATTGGATGAATCCCAATCGCTATTTGCCGGGGGAGCAAACCTACAAGTATCTGATCAGGGGTATCGAAAACAACTGCAGGATATCGATGAACAAACGAGAATTCTATTCTTAGGCGAGATTGAATCTCCGGGTTATCTGGTAGGTCGAACCCTTCTGCAAGCAGGACAAGATGTCGCAAAGATGGACTTCCTCAATGCGGTTGCTCAGAACAAGGAATGGGTACTACCTGATTCTCAAGTAAAACTGAATATATCCAACTTGGTCAATGACATCATTATACGCAGGAATCTGGGACAACGGTTGACACAGGAAGGTTTCCCTGCAGCTACCAGACAAAAAGCAGATCGAAGAGTTTCGCCTGAGTTTTTAATGGCAGAAGCAGATCGAATTGAAGAACAAATTCTTCCGACAAAGAAACCCGGATCTGCTCAAGAAGAACTAGTTCAAGCGATTGCAAATGAATATCGAAAACTAGGGAATGCCGCACGAAATAAAATTAGAGGGTATGATCATAAGGCTTACCGTCAGCTACCAAACTCTAATCGATATGGAGATCTTCGGGGTGCATATGTTCGTAAAGAGATCGCTAATCTTGTCATGGGTGACCCCTTCTTCATCAACAAAGAAGCTGCAAGCTCATCACCGGGAGTAGGATGGGCTTCTGACCTTGAACGAACAGCAAGTACGTTCAACAGTATTTTTAAGTGGAAGATGACAGCAGCATCCCCCACTGCTTGGATGAATAACCTAAAGGGCAATACCGGATCAATGGCTTTTGCTGGATTGCCTGTTCATCGAAATCTGGATTACCGACTACGAGCAGGGTATGAGATACTAAGGAATGGAGACCGATATCAGCAATACAAAGACTTGGGCTTGATCCAAACCACTTTTGCGGCTGATGAGCTAGGACGGATGAACTCAGATTTCAAAACGCAACTGACCCCAAAAGAACGAAAGCTGGTTTATCAGAATCGGACGATGAATGCGCTTCGTTCTACTGCTTCGTTCCAGACAGCAATGAATATTTTGGGAAGGATCTATAATACGTTTGGAGATATCTATCAGGGTCTGGAGATTGTTGATAAACTTGCGGTAGCAATGTATCTGGAAGATCACGGAGCAAATATCGCAGGAGTTCCTTTCCTGAATCAAGAGGAAATGTCTGCATCCGATGCAATGAAAGAAGCAAACAAATATCTCTTTGATTACTCAGACGTAGACCCTGCAATTAAAAAAGTGAGAAAGTCTTTAGTCGGTGCTCCTTTCATTACTTGGACTTATAAGCAAACCGATCTGCTTCGTAAGATGATGAAAGACCCTCAGGCTATGCTCCGAGCAGCATCTTATTACGCAATGGTCTATGCGTACATTGCTTCACAAGAATCCGAATTAGATGATGATGAGTACGAAGCATACTTAAAGGCTCTACCGGAGTATTATGATAAGCATGGAATGTTAACCTTCCCTCTCCCAACGAAAGACGAAAATGGAAGAATACAAATAGAGGATCTGTTCTATGCTGTACCTCATGCATACTTGTACCAATTCTTGACAACAGCAGTTGATCCAAAATATGGAGGGTGGGAAGCAATCAGTGATTTAGGTTTCTTTAATCATCCTCTATTAAAAGAGACCATGCAGCAAACTGCCAATAAAGATTTTTATACAGGTCGAGAAATCTCCAGCAAGTTTGATGATTTAGGAACCGGAATAGATAAGCGGTTTAAACACTTTAGAGACACCGTGATGCCCTCTTTATTCTCTCCGACAAGTTGGGAACGTCAACTACTCGAAACAGCACTACAAGCAATGGAGATGAATCCGAATCTATTTGGAGAACGAGCAAATATTTTTGACTACAGAGGAGAACAGAAGAAAACGTTTGTGCAGACAATCAACCGAATGGCAAACCCCTTCAATGAAACGATTGCTTCTCCAATCACATCAGCACTTGGCTTTTCAGAAGTAGGTAGACCTGTTGATTTGGAAGGAGGTTTGCGATTCCAGATCAGAGACCTACAAAACTACATACGAGAAAGAGCCTATAACCAAGAAAAGAATCGAATAGCCTTTGCAAATGACCCTGAGAATCTACGAGAGTCGGAGAAAGAATTTCAGAAGGAGTATCGAGATCTACTAAAGCAAATAGCAGAACTGCAGAAGGCATTGGCAAACTTACCGAAACTCAAGGAAAATCCTGAGTTTACTCGCAAGCAGCAGGAGGCTAGAAGACGAGCACTTGGACGAGAAAAAGTTGCCCAGTGAGTCGAAAGACAAGCAGAGATTTTGTAAAGATCCCGACTCCAAAAGAATGTCGGAGACCCAAAGACGAGGTAAAAAAAGCAGTCTCTCTTGACAAGAGATTGGATCTAACTGACCATGCTCAACGGATGCAGTGGATCAAGATTCATCGTCCCACAGCATTAAAAACGAAGCACAAAATTTCTCAGGACTTTAAAAAAACCCTTTGAAATTTTTGTGCTTTGTTTTGTGCCGCCATTTGTGCTTCCAAACGGTCAACTGATCTATCTAATGCCAGTGTTTATGTGCGCCCGGGAGGATTCGAACCCCCGACCCTTTGATCCGAAGTCAAATTAAATCATCCAAAACGCACCGTCAGTACTGGAGTTAATAGATCAGTTAACTAGTCTGCTTCTGTTTAGAAGTGAATAGATGGTCTAAATTAATAGAACCAAAAGGGATAGGTTCATGAGCATTGTGAGAATCACGAAGCACATGAATTTCGGCATTTGCAGAAGCTAAATCTTGCTCAAGTTCAGCTACACGACTCTCAAGCGATTTGATTTTCTCCCGTACATCATCAAGCATAGGGGTTCCTTTCCATACGGAGGGGGTACTCATTCAACGGAAGGGTCAGGAGTAGGTAGAACCTTACTCCTGATATTTCCTAATTTAGCTTGAGTTCTCGTAAGATGTCAAGAGAATTTTTAGTCAACAAAATCAAGTGAATAATACATCCCTTGCCTCCTCTGTCTGCTCTTCACGCATTCGCAAACCTTTGTAGTAACGCTTACCTCTATACCGTATCTTCACAATGCCGTGAGGCTTTATCGATTCAGTGAAGCTGGTTTGTGAACCAGAAGATTCCTTCATCAATGCAGCATAAAGTTTCCAGCTTTCAAAAACAGTGTGACAGGCTGTTTTCTCATTGGGATCAAGGATACAGCAATCATCCAACCACATCTTAACAATATCCGACTCCCCAAAATAATCGTCAGTAGCTGCCCGAACTCTTGCTGGTATTTCCGGTAATCTTTTGGCATACCAACGAATAGACCCTCTGATTAACCAAGCAAGAATACCGGGATATTCTTTACGCAATTTATCAGGTAAATCAGGGTCTTTTTTCTCCGGTGCTAATTCTAAATCAAAAGGAATTAATCGTGTCCGTCTACGAATAGCATCATCGACATATTCAACTTTTGGTTTATGATTCGCTGCAATCACAATGGTATGAGTTGGATCAAATTCAACAAAATCTTTGTGCATTCTTCTTGCTGAAATTCGATCACCACCTGTCAAGGTTTTAATCCTACCTAAATCCCAAACTGCTCGTTGACTAAACTCAGAAGCAACAACTAATCTACGACCTTGAAACGTCATCAATTCAGTTGGATGTTCTCGTCCGGGTGTCTGCAAGAATACGTTGCCCGGAACAGTCACCGCATAGTCTCCTAATACATCCGTCAAGACCTTGAGCATTGTCGATTTTCCGTTGCCACCTTTCCCTGCAATGACGAAAAAACAATGTTCCATCGTATGTCCGGTCATCGCATAACCAAAGTATGTATTCAGGTAGTCCAAGATCTCTTTATCACCAGATGTAATTTCCTTGAGAAACTTATCCCAATGCGGAGTTTTCATCTCAAAATCTGGAACCGTTCCAGCTACTTTCAGACAAATATCTTGTGGCATCCCAGCAGTACTGGGTATTAGTTCTCCTGTCTTTAGACAGTAAATCCCTCGATCCGTATTAAGGATATCAGGATTGCTATCAAGATCATTTGTAGTCACTCGCAGATCAAGATGCTTGTAGAGCAAAAAACGCATGACCGAGTTTTGCCACCCATAGGAACCCACCGTCTTTTCGATAGTATCGGCTTCTTCATCTCCGACAAGGTTGCGGATATCAGGGAACTTTGCTTCCGCATATCGTCTGATTAGATCTCCTACAAAAGGATTCCCGACCTCATCCATTTTCCAGATAGGGCCATTGCGGATGATAAAGCGATCAAACTCACCAACTGCTCTGATAACATTCTTGTAGTCTTTAATAAACTCTTCTGCCATCCACGCATGACTGAACGGTGTCCAAACAGAAGAATCTATTTCAACGTCAGGGATTGCAGGAAAAAAACTCTCATCATAAGTATCCGCTACATTAAACCCATACTCTGAAGCAAGCTCATAGAGATACTGAGCACCAACAGCATACGGAGGTTTCATTCGATCCCAGACACCCTTATAGGTGTGTCGAGTAGTTCCGGGTTCTTTTCTACCGGGAAATCGTTCTGCAAACTTGGTAAACAGATCAAAACCAGACTCCGGTTCTTTTTGAGTTGCTGCTTTGACTGCTGCTGCAATCTTGACAAACTCATCAAAGCTGAACGCATTTGGATCTTCATTTGGCAGACAATCCAAAGCTTCAGCAACATGTACAAGGTTGGTTGCAATCAGTGAGTCCTGATCAATCATCGCTCGACCGTCCTGACCAATCATCCCCCTGAAATTGTCCTTGATCTGAAAACCATAGAACTCCAGCCTTTCCTGTAGACGGTCTAAGAACATACGACATTGATCTGCAGTGATCTTCGGCAGATTCTTCAAAAACATCGGCTTAGATTCATCTGTAAAAAAGTAAGCTTTCTTAGTCACAGGATGAATACCCTCTACGACATACTGCTGCCCATCGGCAAGAATTTCCACAGCATGAGTTTCATCATCCACTTCAAAACTAAGCTTCATTTTGCTGAAAGGCTCATCAGTCTGGTACATCATCAACCGTTTTGGATAACTACCAATGCGGACTAAAGTTTGTCCAAACAAACGAGTCGCTAACTCTTCAATCTCTTCAGCTAGATTTTCATCTCGGACATCGATATCAATACCCGGATAATTCTTAGACCGTAAACCTACTGAGCATCCAGACTCGTCCCAGTGAATGCATTCTCGCAACGTAGTTTTGTGATCCTGCCAGTTCTTAAAACCCAACCACTCACCGTTTGGATTCGGCTTGCCCGGACACTTACCTTTCGGCAAATTTACACCATCCACCAACTTTGCATCCGGTGGGACGATTGGGATGATGTCTTTATATTCAGCTTCAAACCATGCTTGCATTGTCATTTGCGATACCTACTTGATGTGTAACCCTCAACCTCAACAGGCAATCCTGCTGCCCACTCAGGTGCTTGGGTCATAATAGATTCGAACTCTTCCGTAGAACCAAAACCTGCTGGCACTTCACACACGATCTCATCGTGTACGCTGAAAACTACAGGATAACCTGCTGCATCCAAACGGAGCATTGCATCCGCCATTAGGTCTCTTGAGATGGCTTGCACGATATTCTCAGCTAAGAGTCCACCGTACAAAGATTTGGTTACCCACTTCCCAAACTGATCGGTGTGGTAACCCAGTGAAGGTGAATCCGAAAATGAATTCACCGAAGAATCATAGATAGGTTGTTGATAATGTAGCACCCTATTAGATGGTAGCATTACTTGCAGAGGAGCATTCTCCTGACGCTGAAAGAACTTCAACTTATTTTTAAAACCACAAGAGAACTTAAAACAACCGGGGTTGTTGAAAGCATTTGTCATCTTGTTCTGTAAGGCATACCAGAATGCAGGGATCTTAGAGTAGTATTCCCGGTAGGTCTTGACTGCTATTGATGCCTCCTCCTCAGTGACTTTGATCCCCCAACTAGCACAAGTCTGAGAAAACTTGTTGACACCCATTTGGTAGCCACAAGCAATGATCACAACTTTTCCAAACTGTCTCTGCTGCTTGGTAACCTCCTGAATCGGAATACCGTAAAGAACGGATGCCATCTCAGAATAGACATCACGATTCTCTTTATAGGCTGAAAGTAACTTGTCCTCTCCTGAGATCCATGCCAACACTCTCGGCTCAATTGCTTTGTAATCGTAAACATAAAAGGTGTGACCATCTGCTGGAATGATTAAGGGTCTAATCAATGAGGAGATCACTTCCATCGGAGGTGCTTTCTCGCTAACCTGTTTTATCCAACCCAACCAACCCCTCTCACATTCTTCTTCAGGCAATTCATGATCTTGCCATTGATACTCCTCTTTGATTTTAGTCAGATACGAATCTGCCTCCTCTTCAGATAAGCCTATGCCTTGTGGTAAATTTTGAAGCTGCACTAGTCGAGATGTCCATCGTCCGGTATGAGCACCGTAATACATCATCATGCCGTGTATCCGACCATCCTTTGACACAGTCTCAGCCATTGCCCGAATCTTTGCAGTCGAAGTTTTTGCAGAGTCCTTTCTAAGTTTAAGCAACGCCTGAACAGTTGGATCTTCTGTAAACTCATCAATCAATAAGGTCAGATTGCCTTGTGAAAAATCCTTGATCTCTCGACCTGTTCGCTGAAGAATCCACTGCTTGATCTGCTGCAGCTTGGAAACAGAATCAACTTCTCCTGCAGTCAACTTGCGGCACTCGATATCGCTTTGACGATCTAACAAGTCGAGAACTTCAATCAGGCCATAAACTGCATCGAGATCTATCCGAACACCACGATCATTGATGTGTTGATCCAACCAGAAAACCTTCAACTCATTAGGAGGTAGACCTCCGAGTTTTTTGTGTAGAGCAATCTGCGATTCAACGTCTTGCTGACAATACTGAACTAGACGTTCTACTTTTTCCGGTGAGTCCCACCAAACCACTTCATCTTCACTTGAACGTTTGCGTGGCCTAGCCATCTGTAGCATGAGCTTACGACCTTCCACATCTTTCTGCTCATCGACAGGCAAGCCGACTTCCTTCCCAGCGTTTGCCAACGAACCCGGAAGACCTTGATACCTCGCCACTGCAGAAGGATCTCGCCACTGTTCCACGATAAGTTCAGGAAACCCATAGGTTGGGATGAGAATGTTGTTGTAGATGTCACGTTCGAACCGAGCATTCCATGCACAGTACGTTTGAAATGGGTCTTTGAATAGTTCGGGGATTGGATCTCCGGGTTTCCAGACTCCTTTCTCATTGGTTTGATCATCCTGATAAGCCATACACCAGACATCGGTATGCCCCTCTGAGTAGCGATAACTTCCTGTTTTCCTTAAATCTTCTAAGGATCTA
>Ga0129348_1000790_pt1 | contig 11579 bp, 10 predicted proteins | sample CPBDNA_4_FD_94424 | JGI IMG/M metagenome (GOLD analysis project Ga0129348, IMG submission 94424) | Freshwater to marine salinity gradient microbial communities from Chesapeake Bay, USA - CPBay_Sum_27_0.8_DNA | ecosystem: Environmental > Aquatic > Marine > Coastal | place: USA: Chesapeake Bay...
AATACAGAAGATCTTGAAAGCAGTATTCGCAAGGTTCGTAAGGAAATGGAAAAAGCCTCCAAGACGCTTGATTTCATTGAAGCTGCAAGATTGCGTGATGTATTAATTGAGCTGGAAGGGAAAAGAGAAAAAAGATAATTATCGGCAATGATTTATGTAGTAATAGGTTTAGGAGCATTATTCGTTGGATTAGGTTATCTAATTACCGAAAAAAATGCAGATACACTTCTCAGTGGATACAATACCATGAGCAAGGAGGAGCAAGAAAGATTTCCTCTCACGGAATATCTTGAGCGTTTCAAGGGCTTTCACCTTAGATTCGGTATTGCGTTTTCACTGATAGGCGCCGTGCTCTATTTGACCAATGAAGAACTGTTGGGATGGCATTTAGGCATCACTCCTATCCTAGCTTACATCTACTTCTTCTATCAGGTTAGGGACCTATACACGAAAATGGAATCTCAAAAGAATTCTTTCAAGATTGGTATTGCAATCCTAATTGCTACGCTTGCTTTTGTCATTGGTATGTTTTTTTGGTCGGATCGTCCATCTATAGTTGAATTAGATGATCAAACATTAAAAATTTCTGGACCATACGGTATAGAATTACCGCTTGAACAGATAGACTCGTTGGGAATTTCAAAAACGCTTCCTGAGATAAACAAAAGAAAGCACGGCTTCTCCACAGCAGGTGTTGCCAAGGGAAAGTATAAAGGTCCTAAAGGTGATTATCTCCTACTGATTGAAAAACCGTATGACAAAGTTTTGTGGATTGGGAGAAAAAGCGGTGAACCAATATTGATCTCCTTAAAGGAATTGGACGAAGAAAAGCTGCTTTTTGAACTTAAAGAGTCCCTAAAGCTTGATACCTTTTGAATTTCCTCTTAGGTAGACTTCAATATAATTTCTAAGAAAACCGATTCCGTATCCTTCATTCATAGTTTTGGTAGTGCGAATAGCTAGTCTAGCAACTTGAAAATTTTCAGTTCGCCATGCCTCCGTAAAAACTGCAGTCATATAACCGATATAAGCCAAATAAGGAAGTGCAAAGAATACATTACCAAGTCCAAGACTAACTACAAATAACAACAAACTCAAGTAACCATACAGAGTGAAAATTGTAGGAAATAAATGCGTGATTTTTAGATTGCCCGGGTGGGCTTTAGCTAATAAGGGACGTGCCGCTCCAAAACGGAATACTTGACGACGGAATTGCTTTAAAGTCGCTCGGCGTTTATGAAATACATGTGCTTCTGGTATAAAACGACTTATTGCACCCGCTTTTTGGAGGCGTAAGCTCAATTCTACGTCCTCTCCGCATACAAAATCTTCATCGTAGCCGCCAACCTTTTTAAAAAGAGCTGAAGACATTCCCATATTGAATCCACGAGGTTGGTATGAAGTTACAGAAGCTTTACCACCGCGAATTCCTCCTGTAGTTAAAAACGAGGTCATTGAGAAATTTATGGCTTTTTGGAGATCTGTAAAATCGGCCGAAGCTGCATCCGGTCCACCAAATAAGGTGGTATCTGGATGTTTGGAAAGAAAGGAATCAATTCCTTTTAAATAGCCACTTGGGATGATACAATCGGAATCCAAGAAAATGAAATACTCTGCTGCAGCCAATTCTGCCGCTCTATTGCGAGCATCACTTACAGGCAAAAATTCCTCATAATAAATTTTTAAGGGCAAGGTTTTGAAGTAGGTCTGAAGTAAGGGACGTAATTCGTCATTGGGCGTTCCGTCGCCCAGAATAATTTGGAATTCTTCTTTGGGATAATCTAAAGACTCCAAGCTTGATAGAAACTCTGTGACCTCGTCAGGACGTTTGAACGTAGGGGAAATTAGGGCGTATTTGACCTTCGCCATTATAGGCCGACTTTTTTATCTACCGTGTAATCGTGCTTTTTATTGCTTTCTCTCAGCAACAATTCAGCAATAAAACCTACACCAAACAACTGTACACCTATGACATTCAAGGCTAGAAGTATGTAGAATAAGGGATTATCCGTGATTAACCGAACCGTTTGTCCTGCAGACATTGCCCATAATTTATACCCCCCAAGATAAGCGAGTAAAAAGGCAGATAGCACGAACATTAACGTACCGGCGGCTCCAAAGAAATGCATGGGTCGGCGGCCAAATTTACCAATAACGGCAAGGGTAGCTAAATCCAAGAAGCCATTTATGAATCGATCCAACCCAAACTTTGTAGTACCATATTTACGGGCCTGGTGTTGAACCACCTTTTCTCCTATTTTATCGAAGCCTTTGTTCTTTGCTAAAAAGGGAATGTATCTGTGCATTTCACCGTACACTTCTACGTTGTGAACCACCTCAAGGCGATACGCCTTTAATCCACAATTGAAATCATTCAATTGTATTTTAGAAATTCTTCGTGTAGCGGCATTGAACAACTTGGTAGGAATTGTTTTGCTAAGAGGGTCATAACGCTTTTGCTTCCAACCAGAAACTAAATCATACCCGTCTTCGGTAATCATTCGGTACAATTCTGGAATCTCTTCTGGACTGTCTTGAAGGTCGGCATCCATTGTAATCACGACATCTCCAGATGCAGCTTTAAAGCCTTGATTTAATCCTGCACTTTTTCCTTGGTTTTTACGAAAGGAAATAGCCTTAACATTGCTGTTTTTGCTGTGAAGTTCCTCTATGACCTTCCAGCTATCATCCGTTGAACCGTCATTTACAAAAATAATTTCATAGGTATACGATTCCCTATCCATGACTTTGGCTATCCAATCAGTCAATTCAGGAAGACTTTCGTCTTCGTTAAAAAGTGGAATTACTATACTTAGGTTCAATGTGTTCATGAGGTTATGTTATCCAGACTAAAATTCCGGATTGTTCTTTTTCATTGCAGCCGCTACGATTAATGCAATAATGGCATTAAACATAATTGAGAATGCGGCACTTTTTATTTGACCTATTGCGCCAAAGGGATTAGATCCTTCAATGCGCGAAATAATCGAATCGATTTGTTCATCATTCATACCTGAAGATTCGAATTTCTCTAACGTGGATTCTAATATCATATCCATAAGCCCAGCGGCAAATTCCGGATCAATTACCGAAAAAAGTACAATCGTAAACACTGTCCCAATGAGTACAGCCACAATACTCGTTAACATATAAGTTGAAAATGCTTCTTTAAAAGAAGCATATCCCCCGTTTGCCTGTTTGAATTTAGCCACAGAAAAAATTCCAAAGCCTATACCACAGAAAAATAATATGATACCCGGCCATGTTAATGTAAATACAGATTGATCAACTAGATAAGCATAGAGTAGGTAAGACAAGTTTACCATCGCTAAGTAGGTCCCGTATTTGATTGCGGTTTGTTTCATTGTATTATTCATGGGCAGTTTTTCTTATTGTATAAAAGCAAAGATAACCGAACATGCCAATTATTTTAGTGATTATATTGCTTTCTCAACTATTGTAGCGTTAACTTTGCAGTGGGCAAGTCTTACACAACCAGCTCCTAATGAATCCCCCAGGGTGGGAACGCAGCAAGGGTAATTAGTTGTAGCGGTGTGATGTAAGTCGCTTGCCCATTTTTAATGCCCAAATGTTTCGAGTTTGATGTACTTTTACCAGCGTTAACTCAACTCAACTTTTCAACATGAAATTTTTCATTGATACGGCCAACTTAGCGCAGATTAAAGAAGCCCAAGACCTTGGTGTTTTGGACGGCGTAACCACAAATCCATCCTTAATGGCCAAAGAAGGCATCAGCGGGGATACTAATGTAATTGCACACTATAAAGCAATCTGCGATATTGTGGACGGTGATGTAAGTGCTGAAGTTATTTCCACAGACTTTGAAGGCATGGTTCGCGAAGGCGAGGCGCTAGCAGCATTAGATGAAAAAATAGTCGTCAAAATCCCCATGATTAAGGACGGAGTTAAAGCACTTAAGTACTTCTCTGATAAAGGAATCAAAACTAACTGCACCTTAATCTTCTCTGCCGGTCAAGCCCTTCTTGCAGCAAAAGCAGGTGCAACGTATGTAAGTCCATTTATAGGTCGTCTTGATGACATTTCAACCGATGGTTTGGGCCTTATTGAAAACATACGTCTGATTTACGATAATTACGGATTTGAAACTGAAATTTTAGCTGCCTCTGTAAGACACCCCATGCACATCATAGAATGTGCACAAATTGGAGCGGACGTTATGACCGGGCCACTAAGCGCTATAGAGGCCTTATTGAAACATCCACTAACGGATATAGGTCTAGCCAAGTTCTTGGCCGATCATGCAAAAGCAAATAGCTGAACTTAACTAACATTAGTTCTCACAAAGCCCCGTCAAAAGCGGGGCTTTGTTTATTTTTAGCGCAAATCAACTGTTATGATTTATACGATTTATCCGGACAGCGTAAACCAACAGCTCATTAAAGAATGTGCAAAAAGACTCATTGCTGGAGAAATAGCTATTATTCCTACGGACAGCGTATATGCAGTTGCAGGTGACTTTATGAATGCTAGCGCTTTAAAGAAACTCGCCGAAATCAAAAAAGAGACGATTAAAGAAGCGGAATTTTCTTTTCTCTTCACCAACCTAAGTCAGGTTTCAGAATATACACAAAGTGTAGGTGGCGCTACCTTCAAGTTTATGAAGCAATGTTTACCTGGTCCTTATACCTTGGTACTAGAATCCAACATAACTCTTGCAAGAAGGCTCGGTCAAAAGCGGAAAACCATTGGTATTCGATTACCGGACAACCCCATTGTAAGGGCACTTACAGAGGAACTTGGAAGACCCTTGGCATCGGCCTCATTACATCACGATGATGAATTGCTGCAATACCCAACGGATCCGGAAGAAATCATCACAAACTACGCGCACAAAGCAGATTTTGTAATCAATGGCGGATGGGGTGACAATACTCCTTCTACTGTAATTGATTTAACAACGGCATCCCCCACATTAATCAGAGCCGGGAAAGGAGATGTTGAGATTCTTTAACTAAGGAGCGGATTGACTTTCTGTCAATTTTTCCATTGGACACTTGAGGATATTCTTGAACATTTAATTGAAACTTGGGCCTTTTATTTTTTGGTAAATCCTTAAGTATTTGTTCCAGCATTTCCTTGCTCATCTTTGATTGAGCGACTAGAACAACCGCCTCACCAAATTCTTCATGTGGAATAGAAGAAATGTATACCTCTAATCCCTCACGTGAAAAATATTGCTCAATTTCCAACGGCTGAATTTTTAAGCCGCCTGAATTAATAGCATCGTCTAATCTTCCTATAAATCTAAAAGACGTTTTATCTATCAATTCTATTTCATCTTTCGTAATCATATTATGGATTTCAAGATGGGGAGCATCAATGACTAGAGCTCCTTCTCTTTCAGAAAAAGTAACCCCTTCCATAGCGGTGTAGTGGTCATCATGGATAGACCTTAAGGCAACATGAGAAGCAGTTTCTGTCATGCCATAGCCCACATACACGTTCAATTTCTTTAGATGTATTCCTTCAGGAAGAGATGCCCCACCTAATAAGATAGTTCCTTGGAAATCAACAAATTGTTTAGCTCTAGATAAGGCTAAAAATTGGGCCGGTGTACAAGAAATGAAATCCACTGACGTTACGCCCATAGGGCAAAGCCCTGGTTCATGCAGGTGCAATTGTAAACCGCCAATAAGGGAACGTACCAATAGCATTGCGCCGCCAATAAACTGTGCCGGAAGAATCAGTGCCGCTGTATGACCTTCACTCAACTTGAAAAAATCTAACGTCTTTTGCGCTGAAGCTAGAAGCACGCTTTTTTTCAACCAAATCCTTTTGGCATCTCCTGTACTTCCGCTTGTTTGAAAACTTATTTCTTCTTGTTCGTTTAATACATGCTGGAGTTGAATCTGGATATGCACTAACCACTCTGGAGCATTCGGAATATCCATTAATTCTTCAACGGAATATTCTTTTCCGAGATATATAAATTTCGTAGTCGGATTCGTATGCAATTAGGTATAGTTTTTGTTATTTGTGCTCGCAATGCACAAAATTAGAACATTCTTTACATACATTTTGATCGCGTGCTCCACGGCTTTATTTGCGAACACTGCTTCTTCCGGACCAAAATGGATTACGGTTAAAAGTATAGCAAGCGATTTACCCATTGAAGGCGTCAGTATTACGGTAAACAACCAGTTTGCAGGAACGACTGGGCCACTAGGGAAAATCAGAATAATTGACCTAAAAGAAGATGATATTGTTTCCTTCTATCACACCTCATATGCTCCTAGACATTTCAATTACAAGCAATTAGAGCGTGCTGAATTCGTTATCAGCTTGTATGAAAGTATTTTGAATATTCAAGAAGTGGTTATAAAAGCCAACCGAATAGAAGCCAACTTTAAGCACAACCCACAAGAAGTTAGAACGATTAACGCCAAACGAATGAATGACCAGTTCATTGGTTCGAGTGCAGATGTACTAAGTATTGATCCCAACGTATTTATTCAAAAAAGTCAAAGCGGCGGTGGTTCACCAATGATTAGAGGGATGAGTTCGTCTCGAGTGTTAATTCTAGTAGACGGCATGCGATTGAACAATGCTATTTTTCGTTCGGGCAATGTTCATAATGTCATTAGCCTAGATCCGCTTAGTATATCTGATATGGAAATCAGCCTAGGCCCGGGTTCAGTCTTGCACGGTTCCGATGCGCTGGGTGGGACTATGCACATCAATACCTATGACGCGCATTATGGAGACAGTACAGAAGCATTGCAAAGTTTGATTTATGACTTTGGAACGAATAATGCACAACTTACGAGAAGACCAAATTTTAGAATCAATTATGGCGGTTCCAATTGGGCTGCCATGACCAATATCACTTATAGTCAATACAGTAACCTTCGTATGGGCGCGAATACATCCCAACGTTCATTTAGCTCAATAGAAAATTACCTCGCTGTTTGCGAGCCTTTGACATTTGGCAATCTTGATACACTTAGGAAACCTAGCAATCCACTCATTCAACCTAATACCGCTTACGATCAGCGGAATTTGACGCAAAAATTAAAATTCAGAGTTACAGAAACTGGCGAAATAAAATTGGCACTTTATGCGAGTCAATTGTCTGAAATTAATCGGTACGATAGAATCATAGAGACCAAAAATGGCGCGCCACGTTATGCCTATTGGAATTATGGTCCGCAACTTTGGTCTATGCTCACACTTGCTTATGAAGATAGAAAGCTCACAAAGCTCTACGATAGAATCAAGTGGTCCGCAGCAGCTCAGGGGTACCAAGAGAGTCGGGATTCTAGGAAATATAGACATTCGGAGGGGCGTCAGCAGACCGAATTAGTAAAAATGGCACAAGCAAATGTGGATGCCACAAAGAAAATTAACAGCAAGCTTAGTATTAGCTATGGAGCCGATTGGAACTTGAATTTGATTTCCAGTCAGGCATTTCATTATGCCGCAAACGACAGAAACAATACTTGGGATGCACAAACAAGATATGCGGATGGGTCACGTTGGATGAGTACGGCAGCATTTGCAAACGCACTATTCAACATTACTCCCAACTTCTCACTCTCCGGTGGAACGCGTATGAATCATATTTATATGTTTACGCCTATTCGATTCAATGGATTTGAAAAAGATGCCGTTTGGAACTTTATTGCACCGAGTGGTGCCCTTGGCGCGACCTATTCAAAGAAAAATTTTAAGTACTTTCTCAATCTAAGTACAGGATTCCGCGCGCCAAACGTAGACGACGCTTCAAAGGTTTTTGATTCGCAGCCTGGCGCTATTGTTATACCCAATGAAAATCTCAAAGAAGAGCGCTTATATAGTGCTGAAATTGGCATGAAGCAATTGTTGAGTAAGCGTTTAGTATTGGACGCAAGTTTGTATTACAGTTATTTAGACAATGCCATGATTCGGGCTCCTTATAGTTTTAATGGGACTGACAGTATGATCTATGATGGTGAAATGTCTCAGATATTGGCTGTTCAAAATCTTGATTACGCTATCATTTGGGGGTATCAATTTGGTATTAGAACCGAATTCACTAAGTCTTTATTCTGGACTATTCATTGGTCGCATCCCTTTGGGAGTGATAGCGAGGGCAATTCATTGCGCCATGCAAATCCTTTCAATGCGACTACACAATTAGTCTTCCGTAAAAAGAGATGGTCGGCTACAATTACTGGTAGATACAATGGAGAGATGAGTTATGAAGAATTGAGCTTTAGCGAACGTAGCAAAACACATATCTACGCTGCAGACGAAAATGGCAATCCATACTCACCTCGCTGGTATACCGTTGGCATCATGACCAATTATGAGTTCAACAAAAACTTATTACTGCGTATTGGATTAGAAAACATAACAGACATTCAATACCGACCTTATTCATCTGGTATAGTCGCTCCCGGGAGAGCTTTATTTATAGGTCTTAGAGGATCGATTTAATTGGGCTTAAGTCCCAACTTTCTTGTATATCTCCTTTCATTTTTAACTGCCCCTTTTCCACTTTGAATGGACCCGGGATATTATTGGTATACAGGCTACCTGTCCCCAAACCTTGCGGTATTTTATTATTTCTTGAATAAGCCCATTGAGCAATGGCGTTTAACCCTATAGTGCTCTCTAAAGCCGATGTGGCCCACCAACCTATCTCTCTTTCTTCTGCTAGTTTTACCCACTCATTAGAACCTTTCCAACCTCCAATGAAACTTGGCTTCAAAATGATATACTGGGGTTGAACGGTGTCTAAAAGTTTTTCTTTATCCCTTTTACTGACCACTCCAATCAAACTCTCGTCAAGAGCAATTGGGATATGCATCTGCCGCGCAGCTTTAGCTAACTCATGGTTGTCTCCTGCCCTTAAAGGTTGCTCTATGCTGTGAACCTGAATCTCATTTAAATACTGGCTGATCTCAACGGCCTTTTGTAAGGAAAAGGCACCATTGGCGTCCACACGTAATTCTAGATCTTCTGGTCCAAATTGTTTTCGTAACGCAGAAAGAATTGATTTTTCTTCTTCCCAAGCTACTGATCCTACCTTCATTTTAAGCGTTTTGAATCCTTCAGACAATCTCTGAGCTACTTGCCCTTGCATGAAATCTACATCCCCCATCCAAATAAGGCCATTTATGTTCAATGCGTCTTGCCCTTGAGAAAAAGAATTAGAGAAGTGATCAAATCCATGGTTTAGATGACTAAAAGCCTGCTCTAGAGCAAATTGAATACTTGGAAATTGCCTATTCGCTAGATACAACTCATCCAATCCAAGATGAATATGGTTGCATGTCCATAAAATTTGCTTCTCTATGTTTGGCACGTCATCCATAGATAAACCTCTAAGAAGACCTACTTCGCCCAAACCAAAATTTTCGCCTTCTTTAATGCAAATAAAGAAACTTTCTTTTTCCTTTAAAATCCCCCTAGAAGTACCACTAGGCGTTTTAAAGTTCAATTTATACGAACAGAAACTCGCGTTCATTGTAAAAAGAGACTTAAGGAGGTTAGGACACAATACATCAAGGTAACCAAAGCCATTGGTTTAAGCAGTCTATCATATTCCTCAGGGCTTTTAGAAGAGCTGAATTTTTTGAATTGACCGCGTAAAACAAATTGAAAAATTAAATGCGCAACTATGGGAAAATAGTTCTGTGATATTACACTAGCTATTAATGCAAAACATAAACTCGTAATGATGGCTATGATGAGTAATGCCTTAAAATATGATCTCCCCCAGCTTGAACCGTAGCGAACCACTAAAGTTTTCTTATTGTGAAGTGCGTCTCCTTCCCTATCTCGAAGGTTGTTTAAGGTCAATACGGACGCACTTAAAGAACCTGCGACCATTGATGGGAGAGCATCTAACCACTTAATGTCTCCCGTCTGCAGAGCAGACGATCCCATGACTCCTACAAAACCAAAAAATAGAAAGACAAACAAGTCTCCTCCACCCCAATATGCATAGGGCGACACTCCTAAAGTATAAGATCGTGCCGCCCAAACAGCACAAAAATTGAGTAATAGAAACAGCCAAAACAAGGGGCTATTCCAAAAACTTAGATAAGTCAAAAGTGCTCCTGATACTAATGCCAAAATGGTAAACAATCCAGTAGCCCGTTTCATTTGGACAATAGAAATTAACCCAGATGCGACAGCACGCTGTTCGCCTTTTTTGTTTTTATCCGTTCCCTTCATACCGTCTCCTAAGTCATTGGCATAGTTGGAAAGTACCTGGTAGGTAAAACTCACCAATAAGGCCAATAGGAAAATATGAAGTGTAAATGTATTGCTATGTAAATAGGCTAAGCCACTGCCCAAAATAATCACAGCAAAAGCCAGCGGAAGCGTTCTTAGTCGTGCTGCTTGAATCCAATGTTTAATTGGTGTTCCACTGCTATTTGACATGGTAGTTATTCAATTTGTGAAATTGCTCGGCATTCGGTGCATCAAAGGTGAGTACCTCAACCAAATGAACTTGTTCCACGGCTTGCAGACCTTCAACGTCCTGAACTTTGGCAACACTACAATTATAGGCTTTTGCCAGCATCTCTATTTGCACTTCTTGATAATTTGAATAGACCCCCTGAGCTTGCTCAGAATTTTGTCCTGTACCCGGCAACCAATTGAAAATAGCTCCCGACCTATTGTTTAAAACAAACACCTGCAGATTCTGCAGTTCAGCGAGTTCTTTTAGCGCGTTGCTATCATAAAGGGCACTTTGATCCCCAATAATTAAGACATGTTTTCTTTTTGAATCCGCCCTAGCTGCCCCTACAGCAGTACTTAAACTGCCGTCAATTCCTGAAATGCCCCTATTACAAAAGACCATTCCCTTGTGACTAAAGAAAGAAAGGTAGCGAGGTATGGAACTATTGGCTAAGTGAAGCACGCATGTTGATTCTAATCCACTCAAAATAGTTTTAAAGGCGAGCGCATCCGACCATTCTAAATCTTGGTCCATTTTGGGACTACTACTAACCTTCATGGCGTTGATTTTTATTAACGCTTCTACCGAGTGAATTATGGTGTTTTTTAACCACTTAAATTCTTGAGCATCAGACACATTCCACGCTTGATATAAATCAATATGAAGGTGTTTTTTTAGTGATAACTGACGGACATGAAATTTTGGAAACTTACTCATCCATTGCCCCCCAAGAGAAATCAACCCATCAAAATTATACGATTCAATCCGATCTATATGAACTGTATTAGGTTCACCTAGCAGTCCACTAAGCGGGTCTGCAAACCATGTAGCTTTTGATCTATGTAATACTTTATGCGCTTTGAGGTATTCCGACTCATGAGGATTTAACTGTCCACAAACTATGGCAACATTCATAGATGGCTCGAAAAAATCCAACTCCAAATGTATCTGACTCTTTATTTGAGGAATCTCAACGGTAATAGGTTCGTGCATGGCACGCTGTCCGTAAAGTGGCTCTTCGAAACTCACATTCACATGCACAGGCTCACTTTTTTCCTTCAGGATTTTTGCGGCGGCATTCATTACCTGTAGTAAATCTGACTTACTACTTGCTTCGGATAACTCAAAACTTGCTCCAATA
>Ga0129348_1000793_pt1 | contig 11572 bp, 16 predicted proteins | sample CPBDNA_4_FD_94424 | JGI IMG/M metagenome (GOLD analysis project Ga0129348, IMG submission 94424) | Freshwater to marine salinity gradient microbial communities from Chesapeake Bay, USA - CPBay_Sum_27_0.8_DNA | ecosystem: Environmental > Aquatic > Marine > Coastal | place: USA: Chesapeake Bay...
CGCACCACGTAGGTGGCCACTGCTTCGCACAGTTCCTCCAGGCTGGTGATGGGTCGGCTGAAGCTGCGGCTTACGCAGGTCTCCTGCTTGGCGGAGGGGGCCAGATCAAGGGGTAGGCAGCTGTAGCCCTGCAGTTCCCGTTGCAGCCGCACACCCACCACGCCGGCTTTGGCCCGCAGTTCACCGCTGGGCATATCGCGCAGCTGGCGGGCATTGCTCACGCCCCGCAGCCGGCACCAGTGGGCCAGCTTGCGGCCGATTCCCCACACGTCTTCGATGGCGATTGTTTCCAGCCATCGGTCGACATCACAGCAGCGCACTAGATCAAACAGGCCGGCATGGGCCGGTTCCACCTTGGCCAAGCGGTTGGCGAGTTTGGCCTGCCCCTTGCTGGAGCCAAGTCCAATGGCGATTGGTAAGCCCAGGTTGCGTCGGGCCAGGGCGCGCAGGCGTCTCCCCCAGGGCAGGAGATCGCCGTCGGCCGGTCGGCTGAGCCGGGCGAAGGCCTCGTCGATTGAATAGATCTCCAGCTCCTCCACCTCCCCTTCCAGAAGGCTCATCAGCCGCTGGCTCATATCGGCGTAGAGGGCGTAGTTGGAGCTGCGCACCACCACGTCATGGCGTTCCAGGTCGCGCTTTGCTTGGAAATAGGGGGTGCCCATGGCAATGCCTAGGGCTCGGGCTTCGGCGCTGCGGGCCACGATGCAGCCGTCGTTGTTGGAGAGCACCACCACCGGTCTGCCGATCAGGGCTGGATCAAGGCTCTGCTCGCAAGAGGCATAGAAATTGTTGGCATCAATGAGGGCCGTGACAGCAGGCATGGGACTTGCCCCTGAGGGTTCAGAGCGGGTGAATGACATGGATCGCCACTCCCCAGATCTGCACATCGCCGCAGCGATGCAGGTCGAGGGGCGGATAGTCGGGATTAGCGGCCTCCAGGCGCAGCTGGCCGCGATGGCGTGCCAGTCGCTTGAGGGTGAAACCGCCATCAAGCACCGCCACCACCACCCGACCCGGCCTGGGATCGAGGCTGCGGTCCACCACAAGCAGATCGCCGTCATGAATGCCGGCGCCGGTCATGGAGTCGCCGCTCACTCTTAGAAAGAAGGTGCTGGTGGGATGGCGGATCAGTTGTTCATTCAGGTCGATCCCCACCTCCACGTAATCGTCCGCGGGAGAGGGAAAGCCTGCGGCCACCCGTTCGCTAGCCAGGGGCAGGTGGAGCGGATGGCGCTGGAGGCGCAGGGGCTGTGCTGCTTGAAGAGAGGAGCGATCGACCGGCAATGGAGACCATCCGACTCCATGGAATAGTACAGATGTTCTGGCTTTGTGGCTCTTGGGATCGGTGAGGATGCGCCCATTGCTCTGTTCCCGATGGCTGAGGCTCCTTATCTCGTCGCTCTAGCTCTGATCGAGCAGGAGGGGCGGCGGGCCTTGCCCCTCGCCGGTCGTTCGCTCACGGCCGAGGCCGCTGCTGCTGAGCAGCCCGTGGAGGTGGCCCATGCCCTGGCGCTGGAGCTGTTGCTGCGTGTGTGGCAGCGCAGTGACGACGGGCCGATTCGCCGTGTCTGTGGTCTGGACAGTCTGCTGCTGGTGGAGTTGCCGATGGAGCGGTTGCCGGAAGACTTGCCGGCTCTCAAGGCCGCCTGGCTGAACACGGGGGATACCCCAGCGTTCCAGGCCGGCCTTCGGGCGATGGCCGGCCGCGGCTGGACTCTGAGCGTCGCCAAGTTCCAGCCACTGACCCTTACGGCTTGGTGAAGAGGGCTGCTTCGATGGCGTGAACTCGATCCGTCCGAGATCCGCTCAGCTCGATGAATCGTGGTGCATCGTGCTCGGGAAAAACATCAAATCGCCTGTGGCGATAGATCTCTTTGAAGATTGCATCGACCTCATCTCGATAGGGAAGGTCGATTGGACGAATCCCATCATCTTCCATGGCAACGGGCCACGACTCAGACATGGGAATGAAGACGAGAAGGTCTAGGTGGCGGAGGCTGTCACGAATGGAGCATTCCATGGCCTTGACAAACTGATCGGTGATGTCGGTACTGCCATGGTTGGCTGTGTATTGCGAGTAGGCGATGTAATCAACTGGGCAACGATCGAAAATCACATTGTCAGCAGGACTGGAATAAGAATTGATGCGGCTGGCGTTGTAAAACAACTGAATGCCGTTGTGGAGACGGTTGCACTCCTGCCGGAAGAGAATCTCGTAGTCCATCGCAGCCAGTGCGCGAAATGGTTCCTCTTCTCTGATGTACTCAGGGTGGGCTTGCACCCAGTCGTTCACCAAGGTGCTTTTGCCCAGAGAGTGGGCGCCTGAGATGGCAATGCGCATGGATGCCTAGACAAGGGTTCAAGCCCGGTGATAGGGGCTCCCCTGCAGGATCGCCTGGGCTCGGTAAAGCTGCTCGAGCAGCAGGAGCCGCGCCAATTCATGGGGGAAGGTCATTGGTGAGAGGCTCAGTTGCCAGCGGGCGGCAGCTTTGAGCTCATCGGTCAGCCCATCGGCGCCGCCAATCACAAAGGCCAGGCGTTCGTTGCCGAACTGGTCGAGTCGCGTGGCGAAGGGCACCGAGGCGAGGGTGTCACCCTGCTCCATCAGCATCACCGGGAGTTCATCGGATCGCAGAGCGGCACGGATCGCCTCCGCCTCCTTCTCTCTGCTGCTGTCCTTGAGTTCCACCACGGTGAGCCCAGGGAGTCGCTTGAGGTAGAGCTCCACCCCTTCCTGCACCCAGCCCTTGCGCACCTTGCCGACGGCGATGATCCGGCAGCGGGAGGGATTCAATCCTCTTCCTCGTCTTCCAGTAGCAACTGCCCGAAGGCCACATAGAGGCTTTCCTCTTCGCTGCCCGGCGTGACGGGGGGGCGCTGGGCGCGGGTGGTTTTGCCTTTGTTCGGCCGTTGACTGGTCGTCGGCGGTAAGGGGGAGCTGGTGGTTGCCGGGGGAGGGCGACGTTCGAGCTTGGTGCGCTCTTCCGCTTCCTTCAGGCGCTGCATCAGGTGCTCGGGCACCGTGCCATCGGGGCTCACGTGCATCAGTTCGCGAAACAGCTGCTCCGGGTTCTGCTCCGTTTCCACCTTGTGGCGTCGCTCACTGGCCTTCGGCGATGGTGCTGGTTTCGCCTCGGGCGCGGGCAGGGCCTGGGGAAGGCTCCGGCCCAACTCCTTCAGGCGTTCCAGGCTGCGGGGATCGAAGCTCATCAGCAGCCGAGGGTGTCGCGGGTGTTGCGGCCGGTCACCGGATTGGTGCCTTCAGCGGCTGCGCAGAGGGTTTTGAGCACATCGCCACGCAGGGGCACGTTCGTGAAGTCAGCGCCGCTGATCGTCACGTTGATGAAGCGGGTGTTGAAGGCGAAGGCGTCCTCCAAGACCGCATTGCTGAGGTTGGTGCCATCCAGCACGGCGGAATCGAGGGTGGCGTCGCGAAGATTGGTGTTACTGAGATCGGCATCCTGCAGCTTGGCGCCGAACAAGCTGGCTCCCTGTAGATCACTGCCTGATAAATCGGCTTCGCGCAGGTTGGTGAGGTTGAAGGTGACGCCCTGCATCTCCCGTCCTGAGAAGTCTGCGCCGATCAGCACCTGCTTGGCGTAGTCCATGGCCGCCAGGGCTGGTGCCGGCTGCAGCACAAGAGAGAGGGGCAGCAGCAGGCCGATCAGAAGCACAAGCAGGCGTGAACGCATGGACCGCTGCGATTCCGGAGATATCGCCATTCTGAAGGGCTGGATCGGTTGGCGAGTGCGCAGTGGCGTTGAGGTGGCGCCGAAGTGGCGCTGAAGTGCTATTGAATAGCACGAATTCGTAACGTTATTGACGCGAATACGTGTCATGCAGTCTCGGCAATGGTTGGGGGGAATGCTTTGTCTTGGCAGTGCTGATCCGGGGGTGTCGGTCATGGGCTCAAGAGCGGTGCAGCCTCCGGATCAGGGCCAGTGGGCCGAACGCATGGCGCTGCGCCTACTACGCCAGCAGGGCTGGCGCTGTTTGGCGCAGCGCTGGCGTTGCCGCTGGGGTGAGATCGATCTTGTGATGGCCAAGGGAGCGCCACCGCAGGGGCGGTTACTGGCGGTGGAGGTCAAGGGTCGGAGCTCAGCCGGTTTGGATGGATGGGGCCTGCATGCTTTCGGTTATCGCAAGCGCAGTTGCTTGGCCAGGGCGCTGGCCTGCTGGCAGGTCGAAAATCCCCTTTGGTCCAGCACGGGTCTAGAGGTGGTGCTGGCCTTGGTGCCCTTGCCCCCCAGTATCAAACCGGTGCGATGGATCCGGGTGGCTGCGTTCCTGCACAGTGAAGGATGGTCCCAGGAATCATGAGCTTCTCCGGCCACACCACCCGCAAGCGCTTCGGACAGCACTGGCTCACCGATGAGCGCGTGTTGGATCAGATTCTCAGCGCTGCTGATCTCCAGCCCGAGGATCGTGTGCTGGAGGTTGGGCCCGGTCGGGGCGCCCTCACCGAGCGACTGCTGGCATCGCCAGCGGCCCGAGTTCATGCCATTGAGCTCGACCGTGATCTTGTGGCGGGCCTGCAGGAACGCTTCGCAGGTGATTCCCGTTTCTCTCTGAGGCAGGGAGATGTGCTGGAAGGGCCACTCACCCTTCCCGACGATGCACCAGCCACCAAGGTGGTGGCCAACATCCCTTACAACATCACTGGCCCTTTGCTGGAGCGCCTGATCGGACGCCTCGATCGGCCTGTTGATCCTCCCTATCAATCGTTGGTGCTGCTCGTGCAGAAGGAGGTGGCCGAACGGGTTCGCGCCCGCCCCGGTGCTAGCAGCTTCAGCGCCCTGAGCGTGCGGATGCAGCTGCTGGCCAGCTGCCAGTCCGTTTGTGCGGTGCCTCCCCGTTGTTTTCAGCCGCCGCCGAAGGTGCAGTCGGAGGTGATCCGCCTCGATCCTCTGCCGATCAACCAGCGCCTGGAGCCGGAGCTGGCCCGCACGGTTGAGCGCTTATTGCGTATGGCGTTTCTCGCTCGACGCAAGATGCTGCGTAACACTCTGGCTGGCCTCTGTGCACCTGAACAGCTTCAGGATCTGACTGCATCGGCGGGAATTCAGCTGCAGCAGCGCCCTCAGGAGATCGCACCCGAGGCCTGGGTCCGCTTCGCTAGGGGTTTGAATCAGGCCGTCATCGCCTCAACGACGTCATGACGGCCACGGTTCGCGTCAGCGCCCCAGCCAAAATCAATCTGCACCTGGAGGTGCTTGGCCTCCGAGCCGATGGCTTTCATGAGCTGGCGATGGTGATGCAGAGCATCGATCTGGCCGATGAGCTCTCCTGCATCAACACCGCAGACGGCAGCTTGCATCTCACCTGTGATCGCGACGATCTGAGCTGCGGGCGCGACAATTTGATCGTGAGGGCTGCGGAATTGCTCCGCCAGCGCTCTGGCTTTGGTGAACTGGGCGCCAGGCTTCATCTCAGCAAGCGAATCCCGATCGGGGCAGGTCTGGCCGGCGGCTCCAGTGACGGTGCAGCCGCCCTGGTGGCGCTCAACACCCTTTGGGGCTTGGGCCACAGCCAGGCCGAGCTCGAGTGCATGGCGGCAGACCTGGGTTCCGATATGCCCTTCTGCATTGCCGGAGGCAGCCAGCTTTGCTTCGGCCGCGGTGAAACCCTGGAGCCTCTGGTGGCTGGTTGCCATCGTTTTGGGGTCGTGCTCGTCAAGGATCCCCTGGTCAGCGTCTCGACCCCTTGGGCTTACGGCGAATGTCGACGCCTGCGCGGGGCCACCTACCTCGACGACGAGTCGGCCTTTGAGGATCGCCGTCAGGCTTTGCGTCAGGCGCCCTGGCTGCAGCCCCATGACGACCTGCGGATTCCTCCATTGCGCAACGACCTGCAGGAGGTCGTCGCCCCCCAGACCCCTGCGGTGCCAATCGCTCTGCAGCTGCTCGCGGACCTCCCCGGACAGCTGCGGGTGGCCATGAGTGGTTCCGGCCCGAGCTGTTTCGCTCTGTTCCCCGATCGCAGCGCTGCGGATCTTGCCCTTGAACAGCATCGGGAACAGTTCCATGACGCAGGGCTGGAAGCCTGGAGTTGTTCCTTTCTGGGCCATGGGGCCAAGCTGGCGGCATGAACAGCAAGAACAGCGGTCAACCGAATGAGGAGAGGCGCAAGGGTCCCCTCAGCTTCGTCTCGGGTTCCCTCACAAGCCTGTTGCTCGCCTGGTTGAGCCTCGGCCTCAGCAAGCGCATGGTGCTCTATTTCGCAGCCCATCCTCCGAACTACAGCTCACCGATTGCCCAAAGCATTGCCACGGCGCTCAAAACCCTGTTGATCGGCATGTGTTTCCTGGCCACCTTCAGCTTTGCCTTCATCGGCTTGGGCTTGTTTCTGGTGTTTCTTCGCAGTCTCTTCACAGGCCAGGAGCCCGATGCTGCCTAGCGTCTGACCGTGCCCTCATCGCTTCTAGGGCGACGTTCTTCCATGACGCCCCACGATCTCGGTCAGCTGGTTTTGCTTCTGTCTCCGGGCCTGCTCCTCTCGGTGCTGCTGCTCACAACCTTCGCCGCCGGAGGGTGAAGGCGCCCGGACTGAGATAGCTTGGCCGCTGATGCCGGCAAGGCCGGACCGACAGCAACGCCGTGGCAGGGACGCTTCTTTTCAACGCACTCCGTGAAGCCATCGACGAGGAGATGGCTCGAGATCCCCATGTCTGCGTGATGGGAGAGGACGTCGGTCAGTACGGCGGTTCCTACAAGGTCACCAAGGATCTCTACGAGAAGTACGGCGAGCTGAGGGTGCTCGACACCCCGATTGCTGAAAACAGCTTCACCGGCATGGCCGTCGGAGCAGCGATGACGGGCCTTCGCCCCATCGTGGAAGGCATGAATATGGGCTTTCTGTTGCTCGCCTTCAATCAGATCTCAAACAACATGGGCATGCTCCGCTACACCAGCGGAGGCAACTTCACGATTCCTACGGTCGTGCGTGGCCCCGGTGGTGTAGGCCGCCAGCTCGGTGCCGAGCACAGCCAGCGACTTGAGGCCTACTTCCATGCCGTGCCCGGCATCAAGATCGTGGCCTGCAGTACGCCCACCAATGCCAAGGGGTTGATGAAGGCGGCGATCCGCGACAACAACCCTGTGCTCTTCTTCGAGCATGTGCTCCTCTACAACCTGAGTGAAGAGTTGCCAGAGGGTGAGTACACCTGTGCACTCGATCAGGCCGACCTGGTGCAAGAGGGGACTGACGTCACGATCCTCACTTACTCACGCATGCGTCACCACTGCCTCAAGGCTGTGGAACAGCTGGAAGCCGATGGCATCAGCGTGGAGTTGATCGATTTGATCAGCCTCAAACCCTTTGATATGGAAACGATCGCCCGCTCGATCCGTAAAACCCATCGGGTGATCGTGGTGGAGGAGTGCATGAAGACCGGCGGCATCGGTGCCGAACTGATCGCCCTGATCACCGAGCAGTGCTTCGATGATCTCGATGCTCGCCCGGTGCGTCTCTCCAGCCAGGACATCCCTACCCCCTACAACGGAAATCTCGAGAACCTCACGATCATTCAGCCCCATCAGATCGTTGAGGCGGCTCAGCAGATCGTTCGCGTGGGGATCTGATCAATGGCGCGTCAGCAGGGCTGGTTTGCCCTCATCCTCGCCCTAGCGATTGCGGCGGCATCGGTTCTTGCCAGCTTCCCTTTGCAGCTTGGTCTTGATTTGCGCGGCGGCAGTCAGCTCACCCTCGAGGTGCAGCCCGGCGGTGAGATCAAAACCGTCAAGCCCGAGCAACTGGAGGCGGTGAAGGCGGTCCTCGACCGCCGGGTCAATGGATTGGGAGTCTCCGAGTCGACTCTTCAGACCATTGGTGACGATCAACTGGTTCTGCAGCTGCCTGGGGAGACCGACCCCTCCCGGGCCGCCAAGGTGCTCGGCAGCACGGCCCTACTTGAATTCCGTGCCCAGAGGCCCGGCACGGAAGAGGACATGCGGGGTCTGCTCAAGCTTCGCGCTCAGACCAAGGCCATCCTTGCGGCGCGTCAGGCTCGAGCCGAATCGGCACAACCCTCCCAGCAAAACGAGGATCTCGATCTCGAACAGCTCGCGAAGGCCCAGAAGGCTCTTGGTCTCAGTGGCAGTGCCGGAAGTGAGCAGCAGCAACTCGAGCAGCTGCTGGAGAAGGTCAACCAGGAGATCGTGGCCCGTTTTGAGCCTGCAGCACTCACCGGCAAGGATCTTGTGACGGCAGGTCGTCAGCAGCAGCCCAATACCCCCGGCTGGGAAGTGACCCTTTCCTTTAATCGTGAGGGGGGAGATGCCTTTGCTGAACTCACCCGCTCCATCGCCGGTACAGGGCGTTTGCTTGGCATTGTTCTCGATGGTCAGCCGATCAGTGAGGCGAGCGTCGGTGAACAGTTCAAAGCGGCTGGCATCACCGGGGGGGCAGCCTCGATCACGGGCAATTTCAGCGCCGAAGAGGCGAGGGATCTTGAGGTGCAGCTGCGGGGGGGATCGCTGCCTCTTCCCGTGAAGATCCTTGAGGTGCGCACGATCGGTCCCAGCCTTGGGGCCGAGAACGTCAGGCGCAGCTTGATTGCTGCCCTTTCTGGGCTGGCGCTCGTGGCCGTCTTCATGGTGGTGGTTTACCGGTTGGCGGGCTTCGTTGCCGTGCTCGCTCTCAGCCTTTATGCGTTGTTCAACCTCGCGATCTACGCCCTTCTACCGGTCACGTTGACCCTGCCAGGCATTGCTGGATTCATCCTCAGCGTTGGCATGGCGGTCGATGCCAATGTGCTGATTTTTGAGCGCATCAAGGATGAGTTGCGGCGGGGCAACACCCTGATCCGTTCCATCGAGACGGGCTTCTCCGAAGCCTTCTCCTCCATCGTCGATGGTCACCTCACCACCTTGATCAGTTGTGCGGCTCTGTTCTTCCTCGGCACCGGTCTCGTGAAAGGCTTTGCCGCCACCCTGGGAATCGGCGTCTTGCTCAGCCTGTTTACCGCCCTCACCTGCACCCGTACGCTCTTGCGCTTCCTGATGAGTTATCAGGGCCTGAGGCGTATCAGCAATTTCATTCCAGAGCGACAGCTCCCCACGTCTCCCGTCTGAGCCATGGTCGTCTTCAACGTCAGTCGTCTTCGTCGTCGTGTCTGGTGGGTGTCGTTTCTGATGATTGCGGTCAGCGTCATCGGCATCCTCCTCAGCTGGACCAACCCTCAGATTCATGCTCCCCTTCGCCCCGGCCTTGATTTCACCGGCGGTACTCAGATCCAGTTGGAGCGCCGTTGTGGGACCAGCTGTGGCGCACTGAAGGTCTCTGAGCTTCAGAACGTCCTTGCGGCGGCTCCATTGCCAGACGATGCCGATGCGCCAGCACCAAATCTTGCGTCCGCGCGCGTTCAGCTTCTCGATCGCGGCAAGTCTCTGGTGCTGCGCATGCCCACCCTCAGTGCGGCCCAGGGCCAGGCCGTGATCGCTGCGCTCACGCCTGTGGCCGGACCGTTTCTGCCCGGTGGACAGGCGGTTGACACGATCGGTCCCACCCTCGGTAGTCAGTTGTTGCGCAGCAGTCTCATCTCCCTGCTGGTCGCCTTCGCGGGAATCGCGGTCTACATCAGCATTCGCTACGACAGGCGCTACGCCGTGCTCGCGCTTCTGGCCCTTGCCCATGATGTGGTGATCGTCTGTGGCCTGTTCGCCTGGCTGGGCCTGGTGATCGCCCTGGAGGTCGACAGTCTTTTTGCAGTGGCTCTGCTCACAATTGCCGGTTATTCGGTCAACGACACCGTGGTCGTGTTTGACCGCATTCGTGAACGGCAGCGCCTGGAAGGCGATCGTCCGATTGGTGAGCAAGTCGACAATGCGGTCACTGCGACCCTCACGCGCACGCTTTACACCAGTGGCACCACCTTGATGCCCCTGTTCGCCCTGATCCTCTTCGGGGGAAGCACCCTGGTGTGGTTTGCAGTGGCTCTTGCCGCCGGCGTCATCGTCGGTAGCTGGTCGAGCATCGCCCTGGCTCCGTCGCTTCTCACGCTCTGGTCCAGACGCGCCATCGCCCCCAGTCGCGCGAGTTGATCCGTGGGTTCTCCCCGTCGCAGCAGCGACCGATGGTTTCCAGCGTTGCTCCTGATTTTGGCGCTGCTAGATCTACGCACTGAACTGCTTCTGCTCCGTGACCACGTCACAGTCACAGCCGTGTCTTACGCGATCCGGCATCATGCCCTCGCGATTGTTGTGCTCTGTGCCATTCCTTCGCTCTGGCGTCGGTACGGGCCTCGCTCAGGAGACTGAGTCGTGGCTGGAGGTTGCGCTGGAGGTTGCGCCATGGCGCTGAAGCGTTATTGGGCTCTGTTGCTTCTCGTGGGCCTCGTCGGCGTGGTGCTCATCGCCAGAACCCAGTCCCAGTTCCAGCCCCATCGCCCCAGAGCTCAACCGGCGAAAGTGCGACCGTCCAGCCTGAATCCGGTGCGCACCAGCCCTCGCAATACCATCCGTCAGGTGAAGACGGGACCGTCGCGCCCCTAAGACAAGGGGGTGGATCAGCTCCAGCGATCCATGATCTGACGCACCACGACCAGTTCCATTCCCACCTGCAGAACCACCACGAGAGGGAGGGCCAGCAGAACTCCAGGCAGGCCGAGCAGGGCGCCCAGGCTTAACTGAGCCATCAGTGCCACGGTCGGCAGCAGGTTCACCGTACGCCGTAACAGAAGCGGCGTGAGCAGGAAAGCCTCCAGGTTTTGCAGCACCAGCCGCAGGATCAGCACCTGAAGGGTCAGTGGCGGCGAGATCAGCAGTGCCAGACCAAGCGGCAGCAGGGTGGCCGCTGTTGGACCGATGGTTGGCACGAAGGTCAGCAGGCCGCAGATCAGCGCGCTGAGCAGAGCAAGCGGCGCTTTTAACAGCACCAGACCCAGCCAAGTGAGAAGAAACACGGCCGTTGCAGACAGGGTCATGCCCGCAAGCCAGCCGCCCAGGGCCGCTCGACATTGATCGAGAACCCGTTTCATCATCGGTCGAGCTGGCCTGGGGGTTGCAGCGATCACCATGCGGCGATGGGAGCCAGGGTCGAGGGCCATGAGCACCGCCAAGAGGCTCATCAGCAGCAGCTGGATCAGCCCGTTCGCTGCACCGCCAGCGACCCCAAGCAGCTGGAAGCCAACGGGTTGGATTCGCTCCCAGCTGAACTGCTCCGGAATCGATTGCTCCAGCTCGGACAGCCTCGGCTGGCTCGCGATGATTGAGCGAAGTTTTTCAACCAGGCTCGGGAGCAGGGAGGTCAGCTGTTGGAGCTGGGTGAGCAGTTCCGGTACGAGCAGCTGAATCACCAGTGCACCGCCAAGAATCAGGAGGGCCAGCACCACGAGCAGCGAGAGGTGCCTCGGTAGCCCTAATTGCATGAGTTTGCGGATCGGCACGTCTAAGGCCACGGCCAGCACCACGGCGCCGAAGAGCACCAGCAACACCCAGCGCAGTTCCCACACCAACAGGCAGAGCACCACAAGGGTGAGGGCGGCCAGCAGGTTCCGGGCACTCATGGTGTGCTTTGCCTGGAGAGACGGAGGCGTCCTTCCGACTTCCAGCGATCGAACATGTCGTGAATCACG
>Ga0129348_1000796_pt1 | contig 11549 bp, 13 predicted proteins | sample CPBDNA_4_FD_94424 | JGI IMG/M metagenome (GOLD analysis project Ga0129348, IMG submission 94424) | Freshwater to marine salinity gradient microbial communities from Chesapeake Bay, USA - CPBay_Sum_27_0.8_DNA | ecosystem: Environmental > Aquatic > Marine > Coastal | place: USA: Chesapeake Bay...
CGAGTGTTTCATTCAAATCAAGTAACAAAACGACTACTCTGGCACTTAGAATGTTAATTAACGAAGTTGTTGATGGTGAATTGAATATGTTGAATGAAAACATAACAAAAATAGTTACAGAGGCTAAAGTACTTTTGAACGAAGGTTGGAAATTTGGGGAGATGGCCATTGTTAAACTAAAAAACGTCTTTTTAACAATATGGAAAGGTATTAAAAATTTGATTAAAAAATTCTACAATAATGTTATATTGAAAATGTTTAATAAGTTGAAAGAACTCGCTAAAAAGGGGGTGGATTCCTTAATGAAATTCTTCGGAATAACGGCAGATTTTACTGGAAGTTCAATTGATGTAAGTTTTTAATCATGATATCATTACTTAAAATATTACGTGAAGAGATTGAACGGGAAGAAGAGAATGTAACTTACAAACGTGAGGTGTTAAACCTTTCCCGTGACTTTATTAAACAGTTCAATACCAAACTTGGAAAACGTTTCAAGTACGAGACCACAGGGCAGGTACAGGGTGTTGATGATATGGGTGAAGAGATACCGTTCGAGTTGACGATTCGTGTAGTACCTAACAAGAAATTGGAAGGATATCCGTACTCAATAGAGGCATGGGCAATGACTGATGAGGTTGAGATGAATATAGAGTATAACCCACTCGTATTTCCAGCCGCGTTCAATGATTTCATTGCGGAGGTGAAGGAGGGTCTCCGACACGAGATGGAACACATTGCACAACGGCAGAAACGTAGCAAGGGTGTAACTTGGGTTGATAGAGGAGACAGGTCATTTTATGAATACTTATTACTACCACAAGAGATACCCGCGTATATTCGTGGATTGAATACGAGAGCAAAAACTAAACGAATAACACTTGGTCAGGCATTTGAAGAGTATTTTAACGATTACCGAGACTCTTTTGGAAGTGAATCTGAAATAGAAATAGTTAGAAAGGAATGGTTACGGTGGGCGAAGAAAAACCTACCTAAAACTAAAATATAGGAGATATGTGTGAAATCAAATTTATTATGCGTATTTACCACCCAACGGGATGTGGATGGGGTGGTAGAGTCAATTATCGAAACTTATGAATTAGAATCAAATAGAATTTTCGTGTTTAGTAACGAAGAGAATCCGATACAATACTATTGTACATTTAATGTAGTAGGTGAATATCAGTTAGCAAAATCTACGATATCGGTACATAGGAAATCTGAATCAAGTACATTGTATACCATCAATGCATTAAACGAGATTATTAAGAATGTAAACAATGGAATCTTTGAAGAGGGTTACCGAATTGATTGGGATTTATTTAAGAATATGTTACTAATTATACGGGGTGGGGAAGTAGTTCGAATCCCGTTAAGATTGGAGAGGGTTGTACGGGTATAAAAAAAACTTAAAAAAATTATCATAATTATTTGGATTATTCAGAAACTTTACTTAAATTTACTAAACCACATTTATTCACTTAAATTTATTTACTTATGAACTTAGACAAAATCCGTGAACGATTAGATTCGTTCAACAAACAGGCTAAACCGAATGGGACTCGGTTAGTCTGGAAACCCGAACCTGGCGCACAAGTGGTACGCCTATTACCCTATGTACACAACAAGGAATGGCCTTTCTTGGAACTGTACTTTTATTACGACCTTGCGAAGAAAACGATTATCTCTCCGCAGAATTTCGGAGAACCTGACCCTGTTCAGGAACTCGCCAATCGGTTGAAGGCAACTGGTGAGAAAGAGGATTGGTTGCTCGCTCGTAAAATTGAACCCAAGATGCGAACATACGTTCCTGTCCTTGTACGAGGTAAGGAGAATGAGGGTGTCAAATTTTGGGGATTCGGTAAGACTGTCTACGAGGAACTCCTCAAGACGATTGATGACCCCGACTACGGCGACATCACAGACCTCAAGAACGGCAGTGACATTACTGTTGAGTACGAGAAGCCGAAGGATGGGTATCCAAAAACCACCTTCCGAGTTAAACGTAACTCATCACCCGCTACCACTGACCCCGAGGTGATTCAACTCCTGAAGGAGATGCCTACAATTCGTGAGATTTGGGAGCCACCTACCTATGATGAATTGGCGGAGATTCTCAATAACTTCATCAACAACGAAGAGTCAGAAGACAGTAGTGAAAACTCTGATGATGACGGTGATGATTTCATCAACGACCTTGTTAACAACACAGGGAATGAAGACCGTGATGCAAAAGGCTCCACTTCTGTGGTAGATGATATTGATTCTGCGTTTGATGCAATGTTCTCCTAATGGCTAAGAAACTCAATCAGAGCATCACCGACCAACTGGCGGATGAACTGGTATCCACTATCAACGGTAAGTTTTCAAGTGCCACCGATAAGGCGGCATACTTTTTGACTGACCCCAAGGTCGCTACCGTTGATAAGTGGATACCAACAGGGTGTGATATGTTAGACCTCGCGATTGCGAATAAACCGAACGCAGGTTTACCTGTCGGTAGGATTATAGAAATCACGGGATTGGAGGCATCGGGTAAGTCACTACTCGCGGCATACGCACTGAAGAGTACACAGGAACAGGGGGGGTTAGCAATATACATTGATACCGAAGCGGCAATTAGTCGTGAGTATCTCCAAGCAATTGGTGTGGATATTGAGAAACTCGTCTATGTTCCGATGGAAACACTTGAGGACATATTTGATACGATTGAGGCGACTATCGCCAAGGTTCGTAATTCAAATAGAGACGTACTTGTAACGGTTGTAGTCGACTCCATTATGGGAGCAACAACCAAGAAAGAATTGAATGCAGAACACGGTAAGGACGGATACGCAACGGAAAAGGCGATAGTACTTTCCAAAGCGATGAGGAAGATTACCAATATGATTGCAAGACAGAATATCTGTCTCATCCTAACCAACCAACTCAGAGTACGTATGGGGGTATCTTTTGGAGACCCGTATAGTACAAGTGGAGGTAAGGCGGTCGCATTCCATTCATCTGTAAGAATCCGATTGAAATCAATGGGACAGATTAAGATGAAAGTTGATGGGGTTGAACAGGTTGTTGGTATCAAGACTCGAGCAACGGTACAGAAGAACCGACTCGGCCCACCATTGAAAAGTGTTGATTACGATATCTACTTTGAATCGGGAATTGACAATTACGGTGGGTGGTTGAACACGATGAAGCAGTTTAACCTTGCAAAGTCGGGTTCGTTTTGGTCTATGAAATTGTCGTATATTAGCACGAAGGAACACGATGAGGACGGTAAGGCGGTTGTTCGGGAATTCAACGGAGACATTGTCAATCCCGAGACCGGCGAACTAAAGGAGACGGATGGTGTATTGAAATTCAGAAGTAAAGACTTTGGTCAATGGATGGAATTCAATCCCGAACTACGAGAGTTTATATACGACATGATATGTGACCGTTCTATTATGACTTACAAAGTTAACAAAGACTTTGGTATTGATGATATTACTATTGATACTGAAGTATTAGGTGAACACGAATAAACAGTTTTATGGGTAGATTACAAGAAATGTGGGAGAAGATGGGTGACCAACTCGGAACTCCTTCCCAAAAGGATGACAGGGTAGTCATCATAGATTCTCTCAATACATTCCTACGGGTATTCTCAGCAGTACCAGCGTTGAACGATGACGGTCAACACGTGGGGGGTGTAATTGGTTTCTTGAAATCTGTGGGAGCAAACATCCGCCAGTTCCAAGCGACACGATGTATACTTGTGTTTGATGGGGCTGGCGGCTCCCAAAAACGACGGAAGATTCTTCCCGAGTATAAGGGAAATAGAAAAAACCGAGTACGGTTTAATCGGTTCGATGACTTTAAGGATTTGGTTGATGAACGTGAATCCATGAAGATACAGTTCTCAAGATTGAGTGAGTACTTTGACACACTCCCGATAACGGTTATCTCAATAGATAACATTGAGGCTGATGATAGTATCGCATATATTGCAAAACAATACTATGAGGGGGTAGATAATCAGATTACTATTGTGTCTACTGATAAGGACTATCTTCAGTTGACTTCTGATAAGATACGGGTTTGGAATCCTGTTAAAAAGAAGATGTATACTCCACAAGTGGTTAGTGAGGAATTCGGAATACACCATGAGAATTATCTGTTGTATCGTATATTGTCAGGAGATAAGTCCGACAACATTGATGGAATTGGTGGAGTGGGATTGAAAACTATGATAAAAAACTTTCCTACTGTTGTGGACACGCCAATGAGTATAACACAATTCATTAACGAGTCGGAACAGAAGTATGAGGAGAATCCGAAGAAAAAGTTCTTTAAGAACATACTTGACAATAGGGAAATTTTAAATAGAAACAACTCCCTAATGCAACTACATGAGGTTGATATATCCACCTCGAGCAAAATGGCAATTCAGTCGTTGATGGATAAAGAAATCAACAGATTGGACATGGGAGAATTTAGAAAATTATTTGTAGACGATAAGTTGTACGCTAATATCAAGAATGTTGATTCGTGGTTACGGGATACATTTGTAATGTTAAATACATATGCGACAAGAAAAACTTGCTAATTACGGATTCGGGTTTCAGGCGAAACTCATTGCATCTATTATTACGGATGCTGTATTTACAAGTCAAATTTATGACATACTCAAGACAGAATATTTTGACTCCGCGCCGATTCAATTTTTGGTGGAATCTTCATTGGAGTATTTCAAACAGAAGAAACAGTTACCATCTCTTGATGTACTGAAAGTTTACATTGATAAAATTGGTGATGAGTTATTACGAACCGAGGTTGTAAATACTCTACGTGAGACAGTACGACACGTGAAGTCGGAAGACTTAGGTTTTATCAAAGAAACTACGTTAGACTTCTGTAAGAACCAAGAGATTAAGCAGGCTATATTGAAATCGGTTGACTACTTAAAAAGTGGAGACTACGATAGTATACACCGAGTGATTGACTCCGCAATGAAGGTTGGGTTAGATGATGACATTGGGTCTACGTATTTTGATGATGTGGAGTTAAGATACGCCGAGGAATCCCGAGCGCCAATACCCACTGGATGGGATGTATTGGATGAGATAATGAAGGGTGGACTCGCGGCTGGTGAACTTGGTGTGGCAATCGCCCCGAGTGGTGCTGGTAAGTCTTGGTTACTCGCTGCGATAGGTGCCAACGCGGTGAAACGTGGTAAGACGGTTGTTCACTATACGTTGGAGTTGAGTGACCATTACACGGGAAGACGTTATGATAGTATCTTGACGGGGATAGCAATAGACAAAATCAAGGACTATACCGATGATGTGGCACGGAAATTAGAAGAGATTCGTAAGACTACCGATTCAAAACTCATCATCAAACAATACCCAATGAAATCGGTATCATTGATGGGGATAGGAGCGCACATCACAAAACTCAGGATGTTGGGTATCAATCCCGACCTTGTTGTTATAGATTACGCAGACCTGTTGAAGTTCGGTAACAAACACATGGCAAAGTATGAGATACTTGAAGCGCTGTATGAGGAACTCAGAGGATTGGCAGGTGAGGTAGGTGTACCGATTTGGACAGTATCGCAATCCAACAGAGAGGGACTGAATGAAGATGTGATTGAGGCGGACAAGGCAGCAGGTGCATACGCAAAGATATTCCCAGCAGATTTCGTAATGTCTCTATCAAGGAAGGCGAATGACAAATTGAGTAATACCGCGAGGGTTCACATTATCAAGAATCGTTTTGGTGTTGATGGTCTCACATTTCCAGCCCACATGGATACAAGTCGTGGCATCATCAACATACACAGTGACGCTACGGATGAGGGAAGTGACCTAAACAAATCAATGCAAACCGATTCCGAATACAACAAACAACGGCTAAGACAAAGAATAAAACAGTTGAGATAATTAACATCAAATTGATATAATTATCAACTCTATAAACTAATTATTATTACTAAAAAAACAAGGAGAAAGTTATGTATGTATACAAAGTAAAAGCAGTGAATGGACAGTATTACATTGGAGTTGGGGACGGGGATGGTCGTAGTAAACAGACAACCACCGACCCACATGGCGTATTTCCATCCCATGTGAACAATGGTCAGTATAATCAGAAAAACACAACAATAGAGGTACTTCGAAGAGGAAATGAAGATAAGGTTTACCGATTTATAAATACCTATATCAGAGATAACAATTCAGACCCCAAGTTTTTAGGATTGAAAGGATATCACCAAACGCAACCAATTTCTGAATCCGAATTGTTGTTCCAATCCAATGATGAACTGAACCCACCCGAATTCGACCACCAAATGGTTGAAGATACGTATGAAGATGAGGAGGATGAATTTCATTTTGATGTCGATGACGATGAGTTCGATGATATAGATGACATAGATGATGAATTTTTCACAAACGAAGAGGAATAAATAGGGAAACCATGAATATATTTGAATCAAGAGACACGATAAAACCATACGAGTATCCCGAACTTATTGATTATGCCGAGGCGATTATCGACGCCCATTGGCAGGTTAAGGAGTTCAAAACTCACTTGAAATTGGATATGTTGGAGTTCAATACCAAACTCAACCCGATTGAACAGGAGGCGATTAAACGTTCGATGTTGGCGATATCTCATGTGGAACACGCGGTGAAATCGTTTTGGGCACGGTTGGACATGAGACTACCAAAGCCGGAGGTGTCTTTTGTTGGGTCAACATTCGCTGGAAACGAGGTTGTACATTCGTTCGCATATGCGGAGTTGTTGAAACAGTTGGGATTGGATGAGGACTTCAAATCACTAATGGAAATTCCAGCGATATCCGACCGAACCAAATATTTGAAAAAGTACCTGTCCAATCTCAATTCTCGGTCTGATAAGGAATGGACTAAGTCATTGATACTATTCACTCTTCTTGTGGAGAATGTCTCACTATTCAGTCAGTTTCTGATTATATCAAGTTTCTCTAAATATAAGAACACGTTGAAGACGATTCACAAGGTTATCAATGCAACTGCACGTGAAGAAATCCTACACGGTAAATTCGGGGCAAGACTTGTGAACATTGTTAAAGAGGAAAACCCCGATTGGTTTGATGAGGAGATGGAAGATAAGATACGTCGGAATGCACGTAAGGCATTCAATGCCGAGATGAAGGTGTTGGATTGGATATTTGAACAGGGAGAACTTGAATTCTTACCGAGAACCCACATTGATGAATTTCTGAAACTACGATTCAACAACAGTCTCAATCTGATGGGATATTCTGATGAATACGAAGTGGACGAGCAGTTATTAGAAAAATCTAATTATTTGACGAATATGTTAACCGCCACCGCGGATTTTGATTTCTTTGACCAACGGAGTGTGGACTACGCAAAGGGTCAGGATTACAACGCAGATTCATTGTTTGATTAAAAAATAAATACATATATGAAAAAATTTGAGTGGTTAACAGATGATGCCCGCACCTTTCTGAATCGTGGGTACATACAAGATATTTCTGCCGAAGAACGGTACAGACAGATTGCCGACAGGGTCGAGGAACTGACATTTATGGATGGTATTGCTGATAAGATTTATGAGTATTCGTCCAAACAATATCTGTCATTCTCATCACCGATATTGAGTAATTTTGGTACTAATAAAGGATTACCTATATCGTGTAATTTTGGTGTGGTTGACGATACGTTAAACTCTATCTTACACGGCATGTATGAGATGGGTATACTTGCGAAGCACGGTGCGGGAACAGCAAAGAATCTATCCGCTATCAGACCATACGGTGAACCCTACGGAAAAGACAAGACAGGAATATCGGAGGGTCTCATTGCGTGGGCGGGAGAATACAGTAATGTTATTGCGAAAGTTTCACAGGGTGGTATGAGACGTGGTTTTCTCACGGTATACTGTTCGGTTGAACATCCCGAGATTGATTGGTTCTTGAATATCGGGGCGAACGGTGATGAACGAATTCCCGGCTATTCTATTAAAAACATCACCACAGGTGTTACAATTCCTCGTGGATGGATTGAATCAATGAAATCGGGTGATAAGGAAAAACGGGAGATATACGCAAAAATACTGAAACGTCGGAGTGAGATTGGATTTCCGTATATCCTGTTTGAGGATAATTGTGATGACCAAAAACCACAGGTGTATATTGATAAGGACATGAAGATATTCACGAGTAATATCTGTACTGAGGTCATTGAGTATTGTGATACCGAAAAGGAATTCACCTGTTGTTTGATGTCACTGAATCTCGCAAAGTTTGATGAGTGGCCTGATGACTTGGTGTTTACTGCAAATATCATATTGGATGCGGTTATTTCCGAGTACATTAATAAAGCAAGTGGTATACCCGGATTTGAAAAGGCGGTAAAGTTCGCAAGTGAACACCGAGCGATTGGAGTGGGAGTACTTGGATTCCATACGTATTTGCAGAAAAATTCAATACCTTTCGGTAGTATTGAATCATATCAAGTAAACAATCGTATCTTCAAACACATCCGAGAAGAATCAGACCGTGCGAGTGAATTCATGGCAAAACGGTGGGGAGAACCTGAAATGCTGAAGGGATACGGACATCGCAATACTACACGTGTTGCGATTGCACCGACAAAGAGCACCTCATTCATTATGGGTAATGTGTCACCGTCCATTGAACCGATTAAGAGTAATTACCATGAAAAAACGTTGGCAAAGATTCAGACCACATATAAGAATCCTGAACTACGAGAAGTATTGAAATCTCACGGTAAGGATGACAGGGAGACGTGGCAATCTATTTTAGACAGGAACGGTAGTATACAACACTTGGAATTTCTAAGTGACCATGAACGGGATGTGTTCAAGACATTTTCAGAGGTCTCACAAGTTGATATTATTAAACTCGCGGCACAACGGCAGAAATATATCGACCAAGGTCAGTCTATCAATCTAATGATTCACCCACAGACTTCACCGAAGGATGTCAGTAATTTGATACTGATGGCACATGAGGAGGGAATCAAGACACTGTATTATCAGTATTCAATAAACGCGGCACAACGGTTTAATGAAGATTTGATGACCTGTTCGGCGTGTGAAGCATAAAAAAATATCGTAAAAAGTTTTGTTAATTCAATAAAAAATCGTATATTTATGGAACATTCAAGAATCGAAGAGGTAACCTTTATTTTCAAGGACAGATATAAAAATAAAGATTACTTTACTCCTCAACAGTTTTGGTTGAGAATCTCAAGCGATTCGCAACAGAATTTGAGGGAATGTATTATAGAAATCTCCAATAGTTTAGACGGGTCATTATTGATATCTTATGATGACCCACAACTATCGGATGTTCGTAAGATTCATGATATGGGTGGTATATTCAATTGTATCATTGTGGATACAAGTTTCGATGACATTGGAAACTATTCATTGGAAATGAGTGATAAGCATTGGTTGAGACTTGAACTTATGGAGTATTTTAACGGGTATAATTTCACTGAAGACAGTCCCGTTGAGATTGAAATTCTTGTTTGATAAAAAGGTGAAGATGAAAGGTAAGGAATATATTGAAGAATATCAATTAGATGATATTGATATTGAGGATTCGTTCAATGTTAACAAAAAATTGAAGACTCAGATTCGAAAGCAGGAAAAACGTAGGAAACCCAAACGACGTAAATATTCCGAGGATGACTACGACAATAAACAAAACAACAAGTTATGAAAGACCAACCCAATTTTTCTATAAATGTAATACCCCGAACCCAAGCCATAATTCACGGCGATATCCGTAATGATGCGGACGGTTACAAGTATGACATGGAATTCATTCGTGGGTATTTACACAAATATTGTATACAGAAACCAACATCCAACGTCGACCTGTATCTAAATTCTAATGACCATTACGTGTCAAATAATTCAGATGTGAGGGTTGGGTATACTGTGATGTGTTACGGTGAAGGTAACGTATTAGAAACCGTGATTGGAATTGCTACTGACCTATCCAACAAGTTTAAACATCGGAGAATGATTGTCAGTCATGATAGTAAAACATATGAAATAATAAACAATAGTATATAATATGGAACTAAAACAGTATGGAGAACTTGCCAAGACCACATTGGCAAAAACAGAGGGAGAATACGAACACCTCACCGCTTTACACATGGTTATGGGTATGACCACAGAAGTTGGTGAGTTGGTCGATGTATTCAAGAAAAATATGGCGTATGGCAAACCCATTGATTGGGTAAACGTGGAAGAAGAGATTGGGGATTTGATGTGGTATATTGCAAACTTTTGTTCGGAATATGACATTGATTTGGAAAAGGTTTTGGATACAAATATTGCAAAATTACAGAAACGTTTTCCCGACAAAGTTTTTGTGTCTGAACACGCAATAAACCGAAATATTGAGGAAGAACGTGATATTCTTGAAAAGAACAACAAAACTGTTTAATGTATAAATCAATCTATTACGACCAACGTAGGAATCAAATACATTTGTGGGGAGATGGACAGCATGATGATTTGGGGTATTCGGTTCACAAGTATAATAAATATGCATACCTCGCAGATGCAAACGGTGAATACACGAGTATTGACGGGGTAAAATGTAATCGTGTGGAGTCGTGGACTCCCGAGTCAGAGAAACTTGGGATAGTCTATGAGTATAATGTCAATCCCACCACTCGTTTCTTGATTGACAAGTATCTGAATTCAGACGATATTTCCAATTCTACCAAGGTTTTGTATTTGGATATTGAGGTCGCGAAGGAGGATAAATACAGCACACCCGAAGATGCTGCGAACACGATTACTTCTATCACTTATTACGCAACAGGGGATGAACGGTATACTTGCTTACTATTAGATAGTGAAGGAAGATACTCATCGGGTAATAGTGTTACTACTGACATCGAAATAGATACTCCGAAGGGAGTTTCCCGACTATCTGCGGACGTGGTGATGTATAGTTCAGAACGTGACCTTCTCCGTGGATTCATGGGTAAATATGTAAAGATTGAACACAATATAATTACGGGTTGGAACGCCGAGTTCTTTGATATGCCGTATCTCTACAATCGAATGATAAACGTGTTGGGATATGACTTTGCAAATAAACTGAGTTCTATTGGTATTGTTGATGTGAAGGAGACCCAACTTGGTGAGGTCATACACATCGCGGGGGTTACGATATTGGATTACCTGTTTCTATATAAGAAATTCACATACACCGACCAATCAAATTACCGACTTGATACTATCGCTAAGTATGAGTTGGGTAGGGGTAAGATAGAATACGAAGGTGATTTGGATTACCTATACAAAACAGATATTCAGAAATTCGCAAAATACAATATCATTGATGTTGAGTTGATAGTTGCGTTTGAGGAGAAACTACACTTTATAGAGACCGCATTGGGTTTGTGTCACAAGGGTCATGTCCAACATTCAGACATCCAATTCACGAGTGCATATCTTGACGGAGCAATTCTTACATACTGTAAACGTAACGGTATGGTTGC
>Ga0129348_1000801_pt1 | contig 11521 bp, 2 predicted proteins | sample CPBDNA_4_FD_94424 | JGI IMG/M metagenome (GOLD analysis project Ga0129348, IMG submission 94424) | Freshwater to marine salinity gradient microbial communities from Chesapeake Bay, USA - CPBay_Sum_27_0.8_DNA | ecosystem: Environmental > Aquatic > Marine > Coastal | place: USA: Chesapeake Bay...
AAGCGCAGTTTCTAAATTACCACCATATGTTAAGTCATAAACCACTGCGTCAAGTAAGAAGCCTAAGTCTCTTGAACACTTACCGTCGTCATCGTATGTGTCTTTTACTGTTGGGAATTCAGATTCAATAAAGGCTTTTGTTTCTGCAATAAGGAACTTACGGTTTTTAACAATACTACTAATTGAATTAGAAATAGCTGTTTCACCTGCTGTACCTACTATCTTTGTTGAATCTGCATTTGATGGAGTTGTTAACAACGGTACATCTGGTACTGCAATCTCGCCATCTTGAATAATATTAACAATAATTGCCATATTTTCTTCGATGCGTTCTATAGCAGATTCTTGTGAAACCATTTGCTTCAACATATCTTTTAGATGCAAGAATGCAGATACTGTTGCTGCTTTTTGCTCTGCTGGAAGAACTGTATCGCTAATAACTTGTGATTTATTTACTGATACACTCCCGCCGTATCCACTGTAACTGGTTGTTTCTGAAACTGTTACTGTTTTTGAACTTGAACCGACATTTAGTGTTGTTTCTGTTTCGTCACTTGTAATAAGCTGTCCAGTAATACCTGTTTCTGTAACAAGTAATGGTCTGTCTGCATTAACACCTTTCAATGCACCACGTAGATACGAACGTCCAGCTGTAATTGAGCGGAAGTTTGAATTAAACATGAAGTCATATGTTAATGCGTCAATTACTAGTCCAACATCTCTTTCACATGTTTCTCTGTTGTAACCTAGTAATGGATAGTTGTTGTTAATGTAAGAAACTGCTTCTTCGATTAGATAATCTCTGTTTTTAATAATACTTTCTTTTGCTCTTATAACTTCTGGAAGCACAAGATTCGGATCATCATACAATACATATGCGTTTGCATCTGATACGCTGTTTCTTTCGGATGATACAAATGTGTGCAATACCTGCGCTTCAGCTGGAACAGCACCTAGCTCAACTGTAATAGTTGTATCAGTAGTTGCTGTTACTTGTAGTGCAGCTCTAAATCCTGGATCTGGATTACCTGTTAAGGCACCGCCGGCACTGTCGCCTGTGTTTGATCTTGGATGCACAATTTGCTGTGATCCGCCACCTGATGGGCATGTAAATGTTAAACTTTCTTCTTCAATTACAATACTATCTACACCAGCTACAAAGTTATGTGATCCAATATGTAGTGTCATTGTTGTAGAGGTTGATGGATCGTAATCAACAGCATATGGTGTAAATTTTTGTAATACTTTATCACCATTTTGAATATGATCAATAATTAAATCGATGTTTTCAAGGATTTGTGTTTCTTCTGTACTTGCAGATAACACAGCATCAACTCTTGTTTTAGCAAACTGAATTGCTGCAACAGTTTCTACTTTCTGATCTGAAATTACTAATGCTGCACTGTTTTGTCCGTATAGTCTACCAGCTACAATACTCTTATAGTTTGTACCTAGTACCATATCGTCAACTGCTGCTTCAATAATGATTCCTGTATCTCTGTAGCACTTAGACTGGTTAAACTCAAGTAGTCTAAAGTTCTGCTCTGCGAACACAATAACATCTTGTAGTTGTTTTTCTCTATTATCTAATTCTAGTATTGCGTTAAATGCTGTTTCTCGATCTGCTGTGTCCATAATTGTTGCTACAGCAGGTTCTGTACGAGTAGGAAGTGTTATACCGTCGCCGATGTATGTTACAATAATATTTGCAAGTGTGTCAGCTTGAGTGGCTTGAGATGTTGCATTAGAATCTTGATTTCCGGCTACAAGATTTGTAGCTTGACCAGATACATTAGCTGTATATGTATCATCTACCAAAGTAATTATATCTGCTGCAATTGTAAAGTCGCCGCCGTTACCGGTTTCTAGGACAATGTTTGAAAATGTATTCTCAATGTAGTCTAAATTTGTAATTGTTTGATCAACACTATCACCAGTAATCACATACTTTGCAACATCTCCTAGGAATCTAAATGCATCTTCTGAAGCTGTCTTTTCGTCATCGCCTAACTGTAGTGAATTACCTACATAGTATGATAAAGCAGCGTCAACTGAAGCAGAGTTACCTGTGCCTTGGCCGTATGTTAAGTCATATGCTAGAGCATCTACAATAAAGCCTGTGTCTCTAATGCATTTAGCTTTGTCCATTGGACCAGTATATGTTGAAGGATATACAGATTGAATAAATTGTAAAACATTCATTTGGATGAATGCTCTATTGTCAACTAGTGCAGCACCTGCTTTTTCCCATGCTAAGTTAGGGGTACCTGTTGGTGCAGGATATCTAAGAGCAATTGGATAGTTGTTTGCGTTACTACCGTCGGCGGCTCTATAAACACTTGTGTCTTTGTTTCTTAATAGATCTAGAATAATAGCAAAGTTAGTGGTAATCTCTGCTGTAATTGCAGTAGTTGTATTACCATCTGCTTCTAGTTGTTTGATCAATTGATCTCTTGCAAATTCAATAGCTTGAGCTGTTTGTTCTTGCTGATTTGTAATTAGATAGTCTGCATTTGCTCTTGAATATGATAGACCTAGTGTATATGTTCTATAGTTTGAATCTAGACCAATATCATATGCAATACCGTCTAGGATTAAACCTACATCTCTTGCACATTTTGTTTGATCAAACGTAAAGTTGAACTGTGTATTAATAAATGTAAACAGGCCAATTGCACTTGTAATTTCTGCAATTGCTGTTGCACCATCTTTTTCATTAAACGTACCTGTGATTGTTGTGTCACCGTCTAAGATATTACCAATGTTTGTATCGATTTGATCTTTATCAGCAAGAATAATTGCATCGTCAAGCGCTGACGTGTATGTTACATCACCTACAGTGATAGTAGGCTGGAATGTATGAGCACTGCCGGCTGCATCGCCTTGTGCTGGTCCGATATCAACTGAAAATGTATTTGTGGTTGCATCAGTAACAGTTAGTGGTCTGTCAAATGCTGCACTTCCTGAATCTGGATATGCTAGTGGCACAGTTGGATCATACGCACATGTAAATACTAATGATTCTTTTGCAAGTCTTACTGCTTGTCCATTTGTTAGACCGTGGTTTGTTGATGTAAATGTAAGTATACCGGTTGTTTCGTTATAAGCTGCGTTAGTAATTGTATAGCCAGCACCTGCTGCAATATTAGGTGTAGGGTTGTCTGGAGCTTGCCATGTATGCTCTGAACCTGCTGCTGCACCTTTGGCAGGTCCAACATTTACAGTAATAGTTGTAGCTGTGGTTGCTTGAATTTTAAGTGGTACATTGTATGCTTCACTTGCAACATCTGGATATGTCAACGGAGTTGTTGGATCATATGCACATTCAAATGTCAAACTGTTTGGAGATATTCTAATAGCATCTTGCGTATCTAAAGAGTGTGTACCAATTTCTAGTACTAAGTCACCTGTAACTGAATCGTAAGTTGTACCTGAGGCTGCTGTGAATGTTGCTGATGCATTTAGTAAACCTAGATCTGGATATACTTTTGCAGTTAGTCCGCTTAGTGTACCAGCATCAATTGTTGCTGCAACTAAGTCAATACCTGCTTTTACTGATGCAGCAATAGTTGCATCCGTACCACCACCGATAGGAGTAAAAGATGCAGGGTTGGATTGATTATTATTTGGAGCTGTACCTGCATTAATGTAAGCAAATAAATCATTTGCTAATTGTTCGTATGCTAATTTTGTTCCAGCAACTTGATTTGTTGGTAGCTGATCTAATGCTGCGCCTACAAAGTATGATTCAATAGCTGTTTTAATTGCACTATCGCCGCCGTACATTAAATCATATGTAGCAGCATCAATTAAATACTCAACGTCTCTACGACATTTAGCTCTGTCATAGTCATTACCAAATGTATCCCACGGTGCAAGTCCGTTTGAAACTTGTGATGCAATCCAACCTTCTAAGTCATATGCAAAATATTCTTTGTTAGCTTGTAGTGCGTCCTTTACTGCTACGGAATTAGTGAATGGATTAGCTGGTGTTGCAAATGTCAACGGATCTGCTTTTAAATTTGTGCTTACAGCACCATTTTCGATAATGTCAATAATTTCTGCAAAGTATGCATCATTTTGACCGTTTTCACCAAATAAATTATCAGTAGCATCACGTAGATAGCCGATAGCACCTAGTGTAGCATCTAGCTGATTTGAAATAACAAACTTTGAATTTGCTCTTTGATATGCAAGTCCGTTTGTTACTGAGTTATAATTGGTTCCTAATTCTTTGTCCCAGCCTGCGCCTTCTAGGATTAATGCACTATCTCTAGCACATTTAGCTTCATCAAAACCTGCGCCTGTTTGATATGTATTTTTAACAAATTCAACTGTTGCTTTTTGGATTGATTCTAAGTTAGCTAGAACTGCTGTTCTAGCGTCAGTTCTAGCACTTGCTTGATTTGTTAAAGTTGGACCAGTAACGATACCTTGTCCTACTTTAATTGGGGTTGCATCTTTAATTGTGTAAACTGCGTCAGTATCTGAGAACACTGCGGCGTTCTGGATATATGGAATGTTTACTAGATCATTAAAGATCATTGAGTTTCTGCTTACGTTTGCGCCAGCCGATGCGCTAAACAATGCTTCACTATAACCGTCGGAGATAAGTCCGTAGTTACCAAATGATGTGTTTGAGTTTGTTAGTGAGCAAAAGCCGCCGCTTTCGCAAAGAATCGAAATATCACATGAAATTGTAAAGATCGAAACAAGCTGAGTGTTACCTCTATTCATATGATGAACACCAATACCACCCTGGTTATACTGTGTATAAGCGTCAACAACCATTGAACGTAGACCAGTTACAACTGATCCATCAACACGCATACCTGTACCTGTTGTAGTATATGATGTACAGTTTTGCACATATGGAGAACACATAATTGATCCAGCACTTCCGTCTGGGGGGAACGATACCGCAGCACTAGGAGCAATATAATTATTAAAACGCATATCCTTTAAGAATGAGCCGTTGTTTACCCAAAAAATATCTTTGTCTGGATTTTTAGGTTGCACAAAGGAAGTTCTAAGTGAGTCACCAACAATAGCAACAAACGCTGGAACCTTAACTGGATTGTCAACTGTATGCTGTCCAGCTTTAACATAAAGCGTTGATCCTTCTGGAATAATCGATAAAGCATGATGAATAGTTGCAAACGCATCACCTATTGTTTTACCATCGTTATCATCAGATCCATTTTGAGTAACGTAGTACACATTATCAGCTTGGTCTCTTGCACCAAACTCACGGATTTCAAATTTACCATTTTGTTCTCTTTTTAAGAACATTTTGCCGTCGTATGTGTTTACGGCTACTTCACCTAATTCTAGTTGTTCAAAGGAAGGTACCTTTTTCGGCTCAGCACTCCTTTTGAGTCTAATTGTTGACATATTTAGTTCCCCTATGCAGACGTGTATAAATTATAGTAGTAGTTAATATACACGTTCTATTTATCAAAGTCGTTTAAATCCAGTCAGAAACATGCTATTTTAATTACAAATTTCTTTAATGTATTATATATGCCTTTGTTGCAAAAAGGTGCATAAAAACAGGTTTTTACTAAAATGTACCTCCGTCTATATTTCCATCAATATCATTTGCAAAAACAGACTCTGTAAAAGTAGCACTTCCATTAACAGTAAGGTTACCTTTCTTATTTCCGTTCTCGTCTCCAATAATTACTTCACCCTGTTTAATTTCAAAATTAACTCCAGGTATTCTTACTTTGTCTATAGTTTCATTTCCTATAGTAACTTCGTTGTTAACGATAGGTCTCGATGGTTCAGCATTGTTGCCTATAATAATGTTATTATCGCCGTCGGTTAAAGATTGTGCTGCATCATTGCCGAACACAGCATTAAAGTTTCCATCTGAAGTTACATTTGTTAGACTATTAAACCCTAGTGCAATATTTTTTTGTCCTGTATCTGTAGGATCATTTTTACCATCTGCTAAATCGTTTATAGAAAATAATCTATTGTCAATTGTAATTGTTCCAGAAAAATCTATACTACCTAAGATATCTACATCTTGCGATACATTTAAATTTGAGAGTAGGTTGGCATCGCCGCCGAGGTTTAAAGTTTTTGCGATGCCAACCCCTCCGTCTACCACAACCGATCCACTGGTTATGTCGGTAGAATCTAATACATTGTCAAAGTTGCCAATTCCGGTTACATTTAAATCCTGGGTAAGATTTAAATCACTATCAATTATGTTTACAGCTCCATCGCCGTTAGCAATAAGATTTATAGGACCGTCTGGATCAAAAGGTGTTACAAATATATCATTGTTTTCTAAGATAATATTACCAAACTGAGCTCTTTGACCTTTAACACCAAAGTCTCCATTATAAACATATCCTGCTATGTATATCTTAGTTGTACCATTTAATGATGACGGTAAGTTATCACCTATAAAATTTAAAACTCCTGCTTTGTAATCAAAGAACCATTCATCGTTATTACCAGAACCTGCAGAAAATAAAGGAGTGCCTGTGGATTGTGGAGTTATCGATCCTGAACTATCTGAATAAACTTCAATAGCATATGTAGATCCAAATTCAGGAGGTATCCAATTTATAATATTTGTAAACCATGTTCTGTTAGGACTTGCTGTGATGTCCTCTACACATTCAACAGTAAAACTTCCTGGAGCTGTATCATTATATACTACTATAAGTTCGTTAGTTTCTGTAGGTGCAACAACAGGTATTAAATCTGAATCAACCCAGATTGTATCGCCTCTAATTAGTAACGGACTTGCTACAGATTCGTTAACAGCTGCCTTAATACTATTAACATCTGTCTTTGCATATCCGTAACCAATTTTTTTCCAAAGAAAGTCTAATTTTTGTGCGTCTGCAATTGCCATCTTATGCTGTTCCTATACTTAAACTAGTAACTCTTTGCCCTGTGTCTAACCTAATCCTAACTAGGCAAACATTATTTGTTGCGTTACTCATATTTTCTTCACCAAGTGTCATTGAAAAGCTACCTGATATATCTTGATTTAACGGAACAGCATCTGCACCTGTAATTGCAGTACCGTTAGTTCCATTACCACCGTTTCCTGTATTTGCTCCCGGTACACCATTACCCTTATACTGTATGGAACAATCTAACCAGCCATTTAAACTACTTGCACCATCGATGCCAGTACCAGGAAATGCTACCCACATTCCTGCAATACCTTTATTAGATGCACCGGTATCAGTTGCTATATTAATAGAAAAGTTTGCAACCACTTGTCTTCTAAATGCAAATGTAAACCATTGTTGTCCAGTGTCATTTGTTCTATTTGGTCCTACTGGTAAAAATCCCGAACTGTAATCGACAATATTATGTTCAATATTTCCTAACCTTACAGTGGCTTCTTGTGTTCCTTCTACACCAGGATCAGACGATTCAGTATATGGATTATTACTATAAAAGTTTGTGCCAGTGCTAGAATATGGAGGTGTATCTTGTGAACCAAATGCAGCAAAGTCAAAAATTCTTACGCCGTCATCAGTATATACTCCGTTACCTAATGAACTAGATACATCAATTGCAATTTCAGATATACCATATTGTGTAGACTTATGAAAATTAATTGCAGTTTCTGATCTAGTTTCGGATGCAGATCTTCCGTTGACATTGTCAATGTCATACTTGATGGTATCAACAGTCCTTGTTGAACTAGTAGTAAGATTAATCTCAATATCATCTATAGGAACAAATGCTGTAGGATTAAATCCAATATTTGCATTTGGTATTCCTCCTGTTAGAAAAGGTGTGCCTGCAGGATTAATTTCAGAATAGTTATAATATTGTGTAGGAACAACACTTGCACTTGTTCCTTCAAAGTTTGCACCTGAATAAACTCTAAGTACTTGGCTTGTATTTCTATATGTCTGTCCTGTAAAGTTTGAAATAGTAACCCCTGTTAAAATTACAGTTGGATTATCGGTGCTGTAATATGGTATACCGCTAATGTATCTAAACGTTCCATTTGTTCCAGCAATAATTGCTCCGCCTGATAGACTTGCAACTGATGTTAAATCGTCTTTTACAAATTCTATTTCATTAGTGCTGTAAACTCCGGTAAACGCTTGATGTTGAATATAAAAACTGTTTAATCCAATTGACGTAGATGCTGAACTTCTTACAACCTTTGCTTTAAAACCTTTAAAGGCATCAGGATAAAAAATACTTGTAGAAAATGATGTGCTCGAGCCGTCAGTATTTAGAAGATTATAATCATCTGTAGATGTAATTTGTATAGATGTATCTCTTCCAGTTGCTATAGCAGCAGGATTGGTATGAACTAGTGTTCCATCTAGTAATCCATTTACAACTGCTGATAACTCCGGTACTTGATTAGCATAGTCGCTTTCTAGCCCAACATCGCCGTAAGCAAAAGTTGAGTTTATAGTTGACTCTATATCTCCACTTGTCTTTGTTGTCCTGTTAACAGATTGTCCTGAAAATGTAACTTGATTAGGAGTAATAATTGTTGCTCCTGCACACAAGTATGGACTTGTACCTGTACTTCCATTAATGCTTGTTCCTGCAAATTCTAAAGTTTTAGTATCTATTCTATCTGGATCTAGTGGGTCATTCTCGTACACCTTTAAATTCTTAGTAATACTTACACCTGCTGCTATTACAGCAGGATCAGCAGTATTATGTGCTGTCAATGTAAGTGTAACAGGTGTAGAACCTGTTCCTGTTTGCGAACCATCTGGGTATGCATGTTCTAATCTAGGAGCATCTGTCCCAACTGGATTTCCATTTCCGTCAAGAACTTCTTTGCCGCCGCCACCTGCTAAAGGATCACCGTTTACAAGGATAGTAATTCCATCTACATCTAATGTACCTACTAAGTCATTAGTTGTTCCATCACCCCAATTAATTTCATAAGTTGCTTCATTTGGAAATAAGCCAGCTGTGTTTGTTGTAAAGTTTTCTAAATATAATGAACTTCCTTCGACAACATAAAAATCGTTGCCGGATAGTGCAGTACCTGAGCCTACTGAAAGAGTTCTAAATAACTCATAGTCTGCTACGGGGTCGGGAGTATAAACTGTTACATAATCAGTTTTTACTTCCTCGGCATCAGTGCCTGCACTACCCGGGCTTTGAGCGTTTGTATTGCGAACTACTACCTTCACTGAGAACAAACCCCCTAATGGTGCGTCATAGGTAAATGAAACTGAAGAAAGATTATTACCAGTACGCACATAATCATGCGACTCAGCTGGTCTTGTATATCCCGGAATTTGAGCTTCTAGTTCTGCAAACCTTCTACCTACATCCCAATCTACTTCTACACGGTTCCATGTACCGTCGACGTCTAAATTTAATGTTACTACTTGTCCACTACCTAATGCAGTTGGTACAGCAGTAAAGTCAACACTTCTAATAAATGTGTTGTTTCTAATATTATTCATTGCTTCATTTAACATATCAATAGCTTGTGCAATGTTAATATTTTCGTCTATTTTATCTAACTTGTCTTCTATACGCAAGTCACTGTTAGTATCAAAATTATCTTGGCTAATTGTTGCGCTCCTTACAAATGCTCCATCGTTATATGTACTATCTTCTGGAGGCCCTAGCTGAATGTTATCACCTGTGTTAAAAGCAAGGTTGTCAAAGAAGAATCTAATAAATCCACCTTCTGTGATAAGTCTTGCATCTGCGCCTGCTGTAGGAACTTCTGATTCTACAAAGTCTAAATATGTGTCATGATCATTATTAATTTGATTTACAGTATACCCATTTAAAGTAAACTGTCTTGTAAAGATATTTTTCCAATATTTAGAACTTGTACCTATTGTAGTACCGTCATTAGCATAACCTAGACCAGGTAGCGGCGGTGCTGATGTTTCATCCATTGTACCGTCTGAGTTAATGTCAGGAACAATATTTGTGTTAATATCTGCATTAAATGTAATGTTATCCGTATCCTGATCGCCTAAAATAAGATCTCCGTCTGCTGTAATAGATCCTGTAGCATGTATATTTCCAGATACTTCTAAATCACTGAAAAAATTAATAATTCCAGAGTTTGCAATGAAATTTATATCGTCAAGTGTAGATATAATATCATTACCATTAATATTAATATTGTCTATCTGTGCATCAACACTATTAATTCTTAGGGTACTATTAAGTGTTGGAACAGTAATCGAATCTTCTACACGCATGTTTGGACGCACAACTACGTCATTTAAATATGCATCAATAAGTAAGTCACTGCCTGACTCTTCATTTCTAATTCTGTTGTTATCAATTCTAATATCATTAATAATTAATCTATCAGCATCAACTGAGTCTACAACATTTAAGTTATCATACACGTAGATTGTTTTATCGCTGTGTACTGTGTTAAGATTATTTGTAATAACTTCATGTGTTTCAACTGTATTAGCAACAGTTAAGTCATGATCAATATAAAAGTAACCGTACGAGTTAACACTTCCGTATAGATTAATCGTATTTACTGTTGAGTCGCCTAGATTGTTTACACGTAGATTTAAGTTACCGGTATATGCTTCAATTGATGCTTCGGTGTCTGCATTAAACTCAAGCTCTTGATCAATAATAACTTTAGCATCAGCACCTTCTACTTTTAAATCACGTAGAATAGTCACTTCACTCTGCATAATAATCTGTGGATCTTCAGCTGCTGCTGAAGACGGATTGCCTGCTTTTAATATAAAGTCTCGATCTTCTACATTTACTTCTACAACATTGTCATGAATAAACACATCATCAATTTGCATTTGCTCTGATCTAACTAATCCATCATTTGATCCGTCAATCTCAAATACAGTTTTTCCATTAGCATCTAGTATTTTAAATGTTCTACCGTTAGGGATAACAATCTCAGCAGCATCTAATTGTATTTCAGAACCTTCAAACGGTTGTAGTATTAACGGTCCAGCGTCTGTTGTAAAGAATTGATCACCTGCTGAGTCTTGAAACATGTTCATGCCAGCAATCTCAGCAGTGTTACTAATTACTGTACCATTAGTTGCAGTAATATCATTTTCAACAACTAGATTATTTGTTATATCTACGTTACCATCTAGTGTAATAAAGTCAGCAGTAGATCCAGCTAATAAGTTAATATTACCTGCTGTACTTTTTATTGTATTTGTGTTTAGGAGTAAGTCGCCTACATCAATTTCTAATGTTTCAATGCTGTTACTAACATGTGCATTACCCGTGACATCTAATGTATACGCTGGAGTCTCGTTATTAATACCTAGTCTATTGTTATTAACATCAAAATATGATAATGCAACATCACTTGCAGTGTTGCCTAGTTTAATGTCAAATCCATCTCTATAAAGAGCAGCCTTCAAGACCTGACCAGATATACGCCCTACAGCCATAGTTCCTTCCCCCGGGGATCACATGTCCCACCAACCTAATTTTCATCCCGAAGGCTCTTTGCCGGTTGACCACAGTATGTCCTGAAGATAAGCCCTCATAGCTGCCCTTCATTAATATTATTTATCGTATT
>Ga0129348_1000802_pt1 | contig 11519 bp, 10 predicted proteins | sample CPBDNA_4_FD_94424 | JGI IMG/M metagenome (GOLD analysis project Ga0129348, IMG submission 94424) | Freshwater to marine salinity gradient microbial communities from Chesapeake Bay, USA - CPBay_Sum_27_0.8_DNA | ecosystem: Environmental > Aquatic > Marine > Coastal | place: USA: Chesapeake Bay...
ATAGAAAAGGCCCCGATTCAGCTACCCAGGGCCTGATTACGGGCCTCAAAACGACACGAAGCCACCGCAGAGATTTTTTGGATCACCACGCTGCTCAAACCGGCGTTGCCCAGAGACTCCCTAACTATAAATGGGCATTTTCTTTTATTGGTTTCTTGTCATCCTCTTATAACGATAAGCATGCGGGTACATTAAATCTTATGTTTAAAGGTTCCCATAGAAGAGTTAGAGGAAAAGCGTGCTATTAAGTATTTTTAAGTCGCTGCTAATCATCTCGTCTGACTTTATTTGAAATCTGTAGGTTTATACTTGAAATCCACTCGATTAAAGATTTTATCGTAACCTTTTAACGGTAATAAGTCTTTGCTCTCAATAAGATTGTTTAAATAAATAGTGCTTGAAGAGAATTGCTTAATTTTTTGGAAGTTTGTTGGCACTTTAGATCCCGTTTTGACGACGATATGCGAGAAATACTTGTGAAACTGGTCAGGTTCAATATTTTCTATATTCTGCTGTCCGTATAAGCGAGATTTAAGGTGTAAATAGTAGTAGCCGCCTGCATATCCTCTGCTTGCATCTAAACGAAGAATTGATGTCATGTTATCAATGGAGCGCAGGTACTTTGTTACGATAAGTGGCTCACTAGATACCAAGAGATTTTTATAATAGGTAATTACATAGTTATTTGGCCAGCCATGGCTTAAGAGTATTCCAGTGAATGTGATCAATGAAAAGGTTAATATTGCCTGGAGAGTTTTTGGAAATGAATAATTGGCTTTCATGACTCTCTTTGAGAGTAATCCCAAGACCCGTGAGGATGCTCCTGAAATGAGGCATATGGTAATTGGAATGACGGCAAAGGTAAATCGAAGTTCTTTGTGAGGGACTGCTGAGTGTGAAGCTATTATTGATAGTATAATTGCGGCCAATATCAGCCTATTCTCAATAACTTGGCTTTTGGTGAGGGGATTATTTTGTTGTTTGAGAGGATTAAGAAGCTGGTTGTTCTCATTCATTCTTTCAAAAAGCCAAGCTGATAATGGATAGATAAGGATAATTGAGAATATGACTAGATAGATCGAGCTTGATGCTAGTTGTTCGATGTAAAACTGCCATGATTCAATCCCAAATGTTGAACTGACACCTTCAATTGCATTAAGCTTGAAATTGTTTACTATTGGCTTGAGTGGATTACCCCATCTAATTATATCGCTTAGTGCGATTACTAAAGACGAGGACAAAATCCCAATCGTGAAAATAAAAAATTGTCTGCTGTGATATCTCTTCGCATAAAATATTGATAGAATGGCAATTGGGGGGAGATATTGATATCTTAATCCCGCTGTTAAGCCTATCAGTATGCCCGATATTATAAGATCTTTTTGACTAGGCTCGTACTTTGTTGTTAACGCAATAGCCCCACAAAGTGCGTAGCTTGCCAAAACCTCTGGGGTTGCTCTTGGCGCATAGACGATGAGCTCGATCCAAAATGCTGCTGTGAGTGATGCAATAAGTGGACTTAATCTGCTATTCGGGAAACAGTTCCTAGTTATTTGGTAGCAGCTCAAGATAAGACTGCAAGAGGCTACCGAGGCAGTCAGTCGAACAATATTGATATATATTTGTGGTTCAGTGATTCCTATCTGATTCAGCAGCGCGAGGATACTGCTGATTGCTGTTGGTAGAAACCAAGATCTTACTCCAAACCTGTATTCCCATGGCTCAAGTCCATAGCCAAAAATTTGTGCATGAGCCTGCTCGGCGTATTGTATTATTTCGTCCGGATGAATAATATTTTCGGAGAATTGCATGTAGGCTAATCTTGCAAAAATCCCTAAGCACAGAACAAGTATAAGTAATTGATTTTCTTTTGTTTTTGATTGGGGAGATCGGTATGAATACATTTTACTAGAAGTAGGATGATATAAGGTTAATGGTGTCAAGTTTGGCCATTTTGGGAGAGCCGTAGTTGATAGTCATAGCGGCATTTAAGGCAATGCTTTGACACCCCGAGTCTTTCTTGTTGGATCATCTTTCTTTGAAGTTCGGTTGGTCACGATTACATTGGCGTTGGAAATCAAAAGCACTATCAAGAACCTTTTCGCTAAAGTATTCTAGCGTCACTTAAGCGCACCCCATATGCCTGGCTTGTGTTATAATCAAGATCAGAATCTTGGTACATATTAAATTTTGGGTTGTAATGCCAATCTTTTTCTGGAGTGCCAAAGTTCTTGATTAGCTGATCACTAAATTGTTTATTAATCGAAAAAATATATACTTTTGACTTGTTAGCCTTTTTCAAGTTATTTTTAACTGTTTGCGGGCTTGTTGCCCAAAAGTCTCCTTGGCCTGAAGGCCTAATTGGAGTGATTTCTATTTCGCCATTAGATATCATAGTGATTCCAGAACTCCAGAAATCGCCGAAACCTGCATAAGCATCATATCCATGGTTTTTTAGGAATCTTGTGGCTGCATAAAATGGTTTTTGAAATTTATGCTCCTGGATATGCGTTAAGATCAATTCTTTTGGCCAAAAAGCATATGTGCGAATTGAAGATCTTAGTGGAGAAAGAAATGAGAAAGCCGCTGCCAGCATTGGGATCAATAATGAATTAATTTTGATTCGATTGAAAATAGGATCTAGATATAAGCAGAAGAAAATAGGTGCCAACCAATATACCGTAACCAAATAGCGTATGTGTGATCCAAATGACCCTGTTATTAGTGGAATGTAAATATAGAACGACAGTGCACTTAGCGATATAAGTGCTACTCCTGCTTTTTTGCTGAGATTGGGATCCGTTCCCGCAACGATGTCACCTATCACAAGTAACAACGAGACTAGAGCTAGTAAAGTAGTAACAATTGGTATCCAGCCGAACTGTAGATATGTTGGTATTGCTTGAATAAAGCGTAGTGGCTCAATAGACAGTTTTGGTGAGCATTGAGTGTTTAAGAAAGACTCAAATAGAATTCCTATCCCGGATGCAGTGATCAGCCCAAAAATCAAGGCTGCAGATTTTTTGCTGGTTTTGAAGACCAATAATAGTAGGATTAAGGTTGGCCCTATTCCCGTAAATAAAATTAGTTTATTCGAACTTACTGCGAAGATTGTGAGTATGAAGCATGATATAGCATAACCAATGCTTTTTGGCTGCTCTATCAGTTTGGTAACAAGGAGAAAGAGCAGCATTGTATTTATCGTATTCCCTCCATGATGAGCTGGCATGATGGCAAGTCCCAGAGCTTTTCTTGCGCTAAGGGTTGAATTTGTCAAGGCAAATATTATTAAACCAATTCTTGCTGCTTCGAGTGATACATTGTTTTTGCCTCTATTGATTACGAACAGTAGGCTGGAAGTTGCAAGGATGAGAATAAATAATTTGCCCCATATATACTTGGACAAGTTGTCTAGATTCCCGTTGTATGGGAATATTTGATGAATCGTTGCTGTTAAAGCTAGGTCGGGGAAAAGACTTGGTATCCTGGCAAGGTGAATGTCAAGTAAATTCTTTCCTAAGCCGCTACTGATCAGCTTGTATTGCTCAAATGGTGCAAGTGAGTCTGTGTTGATTGCAAATGTATTCGTAAGAGTAACTAATATGCAATAGGTGCTGACAATGCTGACTACTATTAACAGTGCAAATGATGTTAACCACTTAAGGCTCTTGGTTCGAAATCCTAAGATGAGCTCCATGTAGACTTTCTCGGACTCTCTCGTATAAGGTTATCTTACTGTATAAGTGGCCCTTTACTTTTTGTCAATTCCCTGAAACCAAAGAATTGTTTTTATCAAATAACAGTATTGGGATTCTTTGTGCTGACAATGTCATAGGACTATTCTCTTACTTCTGTGACAAAGCTCTTGTGTTGATTTTATTTTAACTCTTAATGTCTCATTCCCTTCACTTTTCAGATCGTCTGCGTCTTGCTTGCATTACTGCTTGGGGGCTATAAATATCTATTGTTATTCCTGATGCTTTTAGCTCCCTCGGAATTGTCAATTGAATGACAGTTCATGGTGTATTCCATAAGAATTTGCTGCTTGCAACGTAATTCCATGCAAAGGCTACAATAATGCCTACGGTTTGCGCCAGTGCAATATTATTGGAGATGTGCGTGTAAAAGGTTGTTGCTATCCCTACATTTGCAGTTACTGGTAAACTTGATGCAATTAAAAACTTGAGCAGATCCTTAGCTAGAGCAGTATTTTTTAGACGATTGCTCCTAATGGTCAAGACATTGTTGATTAAATAATTTGAGATAGCTGCAATCACAACAGCTGATGGTAGTGCAACTTCAAATGGAAACTCTGTTAGTCGCATTCATATGAATGTAGTGATGAGTTGAACGAGGAATCCGCTAGCACCAACAATCCCAAAGCTAATTGCTCTTCTCGGTAATACTCTTAGCGTTAAAGTGTGAAGAGCGGAAATCAGAAAGTCCCAGAAAATCGACAAATCAATTTTGGACTCTCCACTTGCCCTTGATTGAAAGTTTAATGGCACTTCGCCTGCTTCAATTCGTCCTTTGCTTACTGAAAGTAGCTCATAAAGAAACTTAAATCCATTGACTTCGACGCCGCGAATGGTAGGTAATGTTGTTTCATTGAGCCGGATCACGAAGAATCCGCTCATGTAAGCAGTAAGATTAGAATAGTTTTTATGAAGACTATATCTCGCGATTCTATTCGCAAGATTGGACCCTGTTTCTCTGCTCGTACTTAATCCCTTGATACATGCTTGTGGATGGAATCGGCTTCCAATGATCAAGTCTTTGTTTTGACCGATGAGGGCGTGGATTGCATCCCGCACGGTGGAGGGTTCGTGTTGACCATCACAGTCCATAGAGACTGCGATATCCCCTATTGCGTCCAGTAAGCCTTCTTTAATTGCGCTTGCCAGTCCTGATCTGCCTACTCTTCTGATTAGCCTGATCTTGGTTTGTGTATGCGCGAGATCGCTAACTTGTTCTGCAGTTCCATCAGGAGAATCATCATCAACTACGATGATTTCTAGACGAAAATTCTCTTCAATTTTCAAGAGTTGGTTTATAATTGGCCCAACATTATCTCTTGCCTAGAGTTCATCTCTCCTCATATGGATAATAGATCTGCCAGTTACTGTACACCACAGGTCTTGTCTTTATTCGTTATCAATTTTTCTATTGATCTGGTTTGGTCAGGCCTTTGATTTTCTTGCTGTATTATCGACGGTGAAGCTAGGTTTCTTGATGTTGGAGCCGTGGAGGTAGAAGCAATCTAAGTTGTCAGAAGTGGGTCTGCTATGATCACATCAATTAAAAACCACTACGAAGAAAATAGTTGGTATTAAACCGCTATGATCACATGTGAACTCTCAGTGGTACTTTGCTCCCCCATGCAGAGGCGTGCGAGAGGGCTAAACACCTATAAGCCTGTATCTCGTTGGCAATGTCCCCTGTCACTGAAGTTTCAAGAATTCATTCTTGAAACTTCAACTACTATTGATCAACTTGCATTGTTTTTTAGTTTCTCTCTGAAATAGTTGATTGTGTAATCAAGGCCTTCGCTAAGCTCGATTGTTGGTTGCCAATCTAATTGATTCTTAGCCAGCTCAATGATTGGTTGCCTTTGTATGGGGTCATCCTCTGGCAAGTCTTTGTGAATGATTGGGAGTGATGGATCAATTATGTTTTTTACTAGTACGGCAAGTTGTAACATTGTGAATTCATTTGGATTGCCAATGTTGACCGGATTTGTGTAATCGCTATGCATTAGTCTAATCAGGCCTCCGATTAAATCATTGACATAACAAAACGACCGCGTTTGTTTGCCGTCTCCATAGATTGTCAATGCTTCACCGCGTAGTGCCTGCACAATGAAATTGCTGACAACGCGTCCATCATCAGGCAACATTCTTGGACCGTAGGTGTTGAAAATTCGGGGTATTCGTATCTCAGTACCATGCATGCGTCTGTAATCCATGCAGAGGGTTTCTGCAATACGCTTCCCTTCGTCATAACAACTCCGCACCCCAATGGTGTTCACGGAACCCCGATAGCTTTCTGGTTGCGGATGCACTTCTGGATCACCATAGACTTCACTCGTGCTCGCCAATAGAAAGCGCGCTTTGGTACGTCGTGCCAACCCCAGCATGTTGTAAGTGCCAAGAAAGCTAGTCTTAGCTGTCTTGACGGGGTTGAATTGATAATGGATTGGTGAGGCTGGGCAAGCCAGATGCCAAATTCGATCGACTTCGAGTTTGATTGGTTCAGTAACATCGTGGCGGATCAGCTCGAAGTTGGGATGACCAATCCAGGAATGGATATTAACTTTTCTACCAGTAAAGTAATTATCTAGACAGATAACTTCTTCATCAGCTTGCATTAGCCTATCAACTAGGTGAGATCCTAAGAATCCTGCCCCACCTCTAACGAGATTTCTCACTTTAACGCCCGAGCCTTTCGATAATTGTAGACTGAATGGAAAGACCTACGTCATTGTATTGAATCTTTTTTAGACAGGAGTGTGTAGGACTTCTATGTTGACTTGTCTTTCCAGGTTCATCTCACTCTGTGTAATGGTGAGCGTCTATCGCAATTTCTTTTAAATAGCATTGCATGCTTAGCTATCCTTTTTATGGTTGCATTGTCTTTGTAGATCAGTAGCTGCATGGTCTTTGACGCTTGGTGATTGAAGGCCGTTAAGGGCTGATATCTCTTTGTTATTGGGTTGAATCCCCAATGTTCCAGAGGAGAACCTAGGCTTTGTTTGATATTTTCAAGAAAATCTTTGTCTCTTGACATAACAAAAAACTTTTCTTGATTGGGATTCATTCTATGGATCAATGTTTCGGGGCTTAATGACCAATAATCTGGCTCACCCGATGAGTGGAGCGGAAAAATCAAGAGTTTGGAGTTTGACTCCAGTGCTATTCCTGCACCCCAATAATCGCTGAATCCTACGGATGATTTTAAACTCTTTTCTTTTATAAACTTGATAGCTGTATTCAGGCCGCCTGTAGATTTGAAATGGCGAGACCTCATTAATTCGTATATCGGATCTCTATCTCTTTTGATCTGGTTGATTTTTTGGGCTGTATAGCCTGGTTTGTAGATTACAGACACTAGCAATCCAATCAATCCAATCAGCCAATAGTCTTTTTGACTTGTGCTGAATGTGTGGATTAGGAGGCTAATGAAGATTGGCAAACTGCCGAAAAAGATTAGTGAATAACGAATGTTGACGCCTATGCCAGAGAGAAAAATGACGTAGATGTAAAATGTTAAACAGCTAATTGAAATTGCTATTAATGCAGCTTCTAGGTTTGCCCCCAAGATCAGATCTGACTTGTTTTTTTTATTTCGCAATGCATAAATTATTCCGAGGCTCGCAATGCTTAACAGACTCGCAATTCTAATAGAGCCATAGTTCTGCCAGTACTGCGTGATGGCTGCAAGAGTTGTTGGGATATTAATTGAAATCTCTGGAGAACATTGTGCATTCAAGGACGAGCCTATACCCCAACCGAGAACGGTCATTAGGGTGAGAGTACCCAGTATTTTTTTGTTTAATTTTTGCCGGAGCAACAGGTAAGTACTAGGTATTAATCCAGTAAATATGAACAACTTGTTGGAAGCGACTCCTGCAATAACTAGGGCAAAGAAAAGTATCAATACCACCTTGCTGCGATGATTCCGTAAGAGCTTAAGTGTCAAAAAGAGAAGGATTATGGTATTCAATATGTTCCCACCGTGATGAGCAGGAGTCAGCATGTGTCCATATGCATCACGAGCTGTTGGACTTATCACCAACAGGCTAATACTAATCAAGGTAATACTTAGCGGTTCAAGCAAAGGCTTTCTTTTAGGAGCTATTGCTTCTTTGATGAAGCAAGAAGAGAAGAAAAGAAGGAGTGTTGAGTATATCCATCCATAAATGCTAAGCAGATCCAGCCCACCCTTTGAGGGGAAAACAAGGGTGATAGTCGAAAGTATTGCTAAATCTGGGAATAGGCTTGGTATTCTCGCTAAATGAATGTCAAAAAGATTGGCCTGACCTTGAATAAGTGTCTTGGCTTGTTGTATTGGTGCGTATGCATCTGCATTGGTGAAAATTGAATCAATTAGCCAATGGGATAAGATATAACAACCGGCAATACTTGTTAGCAAGTATGCAATGATGATCTTTGTCTCTTCGCCTGCCAGGACTTTCTTCATGGTGTGTTCCACACAAGTTTGCTACTTGCGGCGTAGTTCCAAACAAATGCCAGCAATATTCCGACTATTTGAGCCAGGGTTGAATTATTTGACAAGTAGGGATATACTGTGCTAGCTAATCCGATATTGGCAATAATAGGAAGTGATGAAACGAGTAAAAATTTCCCTAAACCATTAATCAGCTGTCGACCTTTTAGTCTTCGATGCCTAAAGGTAAGTGCATTGTTGATTAGATAGTTCGAGCAGGCGGCAATCGTCACGGAAGCAAGCAGAGCTGATGTGAACTCTTGTCCGCCGATGCTCATGAAAATAAAGGTTGCTGTGAGTTGAACGACGACCCCCGTACAGCCAACCAATCCAAAACTAATGGCTCTTCTCGGGAGGCTACGTAGTGTGATTGTGTGTAGAACAGAGATTAAAAAATCCCAGAAGATAGCAATATCTAGCTTTGACTCTCCAAAGTCTCTTTTTCGGAACGATAGAGGTATCTCTCTTGCTTTTAAATGTCCTTTGCTGATTGCCAGCAATTCATATAGGAACTTGAAGCCCTCGACATCTACTTTGCGAATGTACTCAATCGATGAATCTAGTTTGATTGCAAAAAATCCACTCATATAATCTGTAAGCTCAGAATAATTTCCAGATAAGCTAATTCTGGCAGCGCGATTAGCCATGACTGAGCCTTTCGTTCTTTCTTTGCTCAGTCCTTGTAGATTCGACTGTTGGTGGAAGCGACTTCCCACCACGATGTCTACGTCATTTTCTAAATGGCTAAGAGCATTGATAATGGAATTTGTTTCATGTTGCCCATCACTGTCCATCACAATTGCGAACTCCCCTGTGGCATCTAATAGCCCTTCTTTGATGGCACTCGCTAGTCCCGATCGGCCCACTCGCCTAACAAGTTTAATTCTTTGTTCTGACTGGGCTTTAGCCCTGACGAGCTCTGATGTTCCATCTGGTGAATCATCATCCACAACAATGATTTCTATCTTGTGACCACAATTAAGGAGTAGAAGTTCATCGACAATCTTTTCGATGTTTGCTGACTCATTGTAGCTTGGGAGGATAATTGAAAGCATTTGCTGGCGTATTTTTAGGGATAGATGTTTTTGGCGTCTGTTGTGCCCAGAGTTATTTGATCACCTTCAAATTATACTTTCCCAGTATACCAAAATGGCACGGCGCTCTTAGTTGTTGTTAACCGTTTCTGATTGCTCCATTGCGGTTTTGATCCCCTAAGCAGATAGTAAAACCCTGAATTATGATTATTTTACCAGCATCTTCTTTGATCATTATGCTTGTTCTCAATTAGAGTAATTTTTGCATTGGTCTCGTTGGGTTGTATGCGCCATGGAAATCGCTGTGTAGTGGTTTGATTGTTGTTTTAGCTGTTCATCTCGCCCTGTATATTGGCAGTGATCTATTGCATTGTCGTTTGAATTTTTCAGAGTGCTTTCTGATTTTGTTGTAAATATCCGGATTGTCATAGATTTGTATTTTTTTGTCGGTTTTGATTGAGTCAGTTGTGAATTTCCTTTCTTCACTATCGTAATTCCAGGTTTTGATGGGAGCTCCGTATTGCTTCTCAAACGTTTGCTCGAATCGGTCCTCATCGGTTAGCAGGTACGTTTTATCTTGGCTTAGAGATTTAATCTGTCTGCGTACATCTTGCGGGGTTGCTCCCCAGAAGTCTGGGCGCCCATCTCTTTTGATTGGAATAATTTCTATCTTGAAGTTGCTTGCAAGGGTGGCACCTGACATCCAATAATCACCTAGTCCTAGGTATGAATTATATCCCATTTGATTGATAAAGTTTTCTGCATCATTCTTAAACGGTTCTATGCGATCGCTTCTATCCAATCGTTCTTGCTTCAACGAACGGTGCGATTCAACGTTGATTGTTGGACGGTCAGGGTATTGAAAGGCGGCTAAGGTCGCAACCACGATTAATAAAAGAGCTATGGCACTTCGTTTGTCTCTGAACTTGTTGATATAAAAAACCTGGAAGACAGTGATAAGTGCGTATGCAATGCAAATGTATCGGAGAGGGGCCTCGCCACGACTTGGTAGCATTGGTAGATAAATAAAGTATGAGAGGCTGCTCATTGAGATTGCAACAAGACCTGCGGATGTTTGGAGTGGAAGCTCAGATCGGGATCTTGTTGACTTTATGGCGTAGATGATGGATGACGCTGAGAATAAAGCGCTTGCGGATGTGATCCAGCTGATTTGAAAGTATTGCGGAATGCTGATAGTGTTCCTAAAAGATCGAATCCAGGTGTCGCACATTGTGCATTAAATAGATTTCTTATCCATATACCAATTGATGTCGCCAAGACCATATGATCAGATTATTTCTACGTTGGACTCCGCTTTCGAATGCAAGGAAAACCATGGCCTATGGAGCAACAGCCGTAAAGATTGTCACCTTATTCGATAATGCAGCGAGCACTGTTAAGCCACTTAAAAGTATGTTAATGCCTGCTTCGCTTGGAAGCCTTAGAGAGCGTGCCGCCAGCGTTAGGATGAGTAGTGTGTTAAGCACATTCCCGCCATGATGGACGGGAGTGATGAAGTGAGAATAGGTAATACTAAATGGATGACTTATGTTTAGAAGTGATATTGTGATTAGGCTTATTTTTATAGAGTCTGCTGTTAGAAGCTTTTGCCACCTTTGATTGTATTCGTTAGAAGTGTCGCAAGCAGTATAAATAGTGAGGATGTGCACCATGCATAGAGGCTAAAAATTTCCAGTAATCCAGCCTTTGGGAGTATCAGCTGCAGCAGTGCAATGATTGTGAGGTCTGGAAAGATACTCGCTATTCTTGAAACATGAATGCTGAAGAGATCCGTTTTTGGATTGCTACTGAAGCTTTTCGCTTCTTCAAAGGGTGCAAGTGCATCTGCATTCAGGGGCAGCGAATCAAAGCCTTGCATGGTTGCAAAGTATCCTGCACCTGCGCACACGATGATCAGGCAGGTGTAATCAATCGCTTTCAGCGCTTTCGTTTGCTGCAGATGGCTGGTGCCTTTCTCGATCCCTAACAGGCTTCTGGCGATTTGCGTTCTATTCCTTCTTTGCAGTGTTGTTTCCATTGCTGCAAAGACCCCACTTTCCCCGCCGTGATTTTATGCTCGTTTCTGTGGAGAAGGAGTATTGTCCTGAGAACTGAGTTGTATTGATAGGTTGACATAAAAGCCTGCTAATGGATTGCAGGCTTGGAGTGATTTGTTGTTGCTGTGTGAGGACTTAGCTCAGAAGAGCTTTGGCTTTGCTCACCACGTTTTCCACAGTGAAGCCGAATTTCTCCATGCAG
>Ga0129348_1000803_pt1 | contig 11517 bp, 13 predicted proteins | sample CPBDNA_4_FD_94424 | JGI IMG/M metagenome (GOLD analysis project Ga0129348, IMG submission 94424) | Freshwater to marine salinity gradient microbial communities from Chesapeake Bay, USA - CPBay_Sum_27_0.8_DNA | ecosystem: Environmental > Aquatic > Marine > Coastal | place: USA: Chesapeake Bay...
CCTGCAGAATCTAAGGATGAGGTTCAGAAAGATAAGAGGAATGAAGCTGATAAATTCATTACTAAGTATTGGAAACCTAAGACTACCATTCAAGAAGGTATCCGTAACGTATTCAATGACATGAAAGGGGAGTTTAATAATGCCTGATATGTACCAGGAGGTAGATAATATCTTCCCCCAGTTTGCTAATAATGATTCCTGTGACATTGTATTCTTCTCCGAAGAGATTCAAGATCTAGACGAAGGATGTATTGTTGAGTTTGGTGTTGCATCTGCACAGACCACTATTGAGATGGCACGATGCAATCCAGATCGACCTCTATTTGCTTTCGATCATTTCCTCGGTCTTGAACAGACTTCAAAACCTACTCCTGAACATGCTGGATGGGGTGAAGGTGCGTTTCGTGTTGGTGATCCAGATCATCCTTGGATCCCTGATTCTATCGAGGGTGTTTTCAAGAAACTGGAACGATATAAGAATGTCAATCTATTCGTAGAAGATGTTCATGAACTGAAAGATCCATCCGAGTATGGTATTGGTAAGGTTGCTGCAGTCAATGTTGACGTTGACATTTACGAACCCACAGTATCTTGTCTAAATTATATTGATCGACTTGAATGGGATAAACTTTATATCCGATTCGATGACTGGCATGGTCACGATCCTCAGTTCGACCACCACGAAAGACTCGCTGCCCGTGAGTGGTTAGATAGAAATCCACATTATAAATTTGACATTCCTCAAAACGGACATGTCGGTGGTATGTACGTCTGGAGATGACATGGAAAAGTTCAAAATTAATCTAATTTGTAATGACTCCCTGAAACCATCTACATCAGATAAGAATGTTTCTCAACATACTGAATGGGTGTATGATGGTAGTGGTGCGGTAAGTCTTTACGTCAATCAAAGATCGTTAGATGTTCTATCTGACGTATCTAATACACCAAAATATATTTGGTTGTTGGAATCTCAACAGATCATCTCAGGTGTGTATGAATGGATCATCAACAATTATGATTTTGTTGCATCCAGAGTTGATGGTATCTTCTCTTGTGATGAGAACCTTTGTCAAAGATATGACAAGTTCAAGTATTGCATCAGTAATGCTGCTCCTTGGATCGAAGAACGAGAGATTTATGAGAAGACTAAACTAGTCTCTATGATCTCCTCAAATAAATCTATGGTTCCTGGTCATGTCAAACGACTGGAATTTGTAGAGAAGTTCCGAGATCATGTTGACTTGTATGGTCGTGGATTCCGTGATCTTCCCCGAAAGGAAGAAGGACTTAAAGACTACATGTTCTCTATCGCAGTAGAGAATGCCGTGTACGATACATACTTTACAGAGAAACTTACAGATTGTTTCGCTACTGGAACAATTCCTGTCTTTTACGGATCAAAGAAGGTCATCAAGAAATACTTTAACCCTGATGGGGTAATCTTCCTAGATGATGATTTCGATATTTCTACATTGACGGAAGATCTCTATTACTCTAAAATGGACGCGATCAAGGACAATTTTGAACGTGCTTGTCGTTGGCCAGTTGCAGAAGACTTTCTTTACAAACAATATTGGACATGAGTACATACAAAGGATGGGAAGCGGAAGCTAAGTACGCTAACGAATATCTAGATGCCTGTCGTAGTGCAGTTGCAGATGACGAAATCTTTGCAAGATTCAAGTCATTGGAAGGATACAAACATATCCTTGAACATGTAACTCCACGTCAGGGTGGAGAGTATCTTCTTGAGGCACTTGAAATGTCTGAAGAAGGTCTCTTGGAAAATATCGAAGCCTTTAAGGAGAATGATTCTATCGGTACTCCCGATACATTTTCTTATAGAGAAACGGGTAAAATCTCTCCCACTACAATTCGATATATCAAAAACGTCTTTGAGATGGCTACTCTCCTTGGAGAGACCCCTATCAGTCGTGTAGTAGAAGTTGGTGGCGGGTATGGTGGTCTTTGCAAGACTCTCAGCGTAGTATGTGATTTCGACGAATATATTTTAGTAGACCTTCCCGAAGCAGTTGCAGTTCAGGAAAAATTCATTAGTAACTTTCCCGAACTTCATAAGAAGTGTAAGTTTGTAAGTTGTGATGACGTAGAAGAAGTAAAGGATGTAGATCTGTTTATTAGTAACTATGCACTATCTGAGTGTGATTATGATACTCAAGTGAACTACTATGATAAATTGGTTGCAAACTCTAAGTATGCTTATATTATCTACAATCTTGTCAACTTTAATGATTTCTATTATAATAAATTTACAACTCGAATGAGTGAGACTTTCGAGTTCACCACTCATAAAGACTACGAGAACACAGTAATCCTAGCAAAAGAAAAGGGCCTATGAATCGTATCGAAGATTATGCAGAACTGACTGACAACATTGTTAAGTGGATTTCTGATTATTGTTTGTTGAATAAAAGAAAGACCCTAGTTGTGGGGATCTCTGGGGGTATCGATTCCTCGGTGGTCTCCACTCTCAGTGCATTGACAGGTATGAAAACCTACGTGGTTGGTATGCCTATCAATCAGATTGAGGGTCAAGAAGAACTTTCTGATACCCATGGTGAATGGTTGCAGTCAAGATTCAGTAATGTTACTTTTGTCAAGACTGACATGAGTAAAGTCTATGATAGTTTTCTTCAAACTATCAATGATGATATTGGTACTAGATATGCGACTGATAAACTCGCACAAGCCAATACCCGTTCTAGATTCAGGATGGTAACCTTATATCAGATTGCTGCATCTGTTGGAGGTATTGTCATCGGTACTGGAAACAAAGTAGAAGACTATGGAGTTGGTTTTTACACTAAGTATGGTGATGGTGGCATTGATATTGCTCCGATTGCTGATCTTTATAAAACAGAAGTTTGGGAACTAGGTAAAAGTCTAGGTATTGATCCACGTATCGTTTCTGCTGCACCAACTGATGGTCTTTGGGATGATGGACGTACTGATACTGATCAACTCGGTGTATCATATGAACTCTTAGAGTGGGTCATGGAGTCTGGTGTTGCCGAGTGGATGCAAGGTAACCCTGAGGAACTTACTCAATGGCAAGGTAATGATCTTACTTTAGATCAGAAAGAAGCCATTGATCAGTACCGAAAGTTCCATAGACAAAATCGTCACAAGATGGATCCTATCCCCACATATAAAGTAGAATTTAACCCCGCACCTCATTTTGTATAAAAAGTCATGAAGATTGGTCTTATTGGTGCAGGACGACTTGGAATTTGTCTCGCTCTCTTGATTGAGAGGGCGGGATATAATGTTTTGGTATCTGATATTCGTCCTGACTATGTTGCTGCATTAAATAGAAAGCAGATAACCACGGAGGAACCCGATGTTCAATGGCTCCTCAGACAAACACAAAACTTTGAGGCAACGTGGGACAACCAACGTGTCATCAACGAATGCGACTTTATTATTTGCCTTGTTGCAACTCCTTCTCGTAGCGATGGTTCTTATAATGTAGATGCCGTTTGGGAAGTTGTAGAAGACTTCAAAGATTCAGAAGCGAAACTCAACGGAAAGACTTTGGTCGTTGGTTGCACAACTAATCCTGGAGATTGTGAGAAGTTCAAAGAACACTTGGACTACTTTGGTGTGAGTGTTGTTTATAATCCTGAGTTCATTGCACAAGGAACAATCGTAAGAGACCTACAGAACGCAGACATGGTTCTCATTGGTGGTGCTGATGATGAAACCTATGAGTTCATGCAGGAGATGTATAATCGCATTCAGGCACGTCCGCCTCGATGGGGTCGAATGTCTACAACTGCTGCAGAACTTGTAAAGATTGCAGTCAATTGTTTCGTCACTACGAAGATTAGTTTTGCAAACATGGTCGGTGAGGTCATGATTGGTGCAGGACTTGATGGTGAGATCGATACAGTTCTTCGTGCGATCGGTGACGATTCCCGAATCGGAAATAAATATCTCAAGTACGGGTATGGATTTGGTGGTCCATGTCTTCCCAGAGACAATCGTGCCTTTGCATCGTTTGCATCAAAGGTAGGAGTCAAGTATAATCTGGGTGATACTACTGATAACTTCAATAAAGAACACGCAAAGTTCTTGAAGAATTACTATATCAAACAGAATAAGGATAGTAGTGCATTCTACTTCCGATATGTCTCGTACAAACCTGGTACTGATATCCTGACTGAGAGTCAGCAGTATCGTCTATGTGTAGATCTTCTATATGAAGGTTACACCTGTTATGTTGATGATGTTGATAGTATTATTGCACAACTGAAACAGGATCCTAGACTTAATGTCACCAGACTTAAGTTCGGGAAACCACCAGAACATGAACACGTTATTGAAATTAATCTATGATTGGGTATAATAGACTTGGTAATAATGGACGTTTGGGAAACCAGATGTTCCAATATGCCTCATTGAGAGGTATTGCAGCGAAGAATGGATACGATTGGTGTATCCCGCCCGAAGACTGCCAACATAAAGATAACTATGGTCTTTTTGAAACTTTCAAGATGACCAACGTTGGTCCCAAGAATCTTGGATTTGTTCAAGGTGATTATGTTCAGGAGAACGATCATTGTTTCCTTCCTGACTTCTTCGATAAACTACCTGACAATGTAAGTCTGGATGGATATTTCCAGACAGAAAAGTATTTTTCTCACATTGCAAATGAGATCCATGAAGATTTCACATTTAGAGAAGATTATCTCGATCCTTGTACAGAGTTCATTAATAGTCTGGATAGGCCTCCTATTTTTCTGCATATTCGTCAGTCCGATAATATTGGACGAGAGGAATACCACCCCATCCTCCCTATTTCATATTTTGAAGAAGCACTGAAAGAGTTCCCTGAAGATACTCCTTGTTTTGTTCTCACCGACGATTTGGAATGGTGTAAGAAACAAGAGTTCTTCCAACAGGATAGATTCCTGTTCAATGAAAGTAATGGTAGATATACTTACAAGACCATTGATGGTACTGGTCGTATGCAGAACACTCTTCTTCCTCAGGTAGATCTCTGTCTGATGAGTTTGTGTTCTGGTGCCATCATTGCAAACTCATCCTTCTCTTGGTGGGGTGCCTGGTTGCAGAAGAATAGAGGTAAGATTGTTGCTCCAGATCCTGATAAGTGGTTTGGTACTGCAATGACTAACCTAGATACCTCAGACATCGTGCCTGATCGTTGGATTGTACAAGAGTGGAGTAAGTAATGGCTGTAACATTTAAAGGGCTTGGTAATGAAGGTCGTCTGGGTAACCAGATGTTCCAATATGCATTCATCCGTGGGGTCGCTGCTAATCGTGGATTTAACTGGATGATTCCTCCTGAAGATGCAGATCGACTAGACAACTATGGTCTGTTTGATGCATTTGAGTTAAAAAATTGTGATCTAAATAAGAACACTGGAGAACCCTTCTACAAGACTGTAGAGTATAGGGACATGCATTTCAACGAAGAAATCTATGAACGTTGCGAAGACAATACCAATTTCTCTGGGAATTTCCAAACAGAAAAGTACTTCGATGCAATCGCTCCGTCTATCCGTGAGGATTTCACTTTTAAAAAGGCGTACCTGGAACCGTGTCAAGAGTTTGTTGATTCTCTTGGTGGACGTGATCAGTGCATCTTTTTGCACGTTCGTAGAGGTAACCCAAACCTTACTGGGCGGAGAGGGGAAAAGTGGTCTTACCAGATGGTGCAAGAGTACCACCCACTCTGTAAAGCTGACTATTATGATAGGGCGCTCCAAGAGTTCCCCGAAGACAAACAAGTCATCGTCGTCTCTGACGTAATCGATTGGTGTAAGAAACAACCTTATCTTCAGGGAGATCGATTCCACTTCTCTGATGCATCTTATGAAGAGTTTGGTGATGGTGCTTCTGTGCCATACATCGATCTTTGTTTGATGACTCTTTGTGGTGGTGCTATCATCGCCAACTCTTCCCTGTCTTGGTGGGGTGCATGGTTGCAAGGAGACACAGGAAAGGTGGTTGCACCAGATCCCTGGTTCGGACCTGCATACTCCCACTACAATATGAAGGATATGATTCCAGAACGATGGGTTAAACTTCATAACGATCCCCGACCCATCCCTGCTGAACGATGAAAGATTTAACATTCCTATTACCATGTCGTATTGAATCTGAAGATAGACTCAAGAACGTCATTACATCGACTACATATCTACTGAAGAACTTCCCTGATGCAAAAGTAATTGTAAAGGAAGTAGATGTTAGATCACACTTCAAATTCAGAGCATTACCAGTAATTCAAAAGTATGTTGGTACTCAAAAACTGAGACATATTTTTGAAGAAAGTGAAGAAAGGTTCTTTCACAAGACTCGCATCCTGAATGATCTTCTGGTTGCTGCAGACACAGACATCGTGTATAATCATGATGTAGATGTAGTACTGCCTAAAAAGAGTTACGAGATTGCATACAATGCAATTAAGAACCAAGGTGTAGATTGCATGTATCCTTTTGGTGCAGGTGTCTATCAATGGGCTGTAAACTACTCTGAGCCCGTTTTCAATCAGTTCCTGGATTCCAACTTTGACTTCGATGTCTTAACTGACTCAAAGTTTAGAGTTGCCTCTTCTATTGGTTGGGGACAAATGTTGAAGAGAGAAGTAGAAATCAAAGCAGGACTCTGGAATGAGAACTTTATTTCATGGGGTGCTGAGGATTGTGAATTCTACTTCAGACTTTGTTCTCTTGGATTCAAGGTAGGTAGAGTCGTTGCAGACATCTATCACTTTGAACATGGTAGAACTTTCAACTCCCATTATCACAATCCAAAATTTATGGATAACCACAACCTGTGGCAATCAATCAGGACGTGGGATTCAACCAAACTCAAAAACTATTATCGATCACAAGATTACATTCGCCAGAGAGGAGACCAGTTAAATGTTAGCGTTCAATGAACTAGGTAATAGTGGTCGTCTGGGTAACCAGATGTTCCAGTATGCAGCCCTAAGAGGTATTGCTGCAAACAAAGGATATGACTGGTGTATTCCACCTTTCGGTGTCCAACGCATTGACAACTATAGTCTTGCAAATTGTTTCCTCATGGAAGATGTAAAGTCCACAAACCAGTATCTTCTGGATCGTGGATTTGCTCCTGTGGTTATGGAGAAACAATATCACTTTGATCAGGAACTTCTTGATCTCTGCCCCAATGATGTTTCCATTCAAGGATTCTTTCAAACTGAAAAGTACTTTGCAGGTATCCGTGATGTGATCCGCAAAGAGTTTACTTTCCATGAAGATCTGGTGACTCCTATTGTTGAGTTCTTGAATGAACTCAAAGATCCTATCTTCCTTCATGTTCGTCGTGGTGACCCCAATCTTGTAGATGCCCGTGGATTCAAATGGTCTTACACTCAATGCTCTTCGCAACATCCTCCTCAGACTCTGGAATACTATGAGGAAGCCCTCAAGAGGTTCCCAGAGGATCAGGAAGTTGTAATCGTCTCAGACTCGCCTGAGTGGGTCATGGAACAGGAACTCTTCAAACCTGATAGGTTCTACGTCTCTACACCCGAAGAGAAGTATCCTGATGGTTCCTACACCCCTTATGTGGACCTGTCTATTATGGCTCATTGTAAGGGTGGTATTATTGCAAACTCGTCTCTCTCCTGGTGGGGTGCTTGGTTGCAGAATGGTGCTGGTAAGATTATTGCACCTAAGAATTGGTTCGGACCTGACTATGCCGACAAAGACACCAGTGATCTGTATTGTGAGGGTTGGGAAGTTATCTGATGGATAAGAATAAGTCCGTATCTAAACTCAATGGTATGGGACCAATCTATTATATTAATCTAGATGGTCAACCAGAACGAAGGGAATACATGGAGAACATGTTTGCCCACTGGGAAATTACCGATTACGAAAGAATCTCTGCCTACGATGGTAGAGAAGATGATCTGAGTGATATTCTCACTGGTAGATATCCTCAGAACATGAGTTCTGGTGAGATTGGATGTACGACATCTCACCTGAAACTTCTCAAACATTTTCTAGAAACTTCCGATGCACCATATTGTGTGGTCATGGAAGATGATGTTGATATTAACACTGCAAAGTTCTGGTCATTTTCTTGGAATCAGTTCCTTGCACGGGTTCCCTATGACTATGATGTAGTTCAACTTGCAGTGATCTGCCCTGGAACTCTTCATGTCAACCTCCACAGGAGATTCGTCAATGACTTCTCCACCGCCTGCTACATGATCACTCGCCATCATGCGGAAAAGGTAGTAAGGTTACATTGTCGAGGTGACAAGTACAAACTGGATCACGCAGTCAAACCCCGCGCAGTCGCGGATGATTTGATTTATAATTCGGGAAATACTTTTGCCATTCCTATCTTTCTCTATAAGATTGAGATGGGTTCATCAATCCACCCAGAACACATTGAGGTCTTCCACAGAGGTTCCCATGATGGTCTGAGAGACCTTTGGCTTACCCGAGGATCTGATCTTGAGATTGATCGACTTATGGATTTTGACCCATATCTAGGTCGGACATCCGAAAAACAACAACAAGTGACTTGACAATACTCGAAAATTAAGTTACTATAAATAAATTGTCACACTGGTAGTGTGCCAGTTGTTGACATTACTTAACAACGGAACCATGTCGAGGTTCCTTTCATCCGTAGGTTTAACTCTACGAGAAATACTTAAGAGGTACAAACTAATGTTCAAATCTGTATTCGCAGCTGTCGCTGCTGCTCCTTTCCTTGCGTCCGCTGCCCTTGCAGGCCCTTACGTAAACGTCGAGACCAATGCTGGCTGGACTGGTGATGACTACACCGGCGCAACCACAGACGCTCACGTTGGCTACGAAGGCGCCCTTGGTGATACTGGTGCATCCTACTACGTTCAGGGTGGCCCTGCTATCGTTTCTGTTGATGGTGAAGAACTCTCCACCCGTTTCTCTGGTAAAGCCGGTGTTGGCATCCCCGTGACGGATGCACTCGGTGTATATGGTGAAGTCAGCTTCATCACCGCAGAAGACGAGTTCCTGGATGACCTGGGTGTCGGCGGTAAGTTGGGCGTTAAGTACAACTTCTGATCCTTAAATTAGGATATCCTAACCACCTCCCTAACGGGAGGTTTTTTTATGGTTAAAATTAGTTTAACCCTGTCAATATATTATGAGGTCTTTCTTAACTACTTCTTAGTGGACATAGACTTCAGGTTATATTAAGATATTCAAGTACAAAACACAAAGGTACAAACAAATGAAAACACAAGCACTTGCCGCACTAGCACTGACTGCACTGGCGACACCTGCTATGGCTGGTCCCTATCTCACCACTAAAGTTGGCGCAAAAGGCGAAGGAAACGATTTCGATAAGTCTTATGTCGAAACTCGTGTTGGATATGAAACCAAAATGGGTAACCTCAAGCCTTACATCGAAGTTGGTCCTGCATGGGAAACCAAAGATGGCGAAGATTCAACCACTATGGGTCAACTCGAACTCGGCACCAAGATCAAACTGACTGACAACCTGTCTTCTAAAGTCAAGGCAGAGTTCACTCAACTGAATGAGTCTGGTTCTGACTTGGAGTGGAAGTACGAAGCTACTCTTACCTACGATTTCTGATCATAAAGTAAACACGACGAGGATATTCAAATGAAAATTGCTGCACTTGCTCTGGGCGCACTTGCCCTGGCTGCTCCTTCTGCCCAAGCCGCAGAAAACCTGAACGCTGCTGGAGCATCGTTCCCTGCACCAATCTATCAAAAGTGGTTCCAAGACTACTCTACTAAGACTGGTAATAAGGTTAATTACCAGGCAGTTGGGTCTGGTGCTGGTGTAAGACAATACAAGGCAGGCACCACTGATTTTGGTGCATCTGACAAAGCAGTTTCTGATAAGAAACTTGCTGGTATCTCTCGACCCATGGTTCAAATTCCCATGACTGGTGGTGCAATTGCCGTTGCATACAATAAGCCTGGTTGTGACCTTAAACTCTCTCAGATCGAACTTACCAAAGTCTTCTATGGACGTATTAGTAACTGGTCGGAGTTGGGTTGTGCTGCAGGTCCTATCACTGTCGCTGTTCGCTCTGATGGTTCGGGCACGACCGCTGGTTTCACCAATTCTCTCTCTGCTTTCTCGCCTTATTGGGCAGTCAAAGTAGGACGTGGTAAAGCAGTTAAGTGGCCTGCCGCTGGAACTGTTGCTGGTAAGGGTAACTCTGGTGTTGCTGGTGTTATCCGTAACACCGAAGGTGCCATTGGTTATCTGAACTATGGTTATGTTGTTGGTGACAAGTTCCAACAGGCTGCTATTCAAAACAAAGCAGGTAACTATGTGAAGGCAAATGGTGAGACCTCTGCCGCTGGTCTGGCACAGATCAAACTGGATGACAAACTGCGTGGAACCGACGCTAATCCTGCTGGTGCTAACGCATTCCCCATCGTTTCTCTGACTTGGATTCTTGCAGAACCTGGTCATAAGACTGATTCAGTCAAACCCGCTCTTCGTTATATGTTGAGTGAGGAGGCACAAGGTGCTTCAGATTCTCTGGGATATGTACCTCTCCCCGAGTCTCTTCGACAGAAGTCCCTAGCCGCTGTTGAGGGTCTTTGATCATGATTGTAGAACTCATCAAACTGGTATCTTTACCAGTAATTGCTCTGGGTGCTATTGCTGGGGCGGATGTTTCCGCCCTTTCTAGTGCTTACGCCCAAGAATTCACACAAGTTGGTCAGTATGGAGTCGGTGAAGATTCCGCTGCTGAGATTATTGCATCTGATGGAAAAATCCTCGCATACACCAATTCGGATAAAGGGTCTGTTGATTTTGTTTCTATTGCTGACCCCTCTAACCCTATCGCTATCACTGCTGTTGATGTCGGAGGCGAACCCACCAGTGTCGCGATCCACGACGGATATGCGATTGCGGCTGTTAATACCTCATCATCCTTCACGAATCCATCAGGCAAGGTGGTAGTGATTGATATGTGGGAGTATAAAGTAGTAAAGGAGATTGCCCTTGCTGGTCAACCTGATAGTATTGCTATTTCTCCCTCTGGGAAGTTTGCTACTGTTGCTATTGAAAATGAACGAGACGAAGACCTCAACGATGGACTGATTCCTCAGTATCCTGCAGGTAACGTCGCGATTGTTGATCTTGATGGAAGTGTAAATTATGCAGATGTTCGTGGACTTGCTGGCATTGCTCCTAGTGATCCTGAACCTGAGTTTGTTGACATCAATGACAAGGGTGAAATTGTTGTTACTCTGCAAGAGAATAATCATATGGTTGTTCTTGATTCCAGTGGTAATGTCCTCTCCGATTTCTCTGCTGGCAAGGTAGACCTCTATGATATCGACGACACAAAAGATGGTTACTATATGCCTGTGGGCAGTCGTCAGGGTGTTCGTCGTGAGCCCGATGCTGTTGCTTGGATTGATTCAGATCACTTCGTTACTGCCAATGAGGGTGACTATAAACTGAAGCGTCGTGGTGAGCACAAGCGTGGTGGTTC
>Ga0129348_1000805_pt1 | contig 11502 bp, 15 predicted proteins | sample CPBDNA_4_FD_94424 | JGI IMG/M metagenome (GOLD analysis project Ga0129348, IMG submission 94424) | Freshwater to marine salinity gradient microbial communities from Chesapeake Bay, USA - CPBay_Sum_27_0.8_DNA | ecosystem: Environmental > Aquatic > Marine > Coastal | place: USA: Chesapeake Bay...
GACAACTTTGCTCACTCTTAAAGGTTTGTTAATAGACTCGTATTCCATTGTGACTTGTGCTTTGCCGTCTGGGCCTAGCCAATCGCTTGATTTATTTCGTTCTTCTTCTATAAATTGTAAAATTTTATGACTGTAGTATATTGCACTGGGCATTAGTTCAGGTGTTTCGTTACATGCATAACCAAACATCAGACCTTGGTCGCCTGCACCAAAGTTATCTGTGCCTAGTGCTATATCGGGGCTCTGCCCATGAAGTTCATTGTATAAAGTTAAATCATTCCAGTGAAATCCAGACTGTTCGTAACCAATGTCTTTAACTACATTACGAACAATTTTTTCGATTTCACTTCGATCAAATTTATCACTCTTATATTCTCCGGCGAGAGTTACCATGTTAGTTGTAACTAGGGTTTCTACCGCCGCCCTATGTGTCATGTTTTTATCTATCAGATATGTTGCAACTGCATCTGAAATTTGATCTGCAATTTTATCTGGGTGCCCCGAACTTACACTTTCGCTAGTAAATTGGTACATTGTGTCTCCTGTGTTTATGGAATTTTATTCCATGCTCTTTCGTGTGCATAGTAGATAAAAAATTTAGCAAAAAATTCTATACCTCCTATTGATAATGCAACACTAACGTCTTTAACAAGTAGTAATGCTATTATAACAGTTGTTAGTGATGCTGTGATTCTCCAAGTTAATGCTTTTGTAAAACTTCGTAATTTACTTTCTTTCATTTCTTATTTTTGTTGCACTTATGGATTCGATACTTTTATCAAAATGTTCTTGTTCGATTTTATATCCAACATCGCGTCCATAAGTTATGTTAATGATATTTGGAACCACTTGTATATTAACTTTACCAGCATATTTTACAAGTTCACGTTTTAAATTTTGTCGAACATCTATTGCATCATACGGATTATTTTCGCTTAGTTCCATATTTCTAATCATTAAATATACTTGACCGTGTTTTGCCAATGCTCGTTCGAATAATGCTTGATGTCCTGCATGCCAGGGTTGAAATCGTCCTAGCATTTGTGTGGTTGGAGCTTTGTGGTTCCAAATAAACAAATCTCCAATTATCCATGCAAGATTGACAGCATCATTGTCGTTCCAGGTTTTTATCCTATAATCATATGTATCTGCTTGGGCAGGTTCAAAGACTTTATTAGTATCTTCGAATCGTCCCTGCTTGATTGTGTCTACCCAAATAGTATAATCTGCCCCGAAACTATCCCTTGCTTTTTGAAAGGGGCAAACAAAATCTGCTAATGCTATTTTTCCTTTTGCTTCTGCTTCTTCGCATTTTTTATGCATTCGTATTTTTTGTCGGGCTCTACCGTCGTCTGAAAAATCCCAATCGTTTGCTTCTTCCCTTACTTTATCAGCATTAATCCACTCTACTTTATCACCAAGATACGAACATAGTTTTTCTGCTAAAAAACTTTTACCGGATCCCGGCAGACCAAAAATTAATATTCTCATTTAAAAAACTTTCCTTCGTAATACATTTTTTCGTAATGTGAAAACGGCACAGAAGGATCTGACATAAAGCGCATAGTAAATCTGTAAGGTATTTCCTTACCCTCAGGCGCCCATATATTTACTTTATGCCACTGCGCTAAGTTTAGTAAAACTGGACTATCGTATCCTGTTTTTCTTTCAAATATTTCAAATGTATCGCCTAAACTCAAGCCTGTGCCCCATTTGTGTTCTTTATTTCTCGGAACAGTGTCGACATGATCTCTTATCACTAAACTTTGATCTCCGTTTTGTATATGACTGTTGGGGAACCACGTGTGGTCAAAATCTTTACTAACAGTCCGTTGATCGTGGGGCAAGTACAAGTCGTCAATGCCATCGTATTCAGGAAATTCTTCCAGAACAAGTTTTTTTATTTGTTCTTGATTAAAGCCTTTGTTAATGTGTTCTTGAAAAAAATCTTTAAATCTCACATACTCAGTTGCTAACTCTCTGTCAATGTCATCGAATTCTTTCTTGGGTTTTCCAAAAACAATCTCACAGTTCTCAGAGTCGCCTACCATTTTAAAATTCAAAACAGTCGAACTTCTATTGAAATAATAATTCGGATCAATTTGCTGATGAAGTGGTGCCCTACCCTCTCTATGCCATGTACTAGGACCAGCAAAACCTACCACTGTTACAGGAAACAATACTTTGCCATGTGGTTTAAAAATGCCTCTAATAAACTCTTCGTTCACATTATCACTGAGCCACTCCCACAACAATCTTCCAATTTTATTATTCTGTAGTAAGCCTGTAACGGTAGAGTGGTTCCATCGAAAATTGCCTTTAGTATATGCCTCCTCCATGTCTTCTACAGGCGTAAACATATCTCTCTCCCGCATGGACGCGATTGTTTCTGCTACGAGCCAATCGTACTCATTAAAGCAATCTTTTGCTTTAATGGGTAGTTCTAGCTGTGGTAGCTCTATGAAACAATTATTCATTATTAACAAATAGTCCTTTTATACTTTTGCCTTTTGCCATATCACCATTGAATGTCATCTTTCCTCCCATCACTAGCCCCATGGGGTTGGCACCTTGTGTAAACATTTCTATCATCACATCTTTGTTTACAAAACCCACAGTGATATCAGCTTTATCTAAATTACCTTCCTCTAATACAACCTCCGACTTGTGTACTCTGATATTGAATTTTCCGTTTGTTTCACTTATAACATTTACGTTGATATCAATGTCGACACCCTGTGCTTTATCTTTATTTAAGTTTGTTGTAAGTGTGTTTCTTATACTGTCAATGTCTAGCATTATGTCTCCTTCGGGTAACCTTCGTACCACTCTATGATTGTGTTTACTCTTACGTCACGCCATGCCTTTTTATCTAATGCATACATAACTAAAGTATCCGGACTGTTGTAGTTTCTAAATTTAAACTGTTGCCCGTGTATTTCGCTATTTAATGTACAAGGCATTGTACGAATTTCTTTTGTGTCTATCTTTTCAAATACTACTGTTACTACTCCTTTCTTGAGAGCGTCTATTATTTTTGAACTATCCATTGTTTAATACTTCCGCTTCTTCGCACATTGCCCAAAAATCGTGCATCTCTGGAAATGTTGCTAGAAAGTTTGTGTTACGTCTGCGATCGTGTTCTGTAAAAAATTTACTAAAGTCCGCGCGGTCTCTGATCAACTTCTCTTGGGGCAACTCTTTTTTCATTATATCTAAATTACGTTTTGCTTTTGCAATTTCAAAATCTTTAAATCCTTTATAGTCTACATAATCTTCGTTGGCAATATTTTGTTCCATAAACCGTATGGCTTCTTTCATGTAGTCTTGGTACTGACTTGGTAGTACTTGTATGTTCTGCCAAGCAGGATTTCTCAGTAGAGGAATATCAAACCATATACGTTGTTCGGGCACTTCCCAACCCATTGCATATTGATTTTCTTTACTCCATTTTTCTCTTAATTCTAAAATTCCTTCTAAGAATTCTTTAAAACTTGTGATACTCAAACAATTAAATGTGTTGATAAAATTTACACTGGTATACCTTGTTTCATCCAAAAATCTATGCACATTGTTCCACAGTTGATCAAAATTCATACCGTGTCTCATATACTCTGCTTGTTCTCCCCAACCGTCTAGACTAACAAACACACTGAAGTTTTGATATGCTTTATCGTTGTACTCGTAGATGTATGTGTAACTGTTATTGTCTTGCTCCTCGCATTGTCCGACTTGCAGAAACGTCTGTGGTATCTCATGTCTTTCTATCACAGGCAAGTCACTGTCATGATAACGTTTAGCATCTGCACCTATAATATAATGTTGCCAAGTTTGCCAGTCGGTACCATCCAACGGGTCTTTTACATACACTTCTGCACCGTGTTGTACATTATCTAATTTTTTAACACTGGTCAAGAACCTTTCAAATAATGTATCGTTGACAGGACACATGTTTGATGTTATACTTAACTCTAAGTCTTTATTTGGATTATCATGTACATAATCTAAAACTTGGAATGTGTTTTTATCCATAAGTGGCTCACCGCCTGTCATACGAAACACTCGTAATGTTTTGTACATTTCGGGCCACCACTTCCAAAATGCTGTAACGTATGGGTTATCATCTTGGCTTACTTTAAGCGGCATAAGGCCTTTGTTGTTTAAACTTTGTACATTGTTATGCGGTGCAGTAGTCGGATATTCACCAAATTCGTCTATCTCTTCTTGCCATGCTGTACTTAAATGTGGACTACAATAACTGCACTTAAAGTTACATGCTTGGTTAAAGTTTACTTCTACATAACGTGGGTTAATATTACCATGAGCGCCGGCGTCTAGGATATCTTCTTTGCTTTCCTGTGCCCAGTACTCGCCACTACGATATACTCTGTCACTTCTTGCACCTGTGTCTTCGATGCTCCAGCAATAACTACAACCTGCAGGTCTCTCACCCTTCAGCATCTGTCTACGTTGTTCTTTCTTTTCTTTTGTGTTATGTAGTGCAGTAATGTTTTTGTCTAATTCTTCTAGTGGGATTTTGTGTGTAGGTGGATGATAACAACTGTGAGTCATACCATTTGTAAGATGCATAGAAACTTGTGTCCATTTTGCATAGCACATTGTAGGACTTATGTTGTCTAATTGTTGTTTAGCCTTGTCTGCGGCTTGATCGTATATACTACTCATTGTCAAATCTTTTTAGATCTAATACCTCTGATGTGTTATTGTACAAATCGTAAATTTTCATCGTGTCATCGTCCTCTACTTTTTTTCTTATTTCTGTAGCATACTGATCAAACAGGTCTTCTGATAACCCGCTAGGACTTATGCCGATAACTTTCAAATTATCAGTAGCACATGACATCAATGCAGTTTGTTCCATACTTCTAAGAATAGCATACGATATATTGGGTTTATATTTAAAAGGCCACTGTGTTATAGAGCTAGTTATCAGACAAAACTTTATTTTTTCATTGCTGAGTTCTAGCCACTTTAGTAGTTTTATTAAAAAGCAAAAAACATCATTAAAATTTTCTAAGGATGCAGACATTTCTTTGTTGTCAAAGGTATGGTCAGTTATTGTGATTGACGCTCGCTCCGCTATATTTGCATTAAAAATAACTATGTTTGGTGGAGTTTTATCTTTTATAAACAAATCAAAATCTTTATAGTCAACATTCGATCTACCAAATAAAGAAACATCATAGTTAGAAAACTGTGTAGTAATGGATTTAGAAAAATCAGACGAAGAGCCTATTAGCCACACATTTTTTGACATTATTGTATTAGTCCTTTTTCTAACAAGTCTTGAATTTGTTTTTCTCTGATCATAACTCCCCAGCGTCTAGGATTCACATATGTCTTCTTAAAAAACTTACACATGTTAGGATCCGGATTGAACAACATCATCTCATTGATGCTTTCGTTAAGAACATTACCTAAACTGCAAATTTCTTTGTGCAACATATTACTATCCCATTCTAGTTTAGTATAGCGACACTTCTTGTCTGCGAAACCTTCAAATCTAGGTGCTACTTCATTGTTAAAAAATTCTTTAAACCAGTCGTAGTCTGAAATTAAATTAGTGTCCCAATCTGATAACACAGTCATTTCGCAACCTAAACGTGCGCCATATATGGCCCACAAACCATTTTCAACATCTGATCCAATGTTGCACCATGTCTGTAATCGATTATAATTACCCCACCATATTTTTTGTATAAACTCGTCTGCACGAACACGCACACCTTGATCCAGACTCATTTTAACACCTTCACGGAAGCCTGCCCTAAATGCTTGGAACGGCGATGCAGTTTGATGCACTTCACTGAAAGTATCGTTGAGCTGTATATAGTTTAATTTCCAGCAAAACTCCATACCTTCGCCGTCTGTTGCGGCTTCATGTGTGTTAATTGTTTTGGTATACTCTGTCGGCCAACATTTAAGTCCGCCGTTGCCGTACACTAACCCGTTAAGCAAATTTTTGCCATTCCAACTAAAAATACTTTCTGCTATATTGTTACCGTCGTGATCTGTATCGGGTATATCGAGTGTTTGCTCAAAGAAGTCAGGCATAACAATGTTGTCACCATCTACTGTAATAAAGCGATCAGTCTCTGATTGTTCTGCACATGCTTTGTGTGCGGCGTCGAACCCCTTGACTCCGTGTACTCGTTTAGCCCAAGGTACTTTGTTTAATAAGTCTGCCCAATGTTCTTCACAGTTGGGTTCGTCGTATGAGATATAAAATATATCTAATTCTGTAACATCTAATTTTGCCATCTGCGTGTCCTGTGTTATTAACTACGCATATTTATCTTATAATCTACTGTACTTCTCAAAAATCTTGTGAGTGTATATACTGAAGCTGGTATGATTCTCCGGAAGCTCTTTTTTTATTTTAGCTGTATCACTGTTTGTAAACATTTCTGGAGTCAGCGAAATTTTATCTAGCAATATATGCGGGTCTTTTGGAGGGGTCACATAGAAGTTTAATGTTTGCTTTACGGTAACGTCTGATAAAAGTGTCACGATCCAGTCAGTATCAGTGTAAGTTATGTATACATCACAGTCAATTGATGTGTCAGTAATCTCTGTTAGAAAATCTGTCTTAACATTAATTTTAGGCTGTTTCGTTTCCTTAATTTTAATAAAACAGACACCGTGTTCATCTTCTTCTATCATAAATTGGCCTACACTTTTTCCTTGCTCGTCGACTATTTTGATATCAGATGTTTTAAATTTATATGACTTACAGTCGTCGTAGTTAGTCATATCAGGCTCTTGTAATCCTTTATACAGTATATTGCCTGCATTATCATACACCATGTATGTGTACTCCATTACTTTACGCTGTATGTCTTTATAATTTTTGTTCTCTTCCTTCTTCATGAGAGCAAGTCTTTCGCCCGGAGTTAATTCTTTACTCATTTGTTAACCTCTATTTCCATCTGTTGTATTTTATCTTTTGTAAGCCAAGTTTTATCTACATAATGAAAGGGATATGTTATTTGAAAATTTCCTACTTTAAAATTATTATAACTATTATAGTATGTTGGTATACTATTAGTCCATATTTCATCAATCTCGCTTGTAGGTATATTTTGCACAAAACTTTTCATGTGTATAAATGTGGGCAAGTCTGTGACGTGATCCATTGTGCATTGATCTTCTATCCCTAATAATTGTATTGCTAAACTGTATGCAACATCTGCACTCAACCAATCTGGCTTGCCTTTAGGCATATATTTAAAATAAAACCTCTGCCAATTTTCAAAAATAATTTGTATCATTTTAAACAATTCTGTTGCGGTATCACTTTTTTTAAAATAAAAAAATGCTGTATAGATATTAGGCATATTATTTCTTTTCAGATCTAATCTATAATAATAATCATTAACAGGCTCGCCTCGATAAGTTTTTACATTTGTACATGCCCATACGTCCTTAGCACTTAAATGATTCCACCAATGGCTGACATCATGTGGGAAAATCATGTCTGTATCTAAAATTACTGTTTCGTCGTAGGGAGTCATATAATAGTATTTCCACTTATTATTGATTTTCCATTCTGCGTTTTCTGCATGGTCTTCCCATGGTATGTCAACAATTTTATCAAAAACATTTCTATGTTTAGGTTGGATCAGTGCTTTAGTTTTTTTATCCACACATACTGTGAGATTGTTCACTGTACTCTGTGTTAACTTTAAATTAAGTGCTAATGCATATGCTTGCTCTAGATAGTCAACTGTGTCATTGTTTTGTGCTATCACAATATAGCCTTTACTCATTGTACAACTCCATAGCTTGATCCATTAATACATTTATTCCAGGAGTATAGTTAAATCTGTGAAATTTAAACGAAGGGTCAGTAAAAAAATGTTTAAAAAATTGTTTTTTATTATGTGCTAATTTTTGTTGTACACCGTCCGACCAATAAAGGTCATGCAGTTGTTGCTTAGTCATACTAAATATTTTTTTGATTTCTGCCTCGACCATCTCATATCGTTTTTCGTCATTGTATTCGTCGTCGTATGACTCATCGAAGAACTCAGGAAAGCTGTAGAATCCAAGTCTCTTCCAAGTGCTTAAACTTTTCGGTAAACCACATATAATCATTGGTATTTCAAAAAAGGCTGACTTTAGACTTTTTTCTGTGATGTATGCATATTTGATTTGTTCAGAAGAATATTGTTCAAAAAAAGTTTCTGTACAAATATATGTGTATGCGTTCTTCATTTTATCGTAGTCAGGCGAGTCTTGATGTGCATGTTTTGTTCTATCTACTGACATAGGATGTTCTACAGATATCGGGGTGTCTTCCAGTGTTATTCCACCGCTGATAGGTTGCCATTCTTCGTCTTTGTAGTGCTTCCAGCCTCCACCTCTTGTATAATAAACTTTATCAGCGTGTTGCTTGCATAAATTTACAATTTTTTCTCTGTGCGTCTTTATGGTTCTATTCAAACATATTGCATGTCGTTCTTTAATAGATGATGTTTGGGTGTATAACTTTTGTGTTAACATATTCGATAACATCATTCGTGAAAAGTAAATATTGTAGTAATTAATTTGGGCCTCAGGCATAGCAGACTTATATAAATCCACCATGTCGTAGTTACATAGGTCCATAATAATATTTTCTTTTTTTATTAGACTAGTGGTATCCAAAAACCATTCTACTCTCTGTTGTTCGTCATGACCATATAAATCCATTCCATTAGCGAATCTCCATTTTAGATTGTCAAATCCAGGCACTTCAGAAAATGATGTGATAATGTTTTTTAATTCTGTTACGCCAGTATCTTTGTCAGGATATGTTCTAAAGCCAAAGTCAAGGATATACTGAAACTTGTTACCATTCTCGCTATTGTGTTTTATCAAATATTGTATAAATCCCATATGTGCAATTTTCCAATCTTTCTTTACACTATAACCAAAATCTTCCAACAATGAAACATTATACCCGTCAAAATTCACAAGGCACGCCTTATCCTGAAAATCCCCGTTCCACATCAGTTTGCGATAAGGTTCTCTGTAATCTGGTAATGTGAATCTTAATATTCTTTCATACATTTTTGTACGTCCAATTTTCTCTAAACATGCAAAATCTTTTATCCCCGGATTCTGTTTCATATACAAACTGCATTGACAATAATTGCACTACTTTGCCTTCGTGTTCCCGATCAAACGACGGCTCTTTGTGTATAATCCAGTCGCCAAGTTTAGGTGACTTTTTACTCATCTACTTTCCAGTATAGTTGATCTTCGATAGCGTGTTGGCATCCGTGTATGTAATCTCTGTCTTCTTCCGATAACACACTCCAGAATTTAGACACACTTTCTAAATGCATTGTTACTAAGAGAGGATTTTTTAAGTGTTCATTAGTTTCCATAAAACATTGCAATTGATCCATTCGATCATTGATTTTCCTTCTCAATTTATCTGACACAATAATTCCTCACTTACTCTATTTATTGCCCACTTGTTCATCACGTGAACGTCTAGCCCGCGCCATTTGCACAATATAAAATCCCCTAGACTTCTCGGTTTCTCAAGATAAAATACTAGTTCATTTTTTGATGGAGCACTGTGAACATCATCAGTGTCGAAAGTTTTATATAAATGTGGGACTGGAAGTTGTTCGATTCCTTTATCCACAAAACCACCCATCATGTGTGCGGCTACGCTGAAACTATAGTCATTTCTATATAAGTTTCCGGGCCATTTGTAAACATCCTGGTAATACTCTCGATTATCTCTCACATGCTCTACAGTTTTAAAAAATTGTTCTGCGAAATCTGTTTTCCTAAAATATACCACAGTTGCCCAATACATTGTGATGCCAGACGGACTAAGTCTTTTTAATGTAGGATCATCTCGCTCCGACATAATGTCTTGGTATGACCAATTCATCATGAGTTCGTTGTTGTGTCCCCAACAGCTATTTAAACTGTTGCTTAGGATCAAATAATCGGCGTCTATAAGCAACGTTTCGTCATATGGTGATATCTTATATGCATCGCATCTATCAACGTTGTAAAAGGGCAATGGCTTGCTTGTATGACTGGTGTCTTTGTATAGTCTATTATTTGCTCTTTTAAAATTTTTATCTTTTTCAGTGATTACTATATTTGATATTGCGTTATGAACAAACTCTTTGCCAAGTTCACCCACAGTGTAATCGTAACTGTGTTGATTTGTTACCACAGTTATATCATGTACATCACAATTTTGTTTAATTAGATATGCATTTATGGTAGCAAGTTTAAGATAGTCTATTTCCTCATTGTTATGAGCAAACATTAAAAAGCCTTTAGTCATCGATATCTATATCTATCAGCTTGTGTACTTTCCTTGCTTTTTTTAACTTTGTGTATTCAGCATGGTATTCGTTAACAGCTTCAAAGTACCTAGATAGAATCTCCTCTAAAAAGTCGTTAAGGTTATCAACCATAATGGGATTTTGATATACATCTAACAATACTGCATTGCTGTATTCTTTATCGATTAACATTTTTACAAACGAAATCAACTCATGAGATATTTCAAATGTACCGCCATTTGTACTGTAACTTAGAAGTGTTTGAACTTTTGCCTTGAGGGCATTGTGCTGTACATTGAGTGTTGTACGATAGTTCGCAAATTCTAATGCTTTTGTTAGTTTAGACGACATAAGTGTATTTACCAGTCAAAAAAAAGCCAGTTATAGTGAACTGGCTATAAAAACAAAGATAGTTTTATTTAGGTAAGTTGTTTTTAACTTCCTTTAATTCTGCTTCTAGCGGGTTTGTACCCCACTTGTTATTCTTTTCTTTAGGAGGCATAAGTGTCCAATAAACAATTACAAATGTACCTATTATAGTAAGGTACAATAATTGCCACCATCCGCTGTGACCTCTATCTTGAATACGTCTAGATGTTACAGAAAGACTTTGGATTATAGTTAATATTTGTAATGCTATAATTAGTGGTCCACCATTTGGATATGTGTCTAAACCCCATATAGCGATTTCTACTATTGCTGTAATAAATGCTATACTGAATATACCCGCACAGAACCACCAAAATTCACTTCTACTTGCTCTGGATTTAAAATCAAATGCTTTATCCCAAAGAACAGTTTTCATTGCTGTTTTAAAGTTCATATAATTCCTTGTATAAAGTATGTGTTTTTATTATACGCCTTTATTTACCAGTCAAAAAAAAGCCAGTTACGATAAACTGGCTTTAAAAAATTAAATTTTAATTATAAGTTGTTTGTTGTTGCACTTGTCGGTGCTGATATAACTACACCGTTGTTCGCTCGTTTGGTTTGAATTGTGCTTGTTACTGTTCCGTCAACACTGTCAACATAACCAGTACTATCATCTGCGTTGCCGTCAATACCATCAGCACCAATACCATCGCCTAGTGCGTGATCGTCTCTCATTGTTACTGTGAAAGTTAACACTGTAGGGTTAGTTGTGCTGTTGACTTTACCTTCGATTCTATAGTAGTTA
>Ga0129348_1000818_pt1 | contig 11377 bp, 9 predicted proteins | sample CPBDNA_4_FD_94424 | JGI IMG/M metagenome (GOLD analysis project Ga0129348, IMG submission 94424) | Freshwater to marine salinity gradient microbial communities from Chesapeake Bay, USA - CPBay_Sum_27_0.8_DNA | ecosystem: Environmental > Aquatic > Marine > Coastal | place: USA: Chesapeake Bay...
CCCTGCTGATTCTAGTTTTACAGAACCAACCTATAATAATTTCTAAAAATCAAATCTCAATTTAAGTGTAATAATTAGTTATGAGCTCACATGAATGGACACCTAGCGATCTTAGCTCTTTGTGCGCATGGATTGATGCCAGTGATAGCTCTAGCTACTCAAGAAGCGGAACATCATTATTGTCAGTTACTGATAAAGCAGGTACATACACTTTAAATGTAGCTGGTGATCCAGAAACTAACTTATCTACACAAAATGGATTAAATGTGTTCGATTTTGATGGTAATGGTGATTATCTACAAAGTACAACTTATTCATCACAAGTATCAAGTGGTAACCATTGGGCAATCGGTGTATTTAAATTTAAAGGATCGAATAGTACTAAAGATTCTCTTTGGAGTTATGAAACAAACGCTACTCCAAAAAGAGATTATGCAGTAAGTTCGTCTGCTCATAATAACACATGGCCTGGAGAATTAGATTTAGATGGATTATCTTCAGATAGAATTAGCTCTACTATTGGAAATACAGAAAGCTGGAGCTTAGAAAGTTTAACACGAAATCAATATCATATTGTTGCTGTTTGGTTTAATAAAACAGGAAATCAAATCGGTGCTAGAGTAGATGGCTCAAATGCATTTACTCCAGTAAACGATTATGACAACTCGTTGCAATCAAATCAAGAATTGAGATTGATGAGAAACAGAGCATCCGAAGAATTAGATGGTCAATTGGGAGAATTTTTTGCAGTTAAAAGTATACCTGGCACAGGAGGGACTGATTTAACTGATTTAATAAAAGCTGAAGGTTATCTTGCACACAAATGGGGACTAGAGAGTAGTTTGCCCACATTGCACCCTTATAAATCTTCTGCACCAGCAGATACTCCTACTCCTACTCCTACTCCTACTCCTACTCCTACTGCCAGTTCGACTCCGACTCCGACTTCGACTCTAACCCCAACAGTTACCGTTACTCCGACTCCTACTGTTACTACTACTCCGACTTTTAATTTTCCGAGTATTGATAAATTGCTTTTAGTCAGAAAGGGAGAAAGATTTGCAAAAAGTCAGAATGGCAAATTTATAGTCAAGCAAATTTCTTCTGATTCTGATCTATCATATGGACAAATTGTACTGCCACATTGGGAATTGAAAGCTGAACAACCTCGTGGTGCTTTTTATTCTGAGAATTTAAAAATAAAAAGAAATTCGGATGTTGCTGTGGGAGATCGAGCCAATGATGATGCCTCAGTAAGACCTGTTTAAGAAACACTTCCTGAGGGTGTAAATGCTCATGTTAGACAGCCTAGTCAATTAGTTATTGGAGAAATCCAAAAAGCCATGAATGTATTTAGTAATTTGGTTACAAATAATATGCCTTGCTTGGAAAGTATGAAATTTGAATATGTAGATTGTGCAACCCAAAGATGCTACAATGAAGATTTAGATATGAGTATTAATTTCGATCTAGACCGTCCTGGAACAATGGCGACTCAAAGATATCGACTTGGTAAGGAAAGTGACAACGGTACTCGTCCACGTATAAGCATAAATCCAGACGAGATGGCTGATTTTGTATATAGTCAAGAAAATGCATTCAATTATTTCTTTGACTTGCTTTCTGAAAATCCTTCTTATAAGCGTTTTGAGCTTGACTTTGACTCTGGACTACAAAGGGATACTGGAGAAAGATACCCCCTTTGTAGGACTTGGAGACCTACATGCTCAAACTATACAACTACATTTTTAAATAATCCAGATGGCACTCCTAAATGTGTAAAACTTTCAATAGATGAATGGAAAAGAATTTGGACAGGTCAAGGATATACTAATAACGATTGGAGGAATGGTAAACTAAATCAGGCTGGAGGCTTATTAAATATGCCCTTACAGGGAGGAGATAAAGGCAAACATTCTTTGATAGATGTTATGGTTCATGAAATGTTTCATTCTTTAGGTTTTTCGCATAGATATACAGACCATTATTGTCAAACCCCTGTACCTGAAGGAGAGCCATTGTTTAAAAGTGTTGGAGGGATAATGGGTTGTCATTTACATGACAAACAGATACAGACAAGGGATGCCGAAAGGCAAGAAATATTTTTTGATGAAGATGGAAATGAAATAACTAAAGATCTTAATGGCACAACATTTGGTTCACTTCATGATAGTCAAAGTTTCGACCCAAATCAATATCCTTTTGTTGAGTACGATTGCGACAATCAGAGCTTCTTTAAAGAAGACGGCTCAACATCAGGTCTCGGCATGGATGATTATGCTGATATATCAGATACGTTTTTCCCAGATGGCGACCAGTACAATCCTCTTAAATGTGGATGCGAAGATTCATCACTTTTTGATTGCGACGAATAAGTAAAAAGATTATTGTATATATGTGATTACTTTTATTATCGCATACAAAAAAGACTCAGACAGAAGAGAATCAAATTTATTTTTTTTAAAAAAAAAATTAAAAAATTAAATCTGGATTATTTTATTGCAGAACAAAGATATGCAAAAAAAGAAAAGATAATTCAAACTTCGGATGGTTTAGTTTTATATTCAAATCAAGATTTTCAGAAGTCGAAGCTTTATAATATATCTGCAAAAGCCGTCAAAACGAAATATATTTGCTTCCTTGATGCTGATGTAATTCTTGATTTTAATTTTATTTTAGAAAATCTTAACGATCAAGATTTAATTCGGCCTTTTGATAAAGTTATTTATTTATCTGAAGACCAATCCAATAACTATATAAATAAATCTGAACTTCCGCAATCCGATTATTTTGAAGATGACTATTGGGGGAAATATTCTATTTTAATTAAAAAAGATTTATTCAATAAAACTGAAGGTTTTGATGAAAGAATAAAGGGTTGGGGCTGGGAAGATTTGGATTTTGTTCACAATAAACTTAAAAATAGAGAACCTTATGTAATAAAATCAAATGGATATCACCTTTGGCACCCCAAATCAAATAAGCAAATGGAGAGAAAAAATTTTTTCTTTTATAAGGAGAATGCATCTTTTAGAAAAAAATTATCTTTTTGCACATCTATTAAGAATAGAAAATTTCAAATAGAACAGACTTTACAAAAAAATATATCAGATAATATAGAAAATTCAGATGATATAGAATTCACCATTTGCGACTTCAATTCAAACGACAATGTATCAGAGTGGGTTATTAATAATTTTAAAGACCATCTCCAAACAGGCTATTTAAAATTATTTAAAATTTTTGATTTCAGATATTGGCATGCATCAGTAGCTAAAAATACAACTCATTATTTATCAGAGGGAGAGATTTTAGTCAATTTAGATTGTGATAATTTTACAGGGAAAAACGGTGGAAAGTATTTGATAGATCTTTATGAGCAAAATAAATCTATAAATTTTTGCCATCAATGGTGCAGGAAAGATTGGTTCAGTGGAAATTATGGAAGAATATCATTCAGAAGGGATGTTTTTGAATCGCTGGGTGGTTATGATGAAAAATTTTCAGGAATGGGCTATCAGGACACAGATATTTTAAAAAGAGCAGAGATTATGTATCCAGATTCACTAATTAATTTAAGTGAACAGACTTATAATAATTGCTTATTTAACGATAAAGATCTTTCCATAGCTAACCTTGATAAAAAACAAAAAGATAAAGGATTTTTTCGGATCAATAGTGAGAATGAATCTTTATCCATAGCGAATATTAATTCGAATAAACTAACTGCAAACAACGGAGTTTATGGAATTAGATTTGAGGTCAGGTATTTTGATTGTTCTAAAGACAAATTTCATCCTGTTTGCGCTTGACTTAAGTTATTATCAAACTTATAATGTTATGCTTGAAAGCTTCAGCCACAGAAAAAAAACAAATCATTTCAAAAATAATAGATGTGCCAAAATACGAAAAGAGGCTATTCTGGAATATACAATTCAAGTTTTTAAATGATTTATATAAGATATATCCAGATTTCTATTTTTGGAAATTATTGCGATTTAATAAAAAGTTTGAAAGTATGAATTATTTCTTTTGTGAACACGGGAAAGAGATACTTCATAAAAAGTTTATGGAATATTCTTACATAATTCCAGAAAAAGATAAAATTATTATCGGCAAAAAGTGTGGCAAAGATTACATATCAAAGAAAAAACCATCAACAATTAGAGATTTTTTAAATTATGAGTGAAACATTAGATCAAATAAATAAATTCTTAACAGATAAAGATAATGCAAAATATCACTACAATAGCTATAAAGAAGATGATTATAAAATTTCTTCAGGTAGTTTAAATCTTGACCTTGCTCTTGGCGGAGGCTTCCCCTCTGGAGCTCACAGGTTTACAGGAATTAATGAGGGCGGTAAAACTAGTTGTGCATTAACTGTTGCAAAAAATTTCCAAAAACACTTCGATAAAGAGGGTATGATTGTTTATATAAGAAGTGAAGGTAGATTGTCCCCAGAGATCTTAAAAAGATCAGGTATAGATACTAATGAAGAAAAGTTTTTCAGGTTTGATTGTAATATTTTCGAAAAAGTTTTTCAACTAATAAGAACTTTAGTGGAAGATAACAAAGAAAATAAAAAGTATTTATTTATAATTGATAGTGTTGATGCGTTATGCAGAATAGGGGATTTTGATAAACCTTTTGATGAGAGTGAACAAGTCGCTGGTGGAGCACTAGTCACATCAGTATTTTTAAAAAAAATGGTTTTACCTATAACCAAGATGGGACATATGATGATTTTGACCTCTCAAGTTAGAGTTGAGGTTGCCTCAAACCCTTATGCAGCTAGGGGCGGACCAAAGGCTAAACAAGCTGGGGGAAATGCTGTAAAACATTATTCTAATTTCATTTTAGAATTTCAAGAAAGATATTCCAATGATATTATTTTCCCGAATCCAAGCGCATCTAAATTAGAAGACAAAGGTAGCCCTATTGGGCATTATTGCAAAATTATTTTCAGAAAAAGTGTTAACGAAAAAACTGGTGCTGTAGTAAGGTATCCAATTAGATATGGTCAATCTGATGGTAAAAGTATATGGGTAGAGAGAGAAGTTATAGACATGATGAAGCTATGGGGCTATATAGAACAAAAAGGGGCATGGATATCTTTTGATCAAGAAATACTTAATGAATGCAAGGAAAAATCAATAGAATGTCCTGAAAAAATACAGGGAGAAGCAAAATTAGTAGAATTTTTAGAAGAAAATGAGAATTTTGTTAATTTCATTTTACAATATATAAATTCAAATTTCTAATATGGCTACAAAAAACAAACCTTCGAGAAAAAAACAACCAACCAAAAAAGCTCCAACTAAAAAGGCTGGAGATATAATGCTTTGTAAGTGGCAGGGCAGATTTGGTAACAGAATGCATCAATATGCATATGCATCAACTTATGCAAATAAATTTAATTTAAATTTATTTCTTCCCTCAGAGTGGGAAGGTGATAAATTATTTAAAGGTTGTGGTCATAAACAAATAGCCGACGATGATCTTAGATTAAAAGTTAATCAAACTCTTCCAGAATTCGATAATGACGACTTTAGAAAAACCGCCGTCGAAGAATATTCAAAAAAGACAAAAAAAGAAATGACTTTTTTCAATCCTTACAACAAAAAGGAAACATATTTTGGCAAAAAAAATGTATGGTTTACAGATATTTCTTGCTATCAAGAAGAAATTTTTAAAGGCATGAGCATGAGGTTTCTATCTAAGATATTTGAGTTCAAAGATGAAATTAAAAATCTTGACATATATAAAAGATTAGAGGACAGGCAAGGCACTTATGATATTGCTCATTTAAGAAGGGATGATATTTCAAACCCAACTTATGAAACTAATTTCGGTTATTCTGTTGTTTCAAAAAATTCTTACGAAAAAGCTTTTAAAAAGTTTGGTTATGATCCTAATAAGATTGAATGGACTACAGATGATTGGTCAGGAAATTGGGGAGTTGGCTCTCCTGAAGAAAATGATTGGTTTACCAGAAGGGGCGGATGGCAATACCCTGTTGGATCCGAATATATGCAAGACATTGGTTTCGATTGGCTTCCAGACTTTTTAAGAATTTATTTCGCTCGATCTGTATTTCGGGCTAATTCCTCATTTAGCTTCTGGGCATGTCAACTTGGTAAGGTAAAAAAAGTTTTTGCTCCCGTTTTGCATAAAAGAAATGTTTATTCTGGAAGAAAGGGCAGCGGATTAGAGACTGATTTTGAATATACAGACAGTAATAATCCTCATTGGTTAATGACAACAGAAGAAGAATGTAGTAAAATTATTATACCAAAGTGAAAAATTTTTTTGATAATAATTATTTTTCAATAAATCTAGGTTCTGTTAAAAAAGAATCTGAAAAAAAAATTATTAGTTTTAGTGTTTACGGAGAAGACAGGAAATATTCTATAGGTGCCATAAAAAACGTAGAATGGGCAAAAAAATATTTTCCAGATTGGATCTGTAGATTTTACTGTTCAGAAAAAGCTAATGATCTAGAAGAACTAGCCGAAACGGATAGTGAGGTTTTAATTGTAGAATCTGATATTCCCCCTATGTACTGGAGATTTTTCTCTATAGATGATCCAGATGTTTCTTGTATGATTTCTAGAGATACAGATTCTTTAATGAATCCTAGAGATTATGCCGCCGTTAAAGAATGGCTTGATAGCGGAAAAACTATGCATTTAATGCATGATTGCCCCTCTGGGCATTACTCTCCAGTAATGGGGGGTATGTGGGGAATAAAATCTCCATTGCATTTTTCTATGACCGAAAAGATTTTTTCCTTTTGCGAAAGGAAGAATTTTAGATTTAGATATTCTCAAGATCAAACTTTTCTAACAGAACAAATACTTCCTATCTTTAAAAACGATAGCATAGACCATCATTTTAAACCAGAAAAAAGCCACTCTTCTCATGCGGTTCCTTGGCCTAAACATGAAGAAATGGAAATTGGTAGTTTTGTTGGTGAAAGGATATCCTTTTCCGCCTTAGAGATAAAAGATCTTAAAAATAAGAATCCTGATTCTAAAAAGTTGTTTGTGATGAATCATCAAGGAAAAGCTGACTTCAACAAGGTCAAAGATATTATCATTGAACTCGCAGATAAAAATGAAGAAGTAGTATTACCTTGTAAAAAGGGTGTGTTTAGTCACTTAAAAAAGATTTTCTCAAAATGTTCGAACATTAAATATGAAGAAATAGATTCGGACATAGGAGGTAGTTTAGTTTATAAAGATAAATTCCATAAAACTCATAGATTTATTGGTTTTGGAAATCATGGAGAAAAAATAAACGGAAAGAAGGGATTTAACCCAGAAAAGTGTCGTTTACAAGCAGGATTATCTTTAGAGCCAAATAAAGAAAAAGATAATACTAAAAATAAAGCTCTATTTCAGAGCCCAAGAGAACTTTCTAAAAAACTTTCTTCTGAAAGCGAGACTCCAAAAAAATCTTATCTAGATGATATGCCTTTGGTAACAGCTGTAATAGGCACATTTAACAGGTGGGAATTCTTATCAAAAGCTATAGAAAGTGTAAAAAATCAAACATATAAAAATTTAGAAATTATTGTTGTTAATGATGGATCTACAGACGAAGATTATTCAAACAATATTCCAGATGGTGTCTTGTGGGTAAATTTGCCAAAAAATTCTGAAATTATTCATGGATTTAGATGTCGATCCTATACATATAATTATGGAATTAAAATCGCTAGAGGAGAATATATAGCTTTTCTTGATGATGATGATGCATGGTACCCAACCAAGATAGAGAAGCAAATAATTGCAATGCAGAAAACTAAAAGCGAAATGAGCTGCACAGAAGCCGTACAGGGAAGAGGTTTGTTTGATCCCGAAAAAGATTACAACATTTACATGAAGGGAATGCAAAAAAGATTTGATAAATGGAATGTAAAAGAAAAGATTTTAAACTCAAAAGGCTATTCTTATAATAATGTTCCGTCCTTGTGGACAAAAGAAATTTTATCGATCCATAATTTTTGCATAGGATCTTCTGTTGTTTTAAAAAAATCTTTGTTTGACAAGGTGGGGTTGATGAATGAAACAAAGAGATATAAAAAAGGTCAAGACTATGAATTATGGAAAAGGGTTCTTTCTGTAACGGATTGTGCATTTGTTAACGAACCATTAACCTATTACGATCATGGACATGGGAATGGTAGACAATATTAATGAAATTTAAAACATTAAATGGTGCATTAAAAAGAGTTCCTAAAATAAGAAATTATTTAATTGATTGGGAAAAGAAAAGTAAAAGTAATATTCAATTTAACACTAAGCAATTTTTAAAAGAATATTGGTGTAATTCTGTTGTATTCGAAGAATTTCCAGTGGCTGGAACTAGATTGACTTTAGATTTCTATAATGCCACGAAAAAAATAGCGGTTGAAGTTCAAGGCATTCAACACAGAAAATATGTTCCTTTTTTTCATGGAGGAAATAAAATAAACCATTTAGATCAATTAAGAAGAGATAAGCAGAAAAGAGAATTTTGTGAAGCTAATGAAATAAAATTAGTGGAAATATATGAAACAGATATTGATAATAATTTATTAATTAAAAAGTTAAAAAATTTTTTATAGTGTAATATTAGTATAATGGCCGAAGAAAACTTAAATTTAAATGATATACCCAACTTTCAGATACCTCAAAGTTTTCTAGATCAATTATATGATTTTACGGGAGGCTCCGAAGGTAATGCTGGCTATGTTTTAACATATGTAGATGATAGTGGCAGAGCTATGGTTTATTCGAGAAGCAGTTCTCAAATAGTTGAGATGGGGTTAAGAAAAGCTTTGGAAAAATACTTAATTGAACTGGAAGAAGGCGAAATATCATTTGATATTCCAGAAGAATAAGCTTGCAACTGCTTAGATTATATATTATCATTGTTGGATGATATATAATTATGAACTAGAACAGCACTTATTGAGCGGCTTAATAAGGCACCCTGATGTTTTTTATGAAATTTCCTCATTCATAACTGAAGCGGATTTTTATTCAGAAAACACACTAATTAACAAATCTTTATTTTTTGTCTTAAAAGATTCTATTGAAAAAGGTGAGTCTTTAGATGAAATATTGATAGCTGAGAATATAAAATCCCTAGGAATTACTTTCGAGGAAGGGATAGAGCCTTTGGATTATATAAGAAGTCTTTGTATGAGAAAAAACTCCAGAGAGTCTGTTATCAGCACAGCCAAAGAGTTAAAAAAAATAACAATTAGAAGGCAAATTTCTGAAGCTGGAGTCAATCTCTCTAAGTCAATGAGAGGTAATTTTGATTCTTACGATGATATTATAAAAACCGCAGATAAAACTTATCATAATATCATAACTTCCTATGATTCAGGAGATAATACTCCTGAAAATTTATACGAACAGATGGAGGAATCTGTAGAGGAGAGAGGAAATAATCCACGAGAACAAAATGGATTAGTTGGTCCACACCAGAGAATTCAAGAAATCTATGGTTCCCTTTTAAGTCCAGGTAATATAACTGTTATTGTGGCGAGATCTGGAATAGGTAAAACTCAATTTTGTATGGATTTCTGCACAAAGACTGCGATCATGAATGATAATTTGCCTATACTTCATTTTGATAATGGCGAGATGAGTTTAGAAGAATTAACAATGAGACAATGTGCAGCGCTATCTGGAGTACAATTAAGCCTACTTCAAACTGGGATGTGGAGGCAAGCTGGAGATGATGTGGTGAAAAAAGTTAGGTCTGTTTGGAAAAAGGTAAAAAACATGAAATTTTATTACTACAACTGTGGAGGAATGTCTGTTGATGAAATGATAAATGTTTTGCGTAAGTTTTATTATTCTAAAGTGGGGAGGGGAAATCAAATGATTTTTAGTTTTGATTATATTAAAACTACATATTCTTTAGGTTCTTCCAATAAAAGCGAATGGCAAATTGTAGGTGAAATGGTTGATAAATTTAAAAAGACAATTCAAACAGATATCATTTTCGATAAAAAACCAGTAATATCAATGATGACAAGTGTTCAAGCTAATAGATTAGGAACAAGCAGAAACAGAAGTTCCGACAATATTGTTGAAGACGAAACTATTGTATCTCTTTCTGACAGAATTATGTTTTACTGTTCTGATATGTTTATACTTAGATCTAAAGAACCTGCGGAGATTGCTGAACATGCTCACTTTGGAACACATAAGTTAGTTCCTTTAAAGAATAGAGAACTGGGTCAAGATCCACAAAGAGCGATACAGCCAGTGAGATTAGCAGATGGGTCTTTGAGAAATAATTTTATAAATTTAGATTTTAATAACTTCAACATTACGGAAAGGGGAGATTTAGTTGATTTAGTAAACCATCTAAGAGTAGAGGGATTTTCTCCAGACGAAGATGGAGAAGATACTCTTCCAGGATTGTTTAATGAATGAAGCTAAAATAGAAGAAATACTAACCTCTTTAGGCTACAAGCTTCAAGATAGAGGTAGGTATTGGCAAACTAGTGCTATTTACAGAAATGGCGATAATAAAACTGCTCTACAAATATACAAGGATACAGGAATATGGAAAGACTATGTAGAACAAAGTGCTTTCATGCCTTTCGAGAAGCTGTTAAAGGTAACATTAAAAACTAATAGTGATGAAGAGATTGAAAAATACAAAATAAAAGATGATTTTTTTGAATTAAAGCATGCTAACTCACAAAAAAAGATAGAAATGGAAAAAACTTATCCCGAAACATGTTTAAAAAGATTACTTCCCCATTATAAATTCTACAATGACAAAGGTATTGACACAGAAACATTAAAACTTTTTAAAGCTGGTTTAGCTACTGAGGGTAAAATGTATCAAAGATTTGTATTTCCTATTTATAATCTAAACAATCAGATACATGGTTTTTCAGGTAGAGATATGGGACAATCTTCAGACAGACCTAAATGGAAACATATAGGGACAAAATCTAAATGGATATATCCTCATTTACTTTCTACTAATTATGTCACTAAAACTCAAGAAGTTTTTTTAGTGGAAAGTATAGGGGATTTATTAAATCTTTACCAAAATAATATCAAAAATGTTTTTTGTACTTTTGGCCTAGAAATACCCCCATCTTTAATTTCTTATTTAGTTGGTTTAAATCCAGAGAAAATTTTCATTTGTTTTAATAATGATGAGAATTCTAAATATAATTCTGGATACAATGCATGTCTGAAAAATTTTATAAAACTACAATCATTTTTTGATAATCATAAAGTTTATATACATTTACCGTTGAAAAATGATTTTGGAGACATGGAAAATTCAGAGATTGAAAATTGGTATAATTCCAGAAAAAACATAGACAAAAATAATTTAGATGTTA
>Ga0129348_1000819_pt1 | contig 11366 bp, 8 predicted proteins | sample CPBDNA_4_FD_94424 | JGI IMG/M metagenome (GOLD analysis project Ga0129348, IMG submission 94424) | Freshwater to marine salinity gradient microbial communities from Chesapeake Bay, USA - CPBay_Sum_27_0.8_DNA | ecosystem: Environmental > Aquatic > Marine > Coastal | place: USA: Chesapeake Bay...
CCGCTCTGATTTTCAATGCGCCCCTTTGCCAAAGAGAACTACAGGCACGGTGCGGAGGAGGATACTCAGCTCGAGGCCGAGGGACCAGTTGTCGATATATTGCACGTCGAGCTTCACCCACTCGTTGAAGTCCTTGACGATGCTGCGCCCGCTGATTTGCCACAAGCAGGTCAGACCCGGCTTCATGCTCAGGCGCCGGCGATGGGCGGTGAGTTCGAAATTGTCGACTTCATAAATGGGCAGGGGGCGGGGGCCGACGAGGCTCATTTGCCCGAGGAGCACATTGAAGAGTTGGGGAAACTCATCGAGGCTGGTGCGACGGAGCCACGCCCCGAAGGGGGTGATGCGCGGGTCTTTTTCGATTTTGAAAACCGGGCCGCTCATTTGGTTGTAGGCCATGAGTTCGTCGCGCTGCATTTCCGCACCGGTCCGCATCGAGCGAAATTTGTACATGGTGAAGGGCCTCCCGTGGCGCCCGGCGCGCTGCTGTTTGAAAATCACCGGGCCGGGAGAAGTGAGCTTGATGGCTACGGCAATGGCCACGAAGAAAGGCAAAAGCACGAGCAGCGCGAGGAAGGCAATGACGCGGTCCATGACATTTTTGACCAGCATGGCCCAGGAGAGTTCGGGGGTGACGCGGAAAACGAGCATCGGCGTGGGGCCGAGCGAGTCGTAGGTCGGGCGGGCGATGGAGGCGCGGAAAAAGTCGGCGGCGACCCAGGCTTCGACGCCTTCGGTCTCGCAGGCTGCGATGGCCTCCTGCATGCGTCCGGAACTGTGATTGTCGAACGCCAGGACCACGCGACCCACGCTGTGGCGGTGCATGGCATCAACGAGTTTTTCGGTGTCGCATTGCTCCAGGTTGACGCGCTCCGCGATGCTGATTTCGAGGCGCTGCACGGGGGAGAGGCCCTCGACGAGTTCGTCCATGCGCTGCGGTGTTCCTGCCAGGATGATGCTTTCGCCGTGGGCTCCGCGTCGCAGACGGCGCAGGTAGAAATCGCGGTAGATGGCCTCACGGGCCAGGAGGCCCAGCGGGGCGAAGACCATGAAAAGCAGGAAGGCCGAGCGGCTGGGAATGCCGAGTTTGAGGAAAACGACACACGCACCAAGAATCAACCCGAGCCACGCACCCGCATAGGCGATTTGCCGCAGGGAACGCTGCGCGGATTTTTCCAAAGGGTATTGGTAAAAGCCCTGCATCTCGAGCAGGAGGGGGCCGAACAAGGCGACGACCAAAAAGAGCCAGAGGAAGCCCTCGAGCGGCGGAATCTCCGGCAAGACATCGAAATCGATGATCTGGTAACGCCGGAGTGCGTAGCCGAGATACAAGGTCAACGCGAGGATCAGCCCGTCGGCGATCTGGTTGAGTTGCAGCGAAATTTCCTGTTTGCGTGAAATCATGCGGACGGCTTCCCGGCCAGTTCCGCATGGCGGAGAAGCACCGAAGCTGCAATATATGCAGATTGCCCGCATGAATCCGAAAAAAAATCCACCGTCGCCCGCGGATTTGGTCGTGGCCACGGCCCACACGGCGCGCGGCCTGCGGCAGGCCCGGAACCTGCAACGCGGCGACTTGGGTTTTGTCGAGGTCCGGCTGGACGCTCCCGAATTGTCTCGTGCGCGGTTGGCCGAGGCCCTGCCGGGCATCCGCCCCCGCCTTCTCCTGACCGCCCGGCATCCCGCGGAGGGAGGGGCTCAGCGGTTGCCGGTGGCCGCTCGTCGCTCCTTGTTGGGGGAGTTTCTGTCGCAAGCCGATGCCGTTGACGTGGAGCTTCGCTCGGCTGCGTCGATGGCCTCCCTGCTTGAGGAGGCGCACCGGCGCCGGATCCAGCGTGTGATATCGTTCCACGATTTCCGCCGCACGCCGCGCTTGCCCCGCCTGCGCGAGGTGGTTCGCCGGGCCACAGCCCGCGGGGCCGACGTCGTGAAGATCGCCACCTTGCTACGTGGTCCCGGTGATTTGGCCGTCCTCTTGCTTTTGCAAAGCACGGCGAAGGTTCCGCTTGCCACCATGGGCATGGGCCCGCTCGGCAAGGTGTCCCGCTTGGTCCTCGCGGCCGCGGGATCGCGGCTCAACTACGGATACCTCGACAAGGCGCAGGTCTCCGGTCAATGGCCCGCCTTGGAATTGGTCCGGCGCCTTGGGGAGATTATGTCATGAATACTTGGGAACAAACCGCGCGCGCCGGTGAATTGACGGCCGGGCAGATCCGCGAAGTCGCGACGTGGCTGCTTGATGAAAACGTGGCGGCGGACGAAAAGGCCGATTTTCTCGGGGCCCTGCACCGGCGCGGCGAAACGCCCGCGGAAGTGGTGGCCCTCGCCGAGACCATGTTGGAACATGCGGTGCCGTTCGACGTTCCGGACGACTTGCGCCCGGTCATCGACGTCTGCGGCACGGGAGGTGACAAGCTCGGGCTCTTCAATATTTCCACCGCCGTCATGTTCGTGGCGGCCGGTGCGGGGGCGCGTCTGGTCAAGCACGGCAACCGCGGCATCACTTCGAAAAGCGGCGGGGCCGATGTGTTGGAGGCGCTCGGCTTGCCGGTCGATCTGCCGGTGGAACGTCTGCAGGACATGCTCGGCGAAGCGGGCGCCGTTTTTCTCTTCGCCCCGTGTTTCCATCCGGCTTTCAAGGCCGTGGCTCCGGCGCGCAAACTTTTGGCCGAGCGCGGCCAGCCTTCCGTCTTCAACATGCTCGGGCCCTTGCTCAATCCTTCGCGTCCCGAGGGCCAGTTGGCCGGGGTTTTCAACGAGTCGCTAGTGGATCTCTATGCGGACGTCCTGCCCGGACTCGGTCGGGAACGTGCCTGGGTCGTTCATGGCAAGGCTGGCGATACTGGAGTGATGGACGAAATTTCCACGCTGGGCCCCACGCTGATCGCCAAAGTCTCCGGGGAAAAGACCACGCGCGACACGGTCACGCCGGCCGATCTCGGGGTTCCCGCGGCCGCATTGGAGGCGTTGCGCGGCGGTGACGCGCCGGCCAATGCGCAGCTTCTTTCCGAACTCTTGCGGGGTGAACGCCGCGGTGCGACCCGCGACATTGTCGCGGTCAATGCGGCGGCCGCGTTGATTGTGGCGGGACTGACCGACGATTGGGCCGAAGCAAGAGAGAGGGCGGAGGAGTCGATCGACAGCGGTGCAGCGGAGCAGGTGCTCAAGCGGATGCGCCGCGTCGCCGGAACGGCTTAACCGTCCCCGGCCGCGGCGGCGTTCATGATTTTCACCCAGATCGGCAAGGCCAGTGTCGCACCGTAGCCGCGGTTGACGATGCGCTTGGGTTGATCGAAGCCGACCCACACGCCGCAGGTCGTCTCCGGGTCCCACCCGATGAACCAGGCGTCCTTGTAGTCATTGGTCGTCCCGGTCTTGCCGGCCGCTTCTCCCCGGTAGCCGAAGGCGGCCGCGATCTCGCCGGTGCCGCGGGTCATGGCTTCGCGGAGCACGTCGGCGGTCAAACGCGCCACGTTGGCCGGCAGAATCCGCCGCACCGAACCGCGGTAGCGGTAAAGGACGCGTCCCTGCGGGTCCTCGACGCGGTCGAGCAGGTGCGGGGTGGACGAGACACCGTCGTTGGCCAGTGCGGCGTAGGCCGTGGTCAGCGCACGCAGGGTGCCGCTGAAGGATCCGAGGAAAATCGACGGATATTTCGGCACATCGTTGCCGATTTCCGCGGCCAGGATGTTTTCGCGGACGCGGTCGATGCCGGCCATGGCGCCGACCCGCACACTCATCGTGTTGCGCGAGAGAATGAGGCCGTCTTTGGCCGGCAGGATCCCGCGGTAGGTGTCGTCGCTGTTGGATGGGTTGTATTTCCCGTAGGCTTTGGGCAGCTCTCCCGGGCTCAAGCGGTCGTCGCTCACTGGAGCGTCGGGATCGAGTCCGGCGGCGAAGGCGGAGGCGTAGACGAAAGGTTTGACCGACGACCCGATCTGCCGCTCGGCAAAGTAGGCGCGGTTGAATTTGCTCGTGCGGTAATCCCGCCCGCCGACCAGCACGCGGATGCCTCCGCTGCGGTTGTCGACGGCCATGGCCGCGGCCTGCAAATAAGGCGTGCCGCCGCGGCTGGTGGGATCGACGAAGCCGGTGTCGGCCTTCGTTTGGTGCGGGTATCCGGGCCGGGCTTCGACTGCGGCGAGTTGTTCCTCGACGGCAGCCACCGCGGCCCGCTGCATTTTGCCGTCGAGCGATGTGTAGATTTTCAGGCCGGCGCCATCGAGCACGTCTTGCGGAAGCACGCGTTCCAGTTCACGCCACAACAATTCCATGGCCCAGTCCTCGCGCGGGGGGGCGGGTTTCTCGGTGGCGAGTAAAAGCGGTTCCGCTTGCGCCTCGAGTCGCTGGCGCGAGGAGATGAAACCCTGGTCTTCCATCTGGCGCAGGACGATGTTGCGCTGCTCGAGGGCGCCGTCGGGATCGCGGAAGGGCGAGAGACGGTTGGGGCTGCGGATGAGGCCGGCCAACAAGGCGGATTCGGAGAGCGTAAGGTCGGCTGCCGGTTTGGCGAAATAGGCCCGCGCCGCCGTTTCGATGCCGAACAATCCGGCGCCGAAATAAATGCGGTTCATATAATGCGTGAGGATTTCGTCCTTCGAGAGGACGGCTTCCATGCGCACGGCGAGGGCGGCCTCGAGGATTTTGCGGTGCATGTTCTGTCCGCCGAGGGGGAAGCTGTTCCGCGCCAGTTGCTGGGTAAGGGTGCTGCCGCCCTGACGGATCCCGCCGGCGAGGAGGTTGGCCACCGCGGCCCGCGCCACCCCGACGGGGTCGACGCCAAAATGTTCCAGAAAGCGCGAGTCCTCGCGGGCGATGACGGCGGGCACGAACCACGGGCTGACTTGATCCAGCGGCACGGTGCGGCGATTTTCCCCGGCGAGGCGCGTGTAAATTTGCCCGTTGCGATCGATGACCAAAGAGCTTTCCGGGATGCGTCCGACCTCGCGCAAATCGAAAGTCCAGGCCCAAGCGATGTAGAAGGCGCCGATCAATCCCCACAGAAGGAAGCAGGCCAGAACGAGGCGACCCAGCTTGCGCGTGCGGCGGCGGCGGACGCGCCGCCGTTTGGCGCGCGGCCGGAGCAGGCTGATGCGGCGGGCGGCCGGATGACGGGAGGCGGTTTTCTTCCTCGGCATGGAACGGGCCGACTCTATCACTGAATGGCCCGGCGTCCCCCAAAAATACGCTTCCCTCCGGCAGGGCAAACGGAGAGGTTTGGCGCGCTATGACTGACGCAATCCAACATAAATCACCCGGCTGGACCATGTTCCAGGGAATCCTCCTCATCGTGCTCGGCGCACTGGCCATTGCCTTCCCGCTGTTCGGCACGATCGTGGTCGAGCAGCTTTTCGCGGCGCTCCTGCTTATTGCGGGCGGCTACGCGCTGGCCGCTTCGCTGGGCCGCAAAGGATCAAGCACCGCCGCACGTGTCGTTTCCGGTCTGTGGGCCGTGCTCACGCTGGTAACCGGACTCCTGCTGCTTTTCAAAATCGGCGCCGGCATTCTGACCCTGACCATCCTGCTCGCCGCCTATTTCGCCGCGCAGGGGATCGTCACGGTGATTGCCGCCTTCCGTTTCAGCGGCACCGGCACCATGTGGCTCATGCTGCTCAGCGGCATTGTTTCGCTGGTGCTCGCGTGGATGATCTTCAGCGGATTCCCGGGATCGGCAACCTGGCTGCTCGGGCTTCTTTTCGGGATTAACCTGATCTTCACCGGCTTTTACTTCCTCTCGATGTCATCGACCTTGAAGGCCATGCAGGCTTAGGCCGGAAGCGAAGCAACCTTCTTCACCGACCCCGCGGAGCGATCCGCGGGGTTCTTATTTGTGGAAGGGCCAGACCAGCGGAATGATGATCATGGCACCGACGAAATAGAGCAGGTTGAGCGGCAGGCCGAACTTGGTGAAGTCGGTGAAACGGTATCCGCCAGCCGAGTAGACATACGTGTTGGTCTGGTAGCCGATGGGCGTCGAGAAGCAGGCGCTGGCGGCAATGGTGGTGGCGATGGCGAAAGGCCGCGGATCCAGCCCGAGCTCGGTGGCAGCGCCCAAAGCGATGGGCATCATCAAAACCACCGTGGCGTTGTTGGAAAGCAGTTCGGTGACGGCGACGGTCAGCACGAAAACCACCGCCAGCAGGATGAACGGTTTCCAGTCGACCGGCGCGACCTCGGTCGCCCACGCCGCGAAATTGCCCGCGATGTATTCCGCCGCCCCGGTCTGCTGCATGGCCAGTCCGAGCGCGAGGGTGCTGTAAATGAGGAACAGAAGACTCCAATCGACCGAGCGGTAGGCTTGGCGCGGCTTGAGCGTGCCGGTGATCATGAGGAAGACGCATCCGACGAGGGCCGCCACGGCGATGGGAACGAGGTTGAAGGTCGCCGCGGCAATGACCCCCGCCAGCGTGGCCAGCACCACCGGCGTGCGCGCCCGTTGCGCAGTCGTCGGCACGCGCGGGCGGTCGAGCAGGAGCAGATCGGCATTGGCCCGCAAGGCCTTGACCGCGCCGCCCGGACCGAGGAGCAGGAGGGTGTCGCCGGGCTGCAGCGGGATGCTTTCGAATCCGCGGCTGAGGTTCGTGCCGCGCCGGTGGATGGCCAGGACAACCACGCCGAAGCGCTGGCGGAAATTGAGCTCGCGCACGCTGCGTCCGATCACCTCGGAAAGCGGTCCCACAATCGCCTCGGCCAAACGCCCCTCGTGGGTGACCACGCCTTCGCCGCTCTCCGCGAGGTCTTTTTCCGCGTCGAGTCGCACGCCCGGCATGGCGATGACCGCGGCCACCGCTTCCGGTGGTCCGGCCACCACGATGCGGTCGCCGCCGCGCAGGCGCAGGGTGTCGAGCGGTTCGAAGTAGGGCTCGCCGCGACGCAGCACTTCGAGCACGCGCAATCCGGCGCGTGGTCCCAGATCGGCCTCGGCCAAAGTTTTGCCCACGGCCAGCGAGCCGTCTTCCACCGAAGCCTCCACGACATATTCGGAGAAGCCGCCCTCGCTCAGATCCTGCGCCAGGGTTTTCCGCTCGGGCAGCAGGCGGGGGGCCATGAGCACCACGTAAGCCGTGCCGAGCACCAAGAGGGGCAGGCCCACCGCGGCGGTCTCGAACATACCGAACGGCGCGTGGTTCGCGTCGGCCAGCAGACCGCTGGCCAGAATGTTCGTGCTCGTGCCCACCAAGGTGCAGGTGCCGCCGAAAATCGAGGCGTAGGAAAGCGGGATGAGAAAGATGGAGGCGGAAACGCCCGCGCGGTTGGCCAGATGGATGGCAATGGGCAGGCCGACCACGACCACCGGCGTGTTGTTGATGAAGGCGGACACCACCGCGGTTCCGAGCATCATGGCGAGGAGCAAGCCTCGCGGCCCGAGGTTGCCCACATTTTCCAAGCGTCCCAGCACGCGGGTGAGGGCCCCGGTGCGCTCCAGCGCGTTGCTCAGGATAAACATGGCCGCCACCGTCAAGGGCGCCGGGTTGGCGAAAACAGAAAGCAGTTCGCGGGCGTCGGGAAACGATGTTGCGAAGGGCAACTGCGAAAGAACCAGCAACGCCGCGAAAACGGTGAGTCCGGTCAAATCGGTCGGCCAGCGCTCGCGCAGGAACTGCACCAGCGCGAACGCCACCAGCATGAGCACGACGGCAATTTCCCAAGTCATGACCGCGCGGAAGATGACCCGATCGGCCCGTGGAGGCCAGCGGGAAAACGGCGCTTTGGCCTTGCCGGCCACGGGATGTTGGCGGAGGGTCCGCCGCGTGAAATGGTCGTTCCAACTCATGCGCATCGCCGGCATCGATGTGCGCGTCCATGCCACCTTTTTCCTGCTCCTTGCCTGGTTCGGGACGGTCTACTTTCTCGAGGGCGGATACGGGGCCATGGTCATCGGTCTGTCCTTCATCATCTTGCTCTTCGCTTGTGTGGTGCTCCACGAATTTGGCCACGCCCTGGCCGCACGGGCCTACGGGATCAACACGCCGGACATCACCCTGCTCCCCATCGGGGGCATCGCGCGGCTCGAGCGCATGCCGGACAAGCCGTGGCAGGAATTGGTCGTGGCCTTGGCCGGACCCGCGGTGAACGTGGTCATCGCGTTCGGTCTCTACATCGTCATCGGCCGCTTTTTCGGCCTCGGAGACCTCGAGGAGTTGGCCGAAGGGCGGGGGAATCTGCTCACGCAGTTGCTGGCCATCAATGTGATCCTCGTGGTCTTCAATCTGCTTCCGGCCTTTCCCATGGACGGCGGACGCGTCCTGCGTGCGCTCCTGGCCACGCGCCTGAGCCATGCCCGGGCCACGCGCATCGCCGCCGCGGTGGGGCAAACCGTGGCCGTGCTCTTCGGTTTGCTCGGTTTGTTCGGCGGGAATCCCTTTTTGCTCTTCATTGCGGTCTTCGTTTTTTTCGGCGCGCGGGCCGAAGCGAACTTCGCCACCTTCAAGGAAACCGCGGAGGGAACCCGCGTCGCCGCCGTCATGCACCCGACGGGGCCGGTGCTGACAAAGGGCATGACGGTCTCCGAAGCCGTGCAAACCGCCATGCAGGGGCACGATGGCGCGTTGCCGGTGGCGGATTCTTCCCTCCACCTCGTCGGTATGATTCCTGCCGACACCCTGGCCCGGGCTTTGCGCTGGGATCCGACGGCCAAGATCGATCGCATGGTCCGCGACGATTTTGCCGCCATCATCGCCGATGCCTCGCTTTCGCAGGCGGTCGGCATCATGCGGCAGTCGGCCCAAGCCGCGTTCCCGGTGGTCAATGCCGGCGGACAACTCGTCGGCATGCTGAAGCGGGAGGATGTGGAGCACGCTTTCGGCCAGGCCGCGTGAGTCGCCGCGTTTGGGGTTGCCACCCAGGAAACGGCACGATTTAATTTCACTAAGAGCCCCCCGGAACCGTGCAGGTCACGGCGTGGGGCTCTTCGCATTATGATTGCCGGATTCCCCGAACTCAGCGCGGCCGAGGCGGCCTCGCTCATCAAGAACGACGAAAATATCGGCTTCGGCGGTTTCACGCCGGCGGGTTCGCCCAAGGCCGTTTCGCGCGAAATTGCCCGCCGCGCCATCGAAGAGCACGAGGCGGGGCGGCCTTTTTCCATCGGCGTGATCACCGGGGCCAGCACGGGACCTTCACTCGACGGCGTGCTGGCGGCCAGCGACGCCATCAAGTTCCGCACGCCCTACCAGAGCGATCCCGAGTTGCGCAAACGCATCAACACGGGCAAGACGCAGTTCTTCGACATGCATCTCTCGCAGCTGCCCCAAGCCGTGCGTTACGGGTTCCTCGGCGACCTCGATTGGGCCATTGTCGAGGTCTGCGACATCAAGCCCGACGGCGAGGTCGTGCTGACCAGCAGTGTCGGCGCCTCGCCGACCTTCCTGCACAAGGCTAAGCGCGTGATCCTCGAATTGAACAAACGCCACCCGGCGGCCTTGCGGGGATTCCACGACCTTTACGAGCCGGACGACCCGCCGACGCGCACGCACATCCCGATCTACCATGCGTCCGACCGCATCGGCACGGAAACCGTCATGATCGACCCGGCCAAGATCGCCGGGGTGGTGTCCACCGATCTCGACGACGAGGTCAGCGCGTTCGACGAACCCAATGAAGTGACGAAAAAAATCGGGGAAAACGTGGCGAACTTTCTCGCCGGTGAATTGCGCGCCGGGCGCATCGCCCCGGACTTCCTGCCCATCCAAAGTGGCGTGGGCAACGTGGCCAATGCCGTTCTCTTCGCCATGGGCGGACACCCGGATATCCCGGCCTTCAGCATGTATACCGAGGTCATCCAGGATTCGGTCATCGCCCTCATGCGCGAGGGGCGCATCCGCTTCGCCAGCGGCTCCTCGCTGACCATCAGCCCCGATGTGATGCGGGGGCTTTACGAAGATCTCGAGCAATTCCGCGGCAAACTGCTCCTTCGCCCGCAGGAAATCTCCAACCACCCGGAGGTTGTCCGCCGTCTCGGCATCATTTCGATCAACACCGCGCTGGAACTCGACCTCTACGGCAACGTGAACAGCACGCACGTCATGGGGCGCCAGATGATGAACGGCATCGGCGGATCGGGCGACTTCACCCGCAACGCCTACATTTCCATCTTCACCTGTCCCTCCGCGGTCAAAGGCGGCAAAATCAGCCCTATCGTTCCCATGGTCTCGCACCTTGACCACAGCGAGCACAGCGTGCAGGTCATCGTCACCGAATACGGTGTGGCCGACCTGCGGGGAAAATCCCCGCACGAGCGGGCCGAGCTCATCATCGAGTGCGCTCACCCCGATTACCGTCCGTTGCTGCGCCGCTACCTCGCCCTGGGCGGCGCGGCCCACACGCCGCAAAGTTTCGAGAACGCCTACGCTTTCCATCGCGCATTTCTCGGAGAGGGCGATATGCGCAAGGCGCAGATACGCGGGGCCTGACGGACCGCGGACGGACACCAAAAAAGTTTCCGCGGCGGGGGGGCTTTTGTTTGCCTCGTCCGCGGCGGGCGGGTTAACTGAATGGTCTTTTGCCATGGCCGATCCCTTGCAAGCCAATCTGAAACTGCCCGATGGCCGCTCCTTCGACCTGCCGGTCGTCGTCGGCTCCGAACAGGAGCACGCCATCGACGTGCGCACGCTGCGCGATCAGACCGGTTACATCACCTACGACGACGGCTACGCCAACACCGGCTCCTGCAGCAGCGACATCACCTTCATTGATGGCGAGAAGGGAATTTTGCGCCACCGCGGCTACCGCATCGAGGACCTGGCCAACGATTCGATCTTCCTCGAGACGGCCTTCCTCATCATCTACGGCGAACTGCCTTCCTCCAAACAGCTGTCCAAATTCCGCGGCCGCATTTCCTCCAGCGCCTCGGTGCACGAGGGCATGCGGCATTTCTTCGAGGGCTTCCCGCACACCTCGCATCCCATGGCCATCCTGTCGGCCATGCTGAATTCACTCGGCTGCTACTACCCCGAAATGACGTCGCACAAGAAGCAGCTCGACGAGGAGCACTTCGACTGGGCGGCGGCCCTGCTTATCTCGAAGGTGCGCACCCTCGCGGCCATGTCTTACCGCACCAAGCTGGGATTGCCCTTCGTTTACCCGCGTTGGGATTTGCGCTATGCGGCCAACTTCCTCCACATGATGTTTTCCGAGCCCTACCGGGACTACAACCCGAAGCCGGAAGTCACCGAGGCACTCGATCTCATCCTCCTTCTCCATGCCGACCACGAGCAAAATTGCAGCACCTCGACCGTGCGTATGGTCGCGTCCAACGGGGCCAACCTCTTTGCCCGCGTTTCGGCCGGCGTGAGGGCCCTCTGGGGCCCGCTGCACGGCGGCGCCAACCAGAAGGTCATCGAGATGCTGCGGCGGATCGCCGACGA
>Ga0129348_1000822_pt1 | contig 11348 bp, 4 predicted proteins | sample CPBDNA_4_FD_94424 | JGI IMG/M metagenome (GOLD analysis project Ga0129348, IMG submission 94424) | Freshwater to marine salinity gradient microbial communities from Chesapeake Bay, USA - CPBay_Sum_27_0.8_DNA | ecosystem: Environmental > Aquatic > Marine > Coastal | place: USA: Chesapeake Bay...
AGTCTCGACTTTGGACCGCTGATGCGACAGCTCGCGGCTCAGCAGTTTTCCGGGCCTGTCGAGATCTTCATGCACCCCGTCCCACGAGGTGTGCCAATCCTGCCGACTGTCGCTGAAATCACCGCAGCGATCATCGAGTCTCGGACGTATCTCGATAACCTACTGGCAGGCTGAGTCGCCTGCGGCGCAGAGTCTCAGGAAGTGATGCCCTGGAGAGCGTCGAGCTCAGCGATTGCGGCGTCAACCGCCGCCTCCCGCTCACTCACAGCGGTCGCCCGCTGCTCGACAACCGCCGTTGCCTGCTCCACAGCTGCAACGGCTGCCTGGAGCTGCTTCTCCACTTCAGCAATCATGGTGTTGGCGGTTGCCATCTCAGTTTGGCGGGTGGCGACCGCGTTCTGTCGCTCCGCAACACTCTTTTCCCAAGCTTGCTGCTCGGTTGTCATCGCAGCCATCATCTCCTGCTGGGCCTTCAGTTGGGCCTGCTTGGCTGCCACAACGCCTGCAATCGCCTCCCGAGCCGACTTCAGCTCGGCATCCTCTGGAAGCACTGCCAGACCTTCGTCGAGGCTCGCTGCGGAACGCTCAAGCGCCGCGGTCGCCTGGCCGATTTTCTCAATGCCAGCCTGCGTCGCTGCGAGTTCACCGTTGCGGGCCTCGATTTTGCCACCCAAATCGGAGATTTCCTGCTCTGCAGTAGCATTGGCTGCCTGCAGTGCTGCCACCTGCCCACGCAGCTCTGCAAGCTTCGAGTCGTGCCCCTGACGAACCTGGTCGGCTTCCTGCTTCGCCGTCTGAGCTTCCGCCTGAGCGACCTGGGTCTGCTCGAGGGCGGCTTCGATGTTCTTTAAGGCGGTAAACTTCGCGTCGTAGTTGGCCTGGAAGGCGAACTGCTCATACCACCGCGACAACTCCTCAGCGGCTGTGGCAGTTTCGTTCTTGGCTGCCGTGAGCGCCACAAGCAGCTGCGGGGCCTGTTTGCGTGCCTCAGCCAGGGCAGACTCCGACTCCTGACGCTTGGTCTCGGAGGCCACGAGGGCGGCCTTTGAGGTTTCCACTCGCGTGGCGAGTTCGGAGACGGTCTTCTCAGCGGATGCAACATCAGCGGCCTTTGCCTCCGCCATTCCACGCAGCTCGTCTCGACGGCCAGCTGCCTGCATGTGGGCGGCACGGGCTGCAGCAACGGCATCTTCGGCTGCCTTCTTCGCGGTCTCGTCCTCACCAGCAGCCGCCATTGCAGCTTCTGCCTTTTCAACCGCCGACATCGTGCTGACCACGGCCGACTCAGCTTCGGCGAACTGCTTCAGCACCTCTGCGTGTGCCTTGCGAGCATTCTCAAGCCCAGCGGCCATCTGCTGCTGCTGCACGCCGAGGTCAGCGAGCATCGTCTCCAGCCCGCCACGCTCAGCCTTGGCAGCCTCGATCCCAGCAATCAGCTGGTCGACCTGTGCTGTGTTGGCTGCCAGGGCCTGCTCAGCTGCCGTTAACTGACTGCGACTTCCGTTCATGGCAGCCTCCGCGGCTGCCACTCGCTCTGCAAGCGGCATCGGATTCTGCTGCAGGTCGCCGGCTCGACTGCCGTCGGCCGCGTTCCAGACGCGGATCTCTCCGGTCCAATCGCCTGCGATCACCCGCTCCGTCTCATCGCAGTACGACACGGCAAGTCCAACGTCAGCGAACGCCTCGAAAGCACGCTCCTGAGACCAGTCTGTCTTCCAGAGTTTGGCCACCTTATCGCGGCCCACCGACACGATTCGGCCGTCGCGGGTGAACTCGATCGACGAAACACCGCCGCCGTGAGCCCCCCAGTTCTTGACCATCTTGCCGTTTTCAAGTTCGTAGAGCCGGATCTGGCCATCCTCGCAGCCGGTCGCCAGCATGTTGGCGTCAGCCCGCCACGCGATGCTGGTCACCGACGCGGGGTTGGCATCAATGGTCATGTAGTCGCGACCGCTGATCGCTTCCCAGAGAAACACGCCACCGCTGCGATCCGCTGTTGCCAGCAAGACGCCATCTGGCGAGTAGGCCATCGCCTGCACCCAGTCGGTGTGCTTGGTGTGCTCAAACTTCAGATCGCCAGTCTCCGCCGAGTACACGCGGACCACACGCTTCGGTCCACCGAGGGCGACGAGCCGCTGGTCTGGGCTGATATCTGCCCCCAGCACCACGTCGAGCTCATCACCGACCTCCTGGACGCGGCGGCCACTCCGCACATCCCAGAGAACGACCTTTCCGCTGGCAGCGCCAATTCCACCACCTGCGAGCACAAGCCCACCTCCGCGGCTGAATCGGACGACATGAGGCCGCCCCTCAGGAAACGGCAGCACCCCCTCCAGGGCAAGTGTGGTCGTGTCGTAGAGCAGCACCTGACGCTGACCGGCAACTGCTGCAATAGGGGCCCACGGACTCGTCGCAATTGACGCACAGGCGTCCAAGGCCGTCGTGTAGGTGGTGGGCTCGAGTGGCAGGCGGGCAGGCTCGGTGACGACCTCAGGTCGCTCCATCGTCGAGCCGCTCATCGCAACGTTGGCCTTCTTCTTCGGCAGCATCGCCACGCTGCCTTCATTCTCCAGCACACCTCCATCAATCCATTTCCGCAGGATGTCCTGCTCCTCCTTCGGGATCGGTGGACCATCTGGAGGCATGGTCGGCTCATCTTCGTGCGTCACCAGACGGAACAGGTAGCTCCCCGACGCATCGCCGGGAGCGATCACCTCGCCCGAGCCGCCTCCCTGCATCAGCCCAACGAAACTCGTCACGTCGAGCCCGGCGGTCTTCGAGTCGGGGTCGTGGCAAGAGCCGCACCGCTGCCGCAGGATCGGCAGTGCATGGTCCTGAAAGGTGATCTTCTCACCTCCCTCTGCTGCAAACGTCACCGTTGGCAGGGAGGCTGCGAACACAGCAATCGCGATGACGGGCATCGCCCTATGAACAACTCGTTGTGAACCCATGGACCGCTCCGATGACGAACAACCGGCTCCGTCGACTGAAAAGAAAATGTCTTCGCTCTGTGTCTTCACTCTGTGACTAGTGGTTAAAGACGAACTCACGCGAGTTGAGGATCGCCCAGAACGCATCCTCCAGCGTCTGCTGCGGATTGTCGCTCTCACCAACAACTGCGACTAACTGTGCCCTTTCCTCATCAGAAGGAAGGCGTGTCAGCGACCGCATGTAGAGTTCGTCAATCACCTGCTCTGGAGTCTTCTCAGAGTCCAGCATCGACTTGACGATGCCACCGCTGCTGATCTTCTGATGCAGTGTGTCACCGTTGAGGAGATGCAGTGCCTGAGACAGGTTTGGTTCCATCTTCACCTCACACGAGCAGGCGGTTTCCCGCGAGGCTCGACCGAAGGTTGTCAGGAAGTAGGTGCTCGTGTTGCCATCGGCGATCTGTACCGCGCGGGCACCAAGAGGAAGACCGCGGAACTTGTTCTGCGTGTCGGTCACCTCGGTCACCATGTCGAGCAGCACCTCGGCACGCACCCGACGCAACACGGCTCGCGAGAAGTTCGACTCGTCGGTGAGGTTCGTCTCGTTCGTTGCGGTCGATCGCTGGTAGGCGTTGGAGTTGCAGATATCGCGGACAAGCTTCTTCAGGTCGTACTCTGACGACACGAAGTCTTCGGCGAGCGTGTCGAGCAGTTCCTTGTTGACCGGCGGGTTGCTGACACGCACGTCATCGACCGGCTCAACGATGCCCTTCCCAAAGAAGTGTGCCCAGACGATGTTCACAACATTCCGCCCAAAATGCTCATTCTCTGGCGAGGCCAACCAGGCAGCGACGATCTCACGCCGATCCTTTCCGGCCACGTCCGGCACATCGCCCCCAAGGAACTTCGGCGCGACGTCTCCGCCACCAACAGGATGGCTAACTCGCCCTGAGCCAGAGTTAAACACGATTGTTTCACGAGGGTCTTCGCCTCGCTTCCGGCCGATCTGCGAGAAGAAGTTCGCGAAGCCGTAATAGTCGTCCATTGTCCAGCGGTCGAACGGATGGTTGTGGCACTGAGCACACTGAATCCGCATACCCATGAAGATCTGGGCAATGTTTTCCGCCGTCTTCAGGGTGTCTTGCTCATGCTGGAAGTAGTTCGTTGCCGGACTGGCAAACGTTCCCCCGCGAGCTGAGAGAAGTTCCTGGGCGAGCTTATCGATCGGTGTGTTCTGCTCGATTCGCTCCTGTAGCCAGCTGTAGTAGAGCAGCATCGCCTTGTAGTCGACTCGGTTGTTGACCGTTCGAATCATCAACAACTCCGACCACTTCATTACCCACATGTCGACAAACTCTTTCCGTTCCAAGAGCTGGTCGATCAGGTTGGCTCGCTTGTTGGGATCTTCGCTGGCCACGAACGACTGGTATTCGTCAGTCGTCGGCAGTACGCCGCAAATGTCGATGCTGACGCGACGGATAAACTCCTCATCCGTGCACAGCTCCGACGGATTGATTCGCAGTTTGCGGAGTTTCTGGTGCACCAGTTCGTCCAGCTGATTCGCAGCGGACGGGTTTGCCCAGGCAAACTCGAGGCCCTTCGGCAGCGTGATCGAGTGGATGCCCACTGTGTGGGTATCGAAGCGGGCCATAATGAAGGCCTCGCCACGATTCTGGCCAGTCACCAGACCGTCAACGCTGATCGTGGCCGAGTTGTCGTTGTTGCTGAGAAACACAGCCTGGGAGGTGATGTCGCGGTCGGTGCCATCGGAGTAGATCGCCCGAACCGTCATCTGCTGCGTTTCGTTCATGCCATCGAGCACAATCTCTGGCGGATAGACCTCAACCTTGTCGACCGTAGGCACTTCAGCGGGGGTCGGATCGTCTTTCGCCCCCTCGACGAGCCAGCGTCGAATGGTGCCGTAGTACTGATCGTCTTTCTGGATCTTGGCTCCACCACCGTGCGGCACCGTGTTGGTGCCCTTCGTGAGCACAAGGCTGTCGTCCGGCAAGGCGAGATTGATTCGGCGACCACTGATCTCACGAGTAAGCCGTTGGTAGTCGCTGGCCGGGTCGAAGCCGAACAGCGACATCCGGAAGCCGTCCTTGCCCCGAGCCGCACCGTGGCAGGCACCGGAGTTGCACCCATTCCGCATGAAAACCGGCATCACATCGAGACGAAAGCTCAGGTGTGGGTCTTCAGCTGCACGCTCCACATGCACAGGAACTGTCAGGCTTTGTCCGCCGGCCGAGATCTGCAGTTCGGTGTCGCCGTCTGCGAGTGGCGTGAGCGTGGCACCATCGATCCGCACGAGCGAGGGATCTGCGACAGTGAATGCAGCGGTCGCCGTGAGATCACGCGTGATGCCGCTCTCTTCGACAAGCTGCACGACCATCGACTGGCGATCCTGGGCCGTCGAGAGATGCACGTTGGGCGGGTAGGCATGCACGCCAGGGCCAACAGCCTCAGCGGCAAGTGCCGTTGAAACACCGCTTGCCACGAGCAATGCCACCAAGGGCATCGCAAAGACTCTCCGTCCCTGGCGTTGCGCGGCATGTTGCATGGTCATTCTCCCCTTCGTCACTGCTGAAGTATGGAACACGAAATGCCCCTCCTTGCTGCGCAATCTGAAAACTTTGCGCTGTTTCTCGTTCTGTAGCTTGCGGAACTCGTCGCCGTATCGGCCTTCCCGTGTCAGTTCGCTGCCTGCTGACGCAACTTTTCTAGTCGTGAAAGCGGCTTGGCAGTGGGCTCCTTCGGCTTCTCCTCGGTAGCCGCTGGCGTTGCCGGGGCATCCGGTGCAGGTGCTGCAATCTGCAGTTCCGTGCTGCCACCAGACATCCGAGCGATCTCCCCCTCAACGGGCGTCACCAGCTCGACAAACAGCGACTTGTGGTTTCCGGCTGGGCTCTTTTCAGTGGTGGTTACCTCGAAGATCAACTCCTGCGTGTCCTTCGTGAAAGGCATGTCGACTGAAGTCGTCTCGGGAGGTAGGCCCACCAGCCGGGCAGTGGCCTCTCCTTCGAAAGGTCGAGCCTGCTCAAGGGTGCACACAACCTGAGTCTTCTCCCCCTGCTCACACGACGCACGGGCAAGCGTGGCATTAGTAAAAGCCGGCGCCACTTCGAGTGATGCCATCGGCGAAGCGACCCATGCGGTGCCGCCGACATCGAGGGCAGCGATCGCATACACCGGCCAGTCACCCACAGCGGCCTTGTCGTTTGCACTCAGCTGGTACACCACCTCCGTCTGGCCTTCCTCGATCCGCATCGACGGGTTTGCACCAACTCCCGCAGGACGGAACGGAAACTCGATCGTGACGGGGCCGGTGAAACCTTCTCCCCGCGTGACCCGCACCTTCAAGTCGAGCGTGCCTTTCTGCAGCAGCGGTGCCTTTGGCTGCACGATCTCGACCTGCAGCGGGACCTCCTCGATCACAGCCACCGCTAACTTGTCGACGCGGCCAGAGTAGTGGACCGAGTTGTTCGGCTGACCGAGCACGAAATCTGCCCGGTTTTCGAAGATGCCCCGGATGCCGTTGGCCCCCTCAGGATCCTCCTCGCTGACCTGCACAGCCTCGAAGCGAAGCAGTTTGCCACCAAGCGGAGCATCAGCGGCCGCCTCAAAGACGACAGGAACCTGCCCCTGACCATCCTTCATGATCGGAGCGTTCATCGTGATGCCCTCTGGCAGCTGGCTGTCGTCGAGCTTGAGGTCGCCCCCAAAACCTCGCCGCGATGCATTCATCAGCACCGCATAGCGATTTCCACGAGGCACAAAAATGGTCTGCCTGGTCTGCGAGTAGCGATCGATCCGCGGAATCGAGAGCCGCAGCGATGGCTCCGAAGGAAGCATCTCCACCCGATAGACAAACTCAGGATTCCCGCGGTCGAGATGATCCTTCACTCGCAGGATGTATTCACCATCTTCGGGCACATCAAATCGAAACCCCGAATCCGGTCCGCGGGCATCGTCATTACCGGCAATCTGGCCGCCATCGAGGTTGTGAATCGTGACCACCGAGTCGATTCCCGATCGCAGTCGGCGAGCATGGCAGGTCACCTCCAGACGCTGGCCCTTCGTGGCACCAAAGCGGAAGTGGTCGACGTCGCCCGGTTCGCTGATCACACCGTTAAAGGAAAGCGCGACATCGCCAGATGTGGCCTGCGCGATCTCGTTATTGGGCTCCACTTCGAGCGTGTTGCCCAGCGGAGAAATCCGAAACGGCAGTGTTGCCGGACACATACCCAGTTCGTCGCTCGCGACGAGCTGCATTTCGTCACCGTCCGAGCCGACTCCTTCGTTCGCCACATCAATTTCGCGATCAAATGGTCCCTTGGCGTCACCAAGGAACGACACCGTAATCTTCTCGCCGGCCTTCCCGCCGGCCGGGTAGACCGCGACAGGCCGCGGGAAGTTGCCCACGTGCAGCCGATATCGTGAGTTGCCATCACCGCCATACGACGATTCCCGCACCCGGACGTAGTAACGACCATCTTCCGGGGCCAGCACGCTGATCACACCATCCTGCAGAGCAGCAGGCGAGTCGTCCGCCGCGGCAAGCTGAAACTTGTTTGCATCGATGATCGAGATGTGTGGATCGAAGCGGTAGCTGCCCAATCGCAGGCCTTCGATCTCAACGCTGATCCGGTCACCCTTTTTTGCGTCAACGGCATACATGTCGAGGTCTTCGCTCTCCACGACACCGTGGATCGTGGTGTTGAGCTCAACAGCCTGCGCCTCTTCCATCAACCCGTTGGGCTCCACCTCATCGGAGATCGGCAGCAGGCCCACCCAGAACGAGCGGTATTCGGTGATGCCAGACTTGGCTCGCACCTGAACCATGTGTTCACCGAGGGTGCAGTTCTCGGGAACATGGATCACGGCCTTGAAGGACTTGTCGTCGACGGGCTCCAGCGACTTCACCTCAAAACCGTCATTGCTGTGAAAGAAGATTTCCTCTACATCTGATAGCCGATTGCCGCTGAAGGTCAGTTCACGATCACCGCCTCGCTGCACGCCACGCGGCAGGATGATTGAAAGCTGCGGAAAGGCGGCTTCGACAGGCATCGCGTTGAGACACGCAAGCACGCACACAAGCAACACCGACACAACCCGGAGGAGAGTGGCTCCTGAGGGCGCGGGTGGGAGTGGATTGTGACACCCCTGGCTGCCAGCTCTGGCACACGCACTCATGTGAGGGTCACTGTACGTAAGGCTGTACGTAGTGACGTCGGAATAGACGCTGTGGGTGGAGAGAGTCATGGAATCTCCTGCAGTCATCGTGCTTCTGGCAGTTTGCTCCTGAGCTCCCCATGCCTGAAGAAACTCCAGGGCGTGGATGAAGTCAGGACGTGCGTTTGATCTGAAAACGTGCCGTCTGAGCCTCAGCAACGTTGCTACGTGCATGTTGCTTATGCAATGTGCACTGCATGCATTTGAGGAGAGTCAGTTGCAGACAGCAAAGCGTGCCTTGACTGCCTACGGCGTGCTGGCGGGCCGGTCGTCGGGATGACGGCGGCATCCTCCAGTGTTGCGGTTATGCGGTGTGTCGGTCGTGGAGTGTGTCGATCGAGGTGTGTTCGTCGCGGTGGGGAAAAGCGACTCACTGGCGGGCGGCTCGAGTTGAGACAGCCCGCCAACGAATCAAAGACGCCTAAACAATCAGCTGGCTCAAGACCTTGCCGCCATCGACAATCTCGATCGGGCGGTCGCCGGGAGCCATCAGCTCCTTGCGGGCATTGATACCAAGCCGGTCATAGATCGTGGTGGCCCAGTCTTCGATGGTCAGCGGGTCATCTTCCGGCTCGCTGGCCGTTGCGTTGCTGGAGCCATGCACGATGCCTCGCTTGATGCCACCGCCGGCCATCACCACGCTAAAGACCTTCGGCCAGTGGTCGCGGCCCGCGGTGCCGTTGATCTTCGGCGTGCGGCCAAACTCTGTACCGACGCAGACAAGCGTCGAATCGAGCATGCCACGCTCGTCGAGGTCGCGAATCAGAGCCGCAAAAGCCGTGTCGAACGATGGCAGCTGCCGCTGCATGTTTCGCTGGATGTTGTCGTGATGATCCCAGCCACCATAGGTCAGGGTCACAAATCGCACGCCAGCCTCGACGAGCCGCCGAGCCATCAGCATCCGCATGCCCGCCTGATTCTTTCCGTAGCGGTTCTTCATCTCGTCCGACTCTTTATCAATGTCGAACGCCTCCTGGGCCTGCTGCGAGCTGATCAGGCTGTACGCTCGCTCGTAGAAGGTATCGAGAGCGTCGAGTGAATCGCTCGCTTCGGTCTTCCGGAAGTGGTCGTTCACGATGTCCAGCATCGTCCGCCGCTTGTCGAACCGGTTGGCGTCGATGCCATTAGGGAGGTTCAGGTCCCGCACCTTAAACCCGTTCTGGGCAGGGTCCGAGCCGAGGCTGAACGCCGAATAGGCGGACGAGAGGTAGCCAGAACCCGCGAACTCATTCGGCTGATTCGGAATACAGACATACGGCGGCAGGCTCTCGCGGGGGCCAAACTCATGCGAGATCACCGAGCCAAAGCTTGGATACTGCAAGGCTGGGCTCGGCTTGTAGCCGGTGAACATGTTGTGCGTGCCCCGTTCGTGGGCTGCTTCACCGTGCGTCATCGATCGGCAGATCGCGATCTTGTCTGCAATCTGCGCCGTCTGCGGGAGATACTGCCCGAGCCGCACCCCCGGCACGTTTGTCTCGATGCTGCTGAGCGGACCGCGATACTCGACTGGTGCGTAGGGCTTGGGATCGAACGTTTCCTGGTGGGCCATGCCGCCCGGCAGATAGATGTAGATCACCGACTTGGCAACGCCCTCTTTCGCGACGCCTTCGTCGGCCTGCGCCTGCTTCAGTCGGAAGTAGTCGCCAAGAGAAAGTCCAACCCCGCCGAGTGCACCAACTGTGAGGAAGCCGCGTCTGCCCCAACTCGCTCGAAGGCCTGCCATAGTGAACGTCTCTCCGGTGGATCTGAATCTCAATCAGAACTGTTGATCGAATCGCGCCAAGAATCCAAACTGTCGACAGAGTCTAGCACTGCAGCCGAGAAACCGGCAAACCTCACTGGCGACCCAGCGGCGGGCAAATCCGGCAAACTGCTTCGGTTTCGCGGATTGTGCGGAATAATAGGCGGTAGGCGACGCCGGGGCTAAGCGTGGGCAACGCGGCTGCGAAGTGGCAACTCGTGGGGGAGCGGCATGGCGGACAAAACCCGCAAAAACGCACTTCATGCTGGCTCAGGGCCTGCTTGGCCGCACCCTCTGCTGGCCCGCCGCGAGGCCCTCCAGGCAGGAGCGATCGGCCTGCTCGGCCTCGGCATCAACCATCTCGGCGGTCTGCAGTCGCTTCTATCAGGTACTGCCGCGGGAGCCGACCTGGCCTCTCCTCGCGGTACGGCGAAGAACTGCATTTTCATTTTTCTCTCAGGCGGCCTCGCACAGCACGAGAGCTTCGATATGAAGCCGGATGCCACCGCGGAGGTTCGCGGCGAGTTCCGGCCAATCGCCACGGCCACGCCGGGCCTGCAGATCTGTGAACACCTCCCGATGCTCGCCGCGCGGAGTTCCCAGTGGGCACTCTGCCGTTCGCTGACCCACAGTTCCAACGAGCACTCCGCTGGGCACCACATCATGCTCACGGGCCGATCCCAGCTCCCGGCTGGCTTTCAGCCCAACGCCCCCTCACGACGCGACTCCCCCTCTATCGCTGCCATCGCCGGCCGAGCCGTCGCAGACCTGGGCCTGCAGGCCACCACAAACCTCCCGCCGGCCGCGGTGCTTCCCGAACTCCTGGTGCACAACAGCGGACGCGTGATCCCCGGCCAGCATGCCGGCGACATGGGAGCAGCCTTCGATCCCTGGATGGTGGAGGCGTCGCCTTTTGCCGCGAAGGCCTACGGGGCTTTCCCGTCCTACACCTTCGACCACCAGGAGAGGGGCGAGGCCGATGATCGCATCTTCCAGGCCCCGCAGCTGACCGTGCCCCACGGGCTCGGCATGCGGGAACTCACCGGCCGGCTCTCCCTGCTCGATACGCTCCAGCAGCAGCGTCGCCAGCTCGATCAGTTTGCAGAGACACAGCAGTTCGATCGCTTTCGGCAGACCGCGGTCGATCTCCTCGCCGACGACGCCGTCCACCACGCGCTCAACGTCACGAGGGCTGACGACGCCACCCTCGATCGCTACGGACGCAACTCCTTTGGGTGGTCGCTGCTGATGGCACGCCGACTGGTGGCCGCCGGCGTTCGGCTGGTGCAGGTCAATCTCGGCAACGACGAGACCTGGGACACGCATGGCAACGCCTTCCCTCACCTCAAGGACAAACTGCTGCCGCCGACCGACCGCGCCGTCTCGGCCCTGCTCGATGATCTTGCCGCCACTGGCGAACTCGACGAGACGCTACTGGTGAT
>Ga0129348_1000835_pt1 | contig 11263 bp, 10 predicted proteins | sample CPBDNA_4_FD_94424 | JGI IMG/M metagenome (GOLD analysis project Ga0129348, IMG submission 94424) | Freshwater to marine salinity gradient microbial communities from Chesapeake Bay, USA - CPBay_Sum_27_0.8_DNA | ecosystem: Environmental > Aquatic > Marine > Coastal | place: USA: Chesapeake Bay...
AGCATGTTACACCTCTACTGGTGCTCTACCTAATGGCTCTTCCTCTGGACCAGCCGCGGCAGGTTCGTTAACATCCATTGCAGGATCAACTTCAGGCATATCATCTATAACTGCATCTGCTGGACTAGGTTCTGCTAATTCGCCAGTATCACCTAAGCCCATTTCAGCACCTGCTATAGGTGCGCCTGTGATTTCACCAACTAATGCATTGATGCCTTCTTTACCTGCTTTAGCACCTTGGAGCGCCGCTTGTAAAACTTGGTCTGCTGAGTCTTTAAACTGTTGAGCTCTTTGTGCGCCAAACTCATGAATCATTTGGTCTGCTATAGCAGGAATATCTTCATTTACCATTCTGCCTAATCTTTCAACTTGGTCTTGAATGTCGTCTGCTAATGCTCTAACAGCCATAACAACTTCTGCTTCTTCTACAGAAGTACCTTCAAGTTCTTCAGCCAACATGTTGTCGATGATGTCATCAAACATGCTTTCATTTTTCTTTTCATCTGAAGTATCACCAGTAACTTTAAAAGTTTTGCCATCTACTTCAAACTCATCATCACCTGCGGCGATCGCCTTTCTTCTTGCATCAACAAATTTGTTTGCTTCTTTGATCTTAGCACCAAAGAATTTAATACCGTTTGCAACTGCATCTTCTTCTAAACCGTTAAGGAACCCAACAACTGCGTCTCTGCTCTTACCGGATACTTGTGCAAACATACCTAATTTTTCTTCAATAGTTTCTAAACTTGCTGAGTCAGATAATTCAACACCACACTCTTTTGCAAGTTCTCTTAATAGAAACTCATTCAAATCTGTTTGTGGTTCTTCAACAATTTCTTCTAGAGATTCATTAGAACTGCAACTTGATTCAAAATAATCTTTTGCCGCTTTAAGAACTATGGGAAGAACATGTTCATCATCATAGGCAAATCTATTATCCATTCTGTATCTATTCATACATTCTTTACTTGCTTCGTCAATAGTATAACCGCTATCCATAAGTTGCTGTACACTAGCCATAAGCATATCTTTCATTTCCATGTATGCAGGACTTTCAGCATACATGCCTTCGTTAAGCATAGTAGATGCAACGTCTCTGATACCTAAATATTTTGCATATTCAGGTTGTAAATGAAATTGTTTTCCGGAGCCTTTAATTTTAACTAGAGCCATGTCAGCCTTTTCTTTAACTCTAATTAATTTATCTCTTGCCGGAAAGCCCATTAAAACAGCCATATTAAATTCTTCTTTGAGGAATTTATTTACTTTGGCTATCTTCTCTCTGCCGTTTTGATTAAATTCTTTTAAAAACATGATATTCTTCCCAATATTAAATTGTCTATACTCTTATTTATCATCTAGATGAAAGTTTTAAAAATTTATCAGTCGCTGTTTTGCTTCTTTTAGGTATGCTATAGTCTCTTTAAGTCTTGCTTCGGTAGCAAAAAACTTAAAACTATCTTTTGTTGTTGCCATAGTGTGTCTATAAAACATTGCATCGTTATAATGTTTATAAAAATACTCTATTTTTGACTTAAATTTTCTAACAACAAGTGGATCAATTGTTTTGCTTTTATGAATTTTATTAGCAAAACTTTTTGCTGTATTTGCAAAAGGAATGTCATCGACTAAAACTTTTTTTGAAAAGTAATGAACTAGTGCATAAGAACTTCCTTGTTTCTGTACAACATAAACTGGACGTTTGCTTACATTAGAGGAAATTTTTTCCAACTTTTTTGCAAGTCCGTGTTTTTTGCTATTAGGAATGTTCATACAACTATTTATAATTTAACAGAGTTAAATTGCTATTGAATAGGTTTTGTATCCTACACAGTTGTTTTTGCGAACTTTTTTAAGTAGATTTTTTTGATATAATTCTTCAGCAATGTACAAATCTCTTTCGCCTAAAGATGTGCAAGGAATAAATCCTGCGGCTTCTATAGTAGAAAAAATTTGTGCTTCCGGTCTGCTGATCAGACTTAATTGATTATTTTTGCCTTTAACTGCTCTCATGATTAACCACCGGCATGCATAGCGGCCATATGCTTCTTATACTTTTTAGTGCCTTTCTTGTGTGGACTTTTGCCTTCTTCTGCTTTTTTCTTCTTCTTTTTAGGAAACACACTTGGATTACGTTTGTGCATTTTACCCATCGGCATTGCCACAGTAGCAACTGCACCGGCTGAAGTCATTTCATTTATAATTTCATTTATACGCATATTACTATTTATTCCTTCCTGACTTCATATTGGCACACCAATGATACATTTTGCCACGTTCACCGCTGTATTTTTTTGCTTTTGCACGGAGACTACTCACTGACCCTTTGCAACTGGCGCCCGCCTTCTTTACTCGGCCTGGTCTACTCTTGCCTTTCACTTTACCGTCAGCAAAGTTTTCGTAGTATCCTCTTTTTTCTATTTGTGCGCCTACTTTTTGAGCAATAGCATTCCAGGCTTCTGCGTTTCGGTTCATGTGAATACCTAATTCTCTGACGCCCATACTAGGATGTTGTTTCTCAAGCCACTCAAATAAAGAGGCAATTATTTTAGCAACTACGCCTTTATAATTACCAGCATACGCATCACCAACATTTACATACCCCTTTGGGGGTTCGTCATCACCTATATATTGTACACCAAGGCTCAAATAGAAATCTTTTCCGTTTCCTCCGTGATGTTCGTATTCATCAGCAGTAGTGTACTGCATATACAAGTCTTCGTCATCAATGGCTTTTAGTGGAACATTTGGGTATACTGATTTCCAGGCTTTAATAACAACAGGATGTATTTCATCGTAGTATTCTACGATGTCATCGTCATCTTCTTCTTTGTATATACTTTTCTTTGGTAATTTTTTTAGATCTTTTTCTCGTTGTTTTAAATCTGCTTCTATACCTTTCATAAGAGCGTTTAGATCTTGTGCGGCTTCAATAGTTTCATAAATACCTTTACCATAACCATAATTTTTCTTTTTCTTTTTCTTTCTTTTTGCACCAGGCATGTATGTTCCAATGCCAACAAACCCTCTGGCAACCGGTGCATCACTTGTAGGAGCAGAGTCAGAGGAACCAGTGTCGCCACTGTCTGCAGACCCTCCGTCTCCGCTTGAACCTGTTGAACCGCCATCACCGCCAGCACCTGTACCTGCGCCACCGCCACCGCCGGCTTCAGCGTCTAATCTTTGTTTAATTTTCTTTGCTAATGATTTTTTCAATGAATCTTTCATTACTTCTGTGTCACTGGCAGTATGAGAAAAATGTTTCATTACATCTTCTATATCAGCATCGATTTTAAGTACTTTAACTTTTGTTATACCTAATATGTGGGCCGCATCATATCTGTGATGACCGTTTATTAGATAGTTGTTTTTATCTATTATAAATGGTCTATCTTCTTTATTTTTAAAAACATCTTGGGCTTTTTTACTAAGCCCTTGTACACGTTGACTTTGTACTGGTTTGATTTTATCTAAACTTAATGTGCCTTCTTTGTAATTAAAAGGCGAATCTTTAACATGATTTCTACGAATTTGAGGCAACTGGTTTCTGTCAAAATGCTTGTTTGACTCTGGCCTTTTATACGAATCTTCATATAATTCTATAAATCTCATTATTTAAAACTCGCTTGTAGACTTGTTCCTCTTTGTTGTCCGCTAAGATAAATTGTGCTCATTGATAATTGCTGTATAACTTCTGGCGTAACATAATCAAAATGTAAGGTAACAATGTCCTCATTGAACGCCTTTATCATCATCATTGAATTAAAGGCTTGCTTGCCTCTATAACTTTCAAATGCCGCTGGTGCAACATCTGCCACTGTTAAGTCTGGGTAATTTGCAACTGCTTTATTTAAACTGCTATTACTTGCTAGTGGATAACAAATACTGAGAATCTGTTTTGCTAACTGTTTTTGTTTAGTAGATGTAATTAGTTGTGGGTCAACACCTTCCGCATAATACTCTGGATTACTTAATATATCACTAAGTCCAGGTAGTGTTCTGCCTTGTTTCAACCCAACTGATGCTGGTAATTTATTTTTGTCTAATATAGATGTAGGCTGATTAGCATAAGTGATTAATGGTTGATCTACTGGCGAGGTCCAACGTCCACCACCTGATTGTTTTGTGGTTTTCGCTTTTACTTCTACTTCATCTTTACCGTATTTCAAATCATAACCTGCACTTGGGTCTGTGCCTACATAAACTTTTCTATGGAAGGCCGCAATAGCAACTTCTCCTGGTCCTGCCTCTCCTGCATACTTGCCCTGTAAGTAAGGATCGTTAATCATTGCTCTAAACATTTCTGTTGCTATACCGTCTCCGGTCCACCAATTGTTCATTGGATTCGGTAACCCTGAATTGTCAAATAACTTTTCAGCGTCTATAAAATTCTTTCTACCAAAATCTCTTAAGAATGCAACTTTTTCAGTAATGCTGTATTCCATATCAATAATCATTTGGCCTAATCTTTCTAAAAACTTTGCGGCATCTGAATCTTTTCTAAAGGCCAAGTTTGCTATGTTACTGATATTACTTTTTCTCAATATAGCAACTACTTTGTTTAATATTGATTCGTCACCAACTTTATCTACTTGTGCTTTAATTGTTGTTTGCAGTTTTGCAATTTCTTCTTCGTCTTCTCTAATAACACTTTCGTTAAGATTAACTTTACTTAACTCTTGTGGTTGTAAATAACTTTGAGCAAAACTTCTAAGTATGGGTCTTAAACAAGTGTTATCTCCGCCTGTTGCTCTAGCATCTCTAAATGCATCAATCATTGCAGGTATTGGTACTGCCCAATAGGCCCAAAATTGTTTCTGTAAATCACTTGCTGGTAAATGATCTGCAAGTAAATAATTTAAAACACTTACTCTATCATTGGCTGGTAATGCACTTTCAATTACACTTTCTTTTGCCATCTTGGTTGCTGTTGCATACATTACTGCTTTAGCATCTTTACCATAACGTTTCTTAAAGTCTTTGGTATTTTTCTTCATGCCTTTGACATATTTTTCTTTGTCTTTTTCTTCATCTTTGGTTAGAGGACGCTCTAAAACTCTAGACTGCTCTAAAATGATTAATTGTTCCTCTAGTGGTAGTTTATCAAATTTATCAAATACACTTTCCATATTATTTCTACCCAATGCTAATGCCTGTTGAATATCTGCAGGTTCTCCACCACTTTCTTTATTTCTTATCAATGCCTTTATTGTTTCTGCTTTAAAGTTTTCGCTGAAATTACCTACTAGGAATTTTACTAATCTGTTCGTATCACCGCTCACAATATAGTTTTGCACACCTGAATTCATCATAACGTCAAACATAGGATATTTTTTTCTTGCTTCAGCATAACTATTATCAGTAAGTTGTACACCATCAAGTTCTCCTAGACTACCTGTCATAACATTACTCTGTTGTGTCTTACTATGTACCGCACTAACATCGTCACCTTTACTACCATCAGCATTTAACCTAAAGTAATTTCCGCCGCTAACTTGATAATTTTTTTCTATATATTCTTTTGCGGCTTTTACTGCGGCAACATACCTAGGCATACAACATACATCAGGATCTGGCTCTGGGCGCCAGTTGTGATCGTTATCGTACTGGTTATAAACTTTCTTTAAAAGATTTACACCTTGGTCATTTACACCTCTTTCTATTTTTAAGTAGTCTGCTAAGTTAGTCCAATTTGTGGCATCTGCAATACTGCTTGAAGACCACCTTGTATGTTCTTCGACTCCAGCCGCTACTGGTATTTGAACATCTATGCTGTTACGTCTTTTTTCTTCATCTGCGGCTACCTTTTTGGCAAGTTCTGGATTATTCACTTTCCAAGAACCTGCGGCACTTAGACTGAATGGTTCACCGTGTGGTCCTTCTAATTCTGCTGGATTAACACCTAATGGTTTGTGGCCAAAGCCTTTCATGCCTACACGGCCGTCACCTAATGATTTATCAATGACTACTTTTCTATCCTTAAATAATTTAAGTATTTCTGGATTATTATTGAGTGTCGAATAATCATCTCTAAAACTATCAAACCTCATTTTGTATCTGCTATACCATGCGTCTTGTACTTCCTTGGCTACGTCAACTCTCCAGTTGCCTTTTAAACGTGGATTTTCCAATATCTCATCAGCCTCTAAAGCCAAGAAGTAGTCTGAATGTGGTACTGCTTTTAATGTGTGATATTGACTGTTATGCGGTGAATCTTCTCTAGCAAACACAATTTTATCATACAAATTTCTATCTGTTAAGTCATCACCAAGATTTAGTATGTCTCTTGCGGCTTCTTTGGATATATAAATGTCGCCGCCAAAACTAAAACCTTTAATTGTATAAAGTGCTGTTGGACCGTGTTCTTTATCGTATGCTTTTGCTTTTTTGTTTAACTCTTTCTTTTTAGCAATAGCATCTGCTTGGCTGTCGAATCCAATGTCTTGTGCAATTTTGTCAAAGTTAGTTAAAAATTCTTTAACACCAGCAAAACGGTCTTTTACAATATCACTTACTGTGCCCATTTTGTAAAAGTCTGGTGCTTCTTTCTTTTTTTCGTAATATCTATCCAGTACACTTCTCAAGAAATTTTGTGTTCTATCCTTGTACATTGTAATAACACTGTCGCCAAATGGTGTACTTGGTTGTCCTCTAGCCATGTCATCTAGTAATTCCTGCCATCTTTCCTGTGTACGATGTCTCATACCTATGTACTGCTCACCGTCAAAGTGGTTGTTGTGGTCTGTGCCTTTTAGGTCTGGGTATATTTCTCCCATGGTATCATCTTCATTGTCGACCCTAACACGTTTAAGTAAATCTTCACCAATACTTGCTAACTTTTTAATTGTGTCGTAGTATTTTGCGGGGTCTTCATCTTTTAATGACTCAATAGCATCAAAACGAGTTCGCATCTTCATCATCATTTTGCTGAGGGAGTTGTCTTCATAACTGTCGCCACCTGTAATAGCAGGGTTATGTCCTTTAGTAACTGGATGATCCCATTTAGGATATGTTTTAAGATGTGCTAATAATTTGTCTAAACCTTTTGCATTAATTGGTTCGCCTGCCTCAAATTGTAAATAGTCTCTGTGACCTCTAGTTAATTTACCATGGAAATCTTTGTATTCGCCTACGCCTCTGCTACGAACAAGTTCGTCCCATTCTTGAGCAACTAGTTCGGGGTCAACTCCTTTTGCTTCTCCATATGCCTTGAAAAATTCTTTTGACTTGTTACCGTCTTGTAATTCGCCACTAGCAAAAGCACTCCACAAACCGCTTGTAATTTTTTCTACTTGCTGGTGAGATAAAAATTCTGGCATCGAAACAATCTCTTTTTTAAACAGTCTATCAATACCATTCTTTAATCTCTGCATTCTAGTTTTTGCATTTGGATAACTGTTGCCGCCGTATTCTAATGATTTTTCTATGCTAGGTAATCCAGTATCTATATCGTTAACACTTAGCTCAAACTCGCCTAAACTTTTTCTTAGTATTCCAATTGCTTTTGCATTTACAGGTGCTCTGTTTAAATTTTGATTTAAGTCATAGCCTGCCTGTGCTAATGCAAGTAGATAATGTTTTTGTGCTTTTGTTAAATACTCTTTTGCACGTTTGCTTGGTGCAGTTGACTCGGGCCTAATGTATGCATTAATTGGTTCTGCTTGTTCTACTTCTTCAATGTCTACTTTATCGCCTGTGCCTTTTTCATACTTTTCTATATCTCGTTTCCATTTTTTATCTGCTTCAGGGTCACTAAATTTTTTGTATAAATCTAAATTGTAAAAGGCCATATTAAGATTTTGTACACCGTTTATATAATTGTCTTTACCAAAGAAATTCTTTAATACATCAATAGCAGGATGTTCTATATCACCTTTGACACGTTCTTCTTGATCTGGCGATATTCTATCTAACTTATTAATAAAACTGAATAATGCTTTAGCATAATCTCTATTAAATGCTTCGTTACTATGCCCTGCCTTCATTATTGTTGCATAACGTATTACTGCTTTTGCACAATTATCAAAGTCCTGATGATAGTCATGGCCACCACCAATTCTAAATTCTATAAGTTGGTTACCTGAATCTCTATCTTCATCGCTTTTAAAGTTAATAGAACTGTATTTGTCGCCACTGATACCTTTTGCTAAGATCTTTTCTATGGCGTTGATATTTTTTGTGTTGTCAGGATTTGATTTTAAATCTGCCGCCATGCGTTGTAAGTTTTCGTATTGACTTCTTGCATAAGTGTTATTTGATCTTCCGAATGTACTAAGCAAATATTTGTCGCCTAACAGCACCGCCATTTTAACTTGATTTACTTTATCACTTTGTCTTTTACCATCATCACCAGTAGGTGCATCTGGTTCGCCATTCCAACTCATTGTAACATGCAAACCTGTTGAACTGTTTGTTTCTACATTGTTATTTTCTAAAAATTCAAACAAACTTTTCATTTCTTTAAGCATGGCTTGTGGTGTTTGGTACACAGGAGAAATAATTTCCGATCCTGTGCCACCAGTACTAATACTTGGATCGCCTTCTACTCTCCAATGTCGTTGTCTAGTATCGCCGTAACCTGCATGATACTCACCTGCATGAACTTCGTCTGATACAGAATTGTCTTCTGCCCAATTTCTAATATAGTCTGCTACTTCTTCTTGTCCGCCACCTTCACCATCTGGATTACTCAAGTAAATGCCGTGCTCTGCTAATGCACTTGACCAACTACCATATTCATCATTAGCCCATGTGTCTATGTCGTTTTCGTCTCTGGCTCTATCAAAGGCTCTATCCAATGCTTCGCCTTCATCACGAATTTGCTCTTCGAGCCATTCTTTGTATTGATCCAATAATTCTTCTTCAACATATTGGCGACCCCAGTTCATGAAGTCCCAATCTTCATATTCATCTTGGTCTTCTTCTGGTAAATCATCTAGTATACGTTCTTTATATTCTTCGATGTCGTCTTCACTGAGTTCACTTTCTATGTAGTCGTTGAGATAATATTCATCTTCTTCTCGTTCTGCAACTATGTCAGCAACTTCATCGCCCTCATAGTCATATGCTTTTTCACTTATCCATTCATTGTAACTTTCTTCGATTTCACCTACTGATCTACTGCCTTCTTGGTCTCTGATCATGTCCTCAATATCGTACCAGTTGTATTCGTATAGCCAATCACCGTCATCGTCACTACCGTATACTCCTTCCCAACTGGTTTCTGCTTCAAAGCCACATTTGATTGGTAATTTAAGTGCCTCTTGAGCTATAGATTTTTGATTAAAGTTTATCTCAAATAATTGTTCAGTACCTTGCTCTCTGAGTTTATTTCTACGAGTAAGTTTTTTAATTTTTCTTTTAAATAATCCTGTTTTTCTATCTTTAGAAAGAAGTTTACTTTTTTCTTCTACATATTCAGGATTGTCTATAAACATTTCTTCGTCTGGATCAACAAGCCTAAATTGATCTTTAGGATCTTTAATAACAACTGCATCAGGATTAGGCTTATCGCCTACTTTACTAACGACTGTGCCTACTTCGTTGCCATCTTTATCTTTTAGGATTGTATCTACTTCTTGATCACCTGGAATTACTTTATTGAAAGGTTCTTCTTTTGCTTGGGCCTGCTTAGCCAATTTAGCAGTAGTAGGACTAACATTCTTAGCCATAGTTGGGCTAGGTGATTTTTCTTTGCTTGGGGATTTGTTTTGATTTGCTTTTGCAATACTGCCTGATGATTGCTGACCAACCGGAGTACTAACACCCGGTGTCATACCATATTCTTTCAAAATAGATTGTAGTGTTTTAAAGTCTTTTGCTTTCATTACCTACGCCTATTTAAAGTTTTTAATCTTCTTGATGCTGGATTAAGTCTTTTAGTTCTACTAGCCTTTCTAGTTAAACGTTTGCCCATTCTGGCTTTTGTTCTTTTAAGTGTAAGACGCCTTTTCATATCAATTGGTTTTGAACATTGACTTATGTTTGATACCACTCTGCCTGCACGTCTGCCACTAGTACAGCGAACAGCACGTTTAATAGTGTTGCCCATTTTACGCCAAACCATTCTGGCTTCTAGCAGTGGTTGGTCGTCATATGATAGTTCGTCTATTCTCATTAACTTAACACTCTAAATATTAATCCGCCTACTGTTGCAATCAATGTGGTAACAGTAACGCCAACTATGGCAACAATCCAATTTTCTAATTTGTTTAGTCGACCTTTAGTATCTTCTTTGAACTCTCTAACTTCAGCCGTAATGCTTTCTATACGCAACATGTCTGCAATGATGTGTGCTTCTAAATTGCCGTTTTGAGTGTACAGTTCTTTTTCTTTGTTTGGTTCTATTTTTTTAGGCATAGCAATCTCTTATCTTTATAACAAATCCTGTTTAGTAAATTCCATATTCACAGAATTTGTTGTGTCTATTGTGCCACTATTTAAAACTATTCCGTTTAGTTCAGTTTGTAGCATACTTACACTGTGGGCTCCTTCTCTTTCAAATGCAAATTTAAAAACCCATCCTGCACCAGATAATGTTGGTGCACCATAATTTTCTAAAACGTTTTGTCCTACGCCGTTTAATCTAACAGGATTGTTCATAACAACCGGCTGTGCCCGTAGTCCAATAACCTGAACAACACTTTCAAAGTCTTTTTGAGTGTTGTCACTGAAATCTCCTGTGCTTGTGATGTCTAATGTGGTATACAATGTATAAAATTCTATATTACTTGATAGTACTTCAGAACTTGCCATTGCTCCGCTTCTTGTTAAACTCATGTGTGTCTCCGTATATTACACTATTTATCAAGTTTATAGATTGCTGAGCCAAAAAAAATCCCCACATTATTGTGAGGACTTTTTATGTACGGTAAGTAAAAATTAACCGAATGTTGCGATTAATGTTGCGCCTGTAATAGATGGTGTTGCTGATGCACCTTGTAGAGCAATGTGTGAACCTGAAGTTAAACCTTCAACTGCTACAACTACAAAACCTTCGTTTTGTGCTTCTAAACATGCCGCTTCAACTGTTACTGCTGATACGTCATCTACTTCAAGGATAAATGTTTTTCCTACGAAGCCATTTGCCGCTCTTACTGCCGCGTTTGGGTTTGCTTGTGCCATTTTTATCTCCTAAAAAATGTTTTTGTTAACTATATTTATCTTTTTTAGTCAAAAAAATACCCACTTATTGTGGGTATTTTTAAAAATTTGCTTAAACTTAGAAACTTACGTCGCCGATTACATAACCTGCAATATCACC
>Ga0129348_1000837_pt1 | contig 11239 bp, 3 predicted proteins | sample CPBDNA_4_FD_94424 | JGI IMG/M metagenome (GOLD analysis project Ga0129348, IMG submission 94424) | Freshwater to marine salinity gradient microbial communities from Chesapeake Bay, USA - CPBay_Sum_27_0.8_DNA | ecosystem: Environmental > Aquatic > Marine > Coastal | place: USA: Chesapeake Bay...
CGAATATTTCTGGAAAACTGCTAAAGAAAGAGAAAATTTACCTCAAGAGGACGAAAAATGAGCACTCAACACGATTTTTTAGACAATTTGGCAAATCATCAGCATCAAAAAATGCTTCGTGAGATTGCAAATGATGATTTAACACCCAAAAAACACGATTTTCACGTTCAAAACGAACTTCATGAAAAAATTCGCAATGATGAAGATTATGATGACTGGGAATATGGTACTGAACCCATCCCACTGAACGAATTTTGATCGGATACCTTAATAAATAAGTTATAATCGCCGTATTCGTGTGCCTTTAGAACGGGTTAGTCAGGGTTTTAAGGACCTCAGTATGACATTCAAGAGAAATCCTCTGAATGATGACTTAATTGCGCTCAAGAATGAAACTGCAATTGCCCGTTCTATAAGAAATATTGTGTTTACTGTGCCTGGGGAACGATTTTTTGACAATAATTTTGGATCTAATATTTCAAGAGTGCTTTTTGAGAATGTAGATAATATCTCTGCTTCTGCTATTAGACAGGAAATAATCCAGTCTGTTCTGAACTATGAACCAAGAGTTGATTTGATTGATGTTAAAATTCTTCCAGACTTAGACTCTAATGAGTTTAATGCTACGATTACCTATGAAATCATAGGTGCAGATGTTCCTCCGCAAGAATTACAATTTGTTTTGCAACCAACTAGGTAAAAATGCCATTATCCAACTTTACTAACCTGGACTTTGAACAGGTTAAAACTACTCTCAGAGAATATCTAAAAGAGAATTCTAACTTTACTGACTATGATTTTGAAGGGTCTAACCTTTCAACAATTTTGAATGTTCTGGCATACAATACCTATATTACCTCATACAACGCAAACATGGTTGCGAATGAGGTTTTTATTGATAGTGCAACATTAAGAGAGAATGTTGTTTCTTTAGCAAGAAATATTGGGTACTTACCGAAGTCTAGATCAGCAGCAAGAGCAACCATAAGTTTTTATATTGTAACAACAGATATTACACCAACGCCATCAACAATTACTCTTAAAAAAGGTATTGTTGCTACTTCATCAGGTTCTTTTGGTAAACAATCTTATGTCTTTTCGATTTTAGAAGATATTACAGTTCCTGTTTATAATAATGAGGCAAATTTTGTTAATGTGCCCATTTATGAAGGAACTTTATTAACATCAAACTTTACTGTTGATGCAAGAACCCCTAATCAGAAGTTTATTTTAGATAATATTGGAATTGATACTGATTTGATGACTGTTTCGGTCAAACCAAATCAACAATCTTCAAGAAGTGTGAAATATTCTGTTCAAGACAGTTTATTTGATATAAAATCCGACTCAAAAGTCTACTATCTTCAAGAAGCAGATGATGAAAGATATGAGATTATTTTTGGGGATGGAATTTTTGGAAATAAATTAGAAGATAATAATTTTATCACTGTAGATTATATTACATCAAGTGGAGATTCTGCAAACGGAGTTGGAAAATTCAGATTTGCTGGAAAATTGGTGTACAACCGTAATGCTCAAGAATATACGGTAACTTCTGGAATCTCTGCTGTTACAACAGGTCTTACTGCATCTGGCGGAGCACCAATTGAAGGTGTTGAGTCAATTAAAAAGTATGCACCAAGAATTTATGCTTCTCAAAATCGTGCATTGACCGCAAATGACTACGAAACCTTGATTCCAGCAAAAATTTATCCAGAAACTGAGTCAATTTCAGTTTTTGGTGGTGAAGAGTTGATTCCTCCACAATATGGAAAAGTTTTTATCAGCATAAAACCAAAATTTGGGGATTTTCTTCCAAATTTGGTCAAAGAAAACATCAAAATGAAGTTGAAAAAGTATTCTGTTGCAGGAATCGTTCCAGAAATACTTGATTTGAAATATTTGTACTTAGAAGTTGACAGCAAAATCTACTATAACTCAAATTTAGCACCATCTGCGACTGCAGTTTCATCTATTGTTCAAAACAATGCGATAAAATATGCAGAATCTTCAGAAATGAACCGATACGGTGCTAGATTTAAGTATAGTAAGTTCTTGAAGACAATTGACGACAGTCATGAGGCAGTTACTTCTAACATAACAACTGTTAGGATGAGAAGGGATTTAAGATTGGTCTTAAACACTTTCGCAGAGTATTCGATTGGATTTGGCAATGAGATTCATATCAAGGATATGAATGGATATAATATAAAATCAAGTGCTTTTAGAATTGCGGGAGTTCAAGAGAATGTTTACCTATCAGATATTCCCGATACAAATAAAGTAACTGGATCTATTTTCTTATTCACTTTACCAAATGTAGGATCACAGTCTCCAACTATTGTGAGGAGAAACGTTGGAACAATAATCTATACAACTGGTGTTATTACGTTGAATCCTGTAAATATGCTTGCAGGAAAACCAAAGGATGGAGTTTCGATTATTGAAATTGAAGCAGTTCCTCAATCAAATGATGTTGTCGGATTACAGGATTTGTATTTGCAACTAGATATTAGTAGCAGTAATTTTGAAACTGTTATTGATGAGATAGCGTCTGGTTTAGATCCTTCAGCATCTAACTATGTCGTATCTTCAAGTTACTCTAATGGCAACTTAGTTCGTTCTGGAGGTCCCTCATCAGCAACTAACACAACAACATCTAATGTAAGTAGTAATTCTACTACTAATGCCACTACAACTACATCAGGAACTTCTTCCAGTTCATCCTCATACTAAGACGATAAATTCATAAAATGTCAGAAACCAGAGTTCAGTTTAGTACTATTGTCTCAAGCCAACTTCCTGCTTATGTAAGGGAAGATTATCCTTTAGTATCTGAGTTTTTAAAACAATACTATCTTGGACAAGAGTATCAAGGTGGACCGGTTGATTTAATTCAAAATATTGACAAATACATTAAATTAGATAATAACACAAATTTGTCTGAAAGTGTTATTCTTGGATCGGATATAACTTTTTACGACACAACTATTACAGTTGACCCAGGAAAATCTCCAACAGGAACAAAGGGATTTCCTGATACTTATGGATTATTAAAAATTGAAGATGAAGTAATTACATATACAGGAAAAACTGATTTTTCTTTTATTGGGTGTAGAAGAGGTTTTGTTGGAATTACTTCTTATAGGGATGACTTAAACAAAGAAGAAGTTGTATTTGAATCGAATAGATCGGAAGACCACGGTGCTGGTGTATCTATTGAAAACTTGAGTTGCCTGTTTTTAAAAGAATTTTTATTAAAAGTAAAACATCAATTTCTTCCAGGATTAGAAAACAGAGAGTTAGATTCTGAATTAAATCAAAATCTCTTTATAAAACAATCTAAAGATTTTTATCTGAGTAAAGGAACTGATGCTTCCTTTAAAATTCTTTTCAAAGCACTGTATAATAAAGATGTATCTGTTGTAAAACCATCAGAGTATCTTTTTACGCCTTCTAATTCCAACTATGAAGCAGTAAGACAATTAGTTGTTGAAGCAATTTCTGGAAACCCAGAAAACTTGGAATATGCTACTTTGTATCAAGATGCATACAAATTTGATAGTAGAATTCAAAAAGCATATGCACCAATTACTTCTGTAGAAAAAATTGAAGTAGGATATGGCAAATCTTTCTATCGTCTCAGTTATGATGGTGGATATAATAGAGATATTAGAGTTGATGGATCTGCTTATGGCAAATTCTCTGTAGAGGCATCAACCAAAATTATTGGGAATGTTTCTTCAGGATCAACAATTATAGATGTTGAGTCAACTGTTGGATTTGGAAGCACAGGAGAATTGTATGTAAATTATGCCGACACCACAACAGGCATAGTATCATATACTTCAAAATCACTAACTCAGTTTTTTGGAGTTACCAACTTAACTAAAAATATTTCCGATGCAACAACTATCGGAATTAATACTTTTGCGTATGGTAGATCGAAATTAAATCAAGACGAGATCGTAAGAGTTAGAATTTCATCGGTATATGATAATTTAAAATTACCTACAGATGCAAATAGTTTAAAAAGAGGAACTACTGCAAACATAACGACTTTAGGATTTACTGAAAATAATTTCAAAACAAACAAATGGTTCTATAATGTTGCCCCAATCTATAAAGTATCAAAGGTTGAGTTAATTGATTCTTCCGATTACACATATAAAATAACTTTGAATGTAAAGCATTACTTTAAGGTAGGAAACTCTGCGAGTATTGTTATTAATGATGGAACAGAAAAAGCAACTAATATTGTTAGTATTTCTGGAGAAAAATCTTTTAATGTTCGTGGACAAGGTGTTTTAAATCCAAACACAGTTTTAAAAATTAAGAGAAGAATTCAAAAAGGATCTTCAAACACTTTCCCTCAAATTCAACAATTCTCTACGGGTATTGATGCATTATATAAAAATGGCAGCAATGATTACATAGTTGCATCACCTTCTCTTCCAAAGTATAATGCACAACCTATTGAAGTTACACCAAGACAATTTAAATTCTCTGGAACTTTCTCTGGAACAGACTTTTTAATATCTCCTGGTTTTGAGCATGGATTCTACACTGGAGATGCAGTTTATTATAGTGCCAGATTAATCACTCAACAATATGTTGATGATTCTGGAACAGTACAATCAAGATTAGTAAGAGACACTGGACTATTTGATGATGGATTATATTTTGTCCAGAGAGTAGATGGATTTACTTTAAAATTTGCAAAGAGTAGAAATGATATCTATAGTTCCAAATTTATTTCTGTAGACACACAAACTACAGTAACTGATAGTATTATTCAACCATTTGAATTTTATGCAAAGACATTAAAGCCACAGAAGATCTTAAGAAAAATATCTACACCAAAATTTGATGGTTCAATAAACGAAACTAAACCAGGTTTCACTGGAATCTTGGTAAACGGAGTAGAAGTATTAAATTACAAATCAAAAGATTTTATTGCATACGGCAAAATTGAAAAAGTTGACATTCTATCTCCCGGAAAAAATATTGATGTCATAAATCCACCAAATTTACTTATCAGTGATTCTGTTGGTACTGGAGCGACTGGTTATATTTCGGTATCGGGATCTCTCAAAGAAGTAAGGATAAAGGATCCTGGATTTGATTACCTAACAACTCCAAAAGTGAAGATCACTGGAGGAAATGGCCAAGGAGCATTATGTCAGGTCAATATGAAATTAATTGACCATGCTCCAGAATTTTTTGCAGATGAGATATCAAATAGAGTTGTTGTTGGTGTCGCTTCAACTCAATCTAGAATTGGTTTTACGACATATCATAAATTTAGAAATGCCGAACAAGTAATTTACAAAACTAGAGATCAGCAAGCAATTGCTGGAATAGTTACGAATTCTTCTTATTATGTTTCTGTAATTGATAATACAACCATTAGACTGCATAATACACAGGGTGATGCTATTGCCGGATTAAACACAGTATTTTTAACAAATTTTGGTTCTGGAAGACATTCATTACAATCTGTAAATAAAAAATCTGTTGTCAGTTCAATTAACGTTGTTAGTAGCGGATCTGGGTATCAATACAAAAAGAGAACGTCTCCTGCAGTTACAGGAATCAACACAGCATCAAACATAATATCAATTGACAATCATGACTATCAAACTGGAGAACTTGTTAACTATACTTGTATCGGGACACCAGCTTCTGGTCTCTCTGTAGATTCAGAATATTATGTCACTGTAGTTGACAAAAACTCCTTCAGACTTTCTTCGGTTGGAGTAAGTTCTGATAGAGAATTCTATTATAGAACAAAGCAATACGTCAATCTTGAGACTGTTGGTGTAGGAACTCATGTATTTAATTATCCAGATATATCAGTAACTCTCTCCGGAGAAGTTGGAATTTCTTCAATTGGATCAGAAGACTTTAAGGCAGAAATAGAACCCATTTTCAGAGGATCTGTAACCGCGGTCCACCTTGAAAATGGTGGTGTTGGATATGGATCTTCTGAAATTTTAAATTATGAGCACCAACCACAAATTACTCTGCAGCAAGGTAGAAATGCACAAGTAAAACCAATTATTTCAAATGGTAGAATATCTCAAGTCATTGTTTTAAATTCTGGATCTAACTACACATCAACTCCAGACTTAATAATCAGTGGTGATGGTATTGGTGCAGTTCTAGTCCCTGTAATGCAAAATGGTACACTTTCTGAAGTAAAAATTATAGAACCAGGTGGTGGGTATACTCAAAACGAAACCACTATTACAATATTAGATGCCGGTGAAAATGATTTAGATACAGTATTCAGGGCAAAACTTAAAACTTGGACAGTAAACCTTTTTGAAAAGAACTTCCCATACTATGCTAAAGATGATGGAGTTATTGTATCAGGAACCAATGAACTTCAATACTCTCATGTTTATCCACCAAGAGTTTTAAGAGAAAGTTGTTTTGTGGTAGATCAAGAGGGAAATACTCAATTTGGAGAAAGTGATCTTCGCAAAGTTAACAGTATTGAAGTAGCATCGGCAAAACACTCTCCCATTTTGGGATTTGCTTATGATGGACATCCAATTTATGGTCCATACGGATATTCTAGTAAGACTGGTGGAATCATAGTTAATATGAAGTCCGGTTATTCCTTAGATTTGAAATCAGGAAGACCTCCAACTTCTATTTTCCCCGAAGGATTCTTTATCGAAGATTACACACATAAAGATGTTTCTGATCAAAGTGTTCTTGACGAAAACAATGGAAGATTTTGCATCACTCCAGATTATCCTGAAGGCACATATGCATACTTCATGACGGTTAATGACCAATTTGCAGAGTCATCTGGTGTATTCGAAAAATACAAAAAACCAGTGTTCCCATACATTATTGGTCATAATTATCACTCTATACCAGATGAGTTTAACTTCTTAAATTCATCCACTCAAGATTTGTATCCATTTGAAACTAGTGATCTTCGCAGAAATACAGAACCATTAAATCTTATCGAAGAAGATTCTGAATACCCATATATTTTCCTTCCAAATGCATTAAATCAAACGTTAGATGTATCCAAAGTAGCACCAGGAACAATCAACGGTATTGGTATTGTAACTTCTGGTGACTATTATAAGGTAGGAGAAACGTTGGTCTTTGATAATACTGGAACAAGTGGTGATAGTGCATACGCCAAAATTTCTAAGGTCAAAGGAAGATCAGTCAATCGTATTAGTGTTGCTTCAAGTGTAATTGAGAATGTAGAGTTTTATCCTGGTGATAAAACAGGAGAGTATAAAATCTACAGTGATTATCCACACCAGTTCTCAAATTTAGACATAGTTTCTATATCTGGCATATCAACAACTGGATCTGGAATTGATGGTTCGTATACTGCAGGTATTTCTTCAAATAGATTTACCATTGCTGGTGTAGGAACAACTGGAGTTGCAATAGGAACGGATGGAGTTACTGGACTTGTAACATATTTTAGTCTCGTCGGTGACCTTGCTTTCTCTAACATCAGAGAAAATGACATACTTGCTGCAGGAACGGAAAAAGTTAAAGTATTGAACGTTGACAAACTCTCCTCAAGAATAAGAGTTCTGAGAGCAGTTGAAGGAACCGTTGCAACTTCACATACTATTGGCAAATTCATATATGAAGATCCCAGAAAATTAACTATTAATGTTGGGTATAAAACTGATTATGCTTACAGGATTAACGAGCAAGTGTATTTCAATCCTGTCGAAACTGTTGGTCTCGGAACCACATCTGGAGTTGGTATTGGAACTACTATTTCATTCTCAAATCCAGGTGCAGGAATAACTCAAAAGTTTATTCCAACAAAATCACTTTACTTTAGAAATCACAACTTCAAGACTGGAGACTTGGTAACATACTCTCCAGGAAACGGTGGTACTGGATTATATGTTGAAGATGAGAGTAATGTTGGTATTGGCACAACGTTGACAGATGGTGAGCAATTGTACGTTGCAAAGATAAATGATGATTTGATTGGAATTGCAACAGTAAGAGTTGGTTTGGGAACAACAGGAACTTTTGTTGGAATTGCATCTACTTACAGAAGTTCTTCCACTCTCTTCATAAAAGGTGTAGGTATTGGAGATACTCATAGCTTCACCACAAATCATACTGTAATAACAGGAACATTACGCAAAAATACTGTTACTGTATCTACAGCATCGACTCACGGACTCAATTCATCTCACAAAGTTGATGTATTTGTAAATCCAGCAAATACTAAGACAATAACCATAAAGTATGATGATTACAACAGAAGAATTCTTGTCAATCCTCTTGATTTTACAACCTCTGGCGTTAACACATCTACTGGAAGTATTGCATTAACAGATCATGGATTTAAAGGTGGAGAAAAGGTAATCTACACCGCATCTGATGTTTCTGAAGGATTGACAAATGAAAAGATATATTATGTTTCTAGAGTAGATAAAGATAACATCAAACTTGCAACAAGTTATTTCAATGCGACGCAAGCAGATCCAGTTACTGTTGGAATTGCAAGTACAGGAACTACTGGTGGTACTATTAGTCCAATCAATCCACCATTAACAGTATACAAGAACTCAACAGTAATCTTTGATTTATCAGATGCATCTCTTGGATATTCTGTGTTTGGATCAAAATATCCTGCGTTTGATCTTAACTTGTATACTGATAATAACTTTACTAAAGTTTGGAACAAGAGTAAAAATAGTAAAACTTTTGAATATACTAAATCTGGACAAGTTGGATCTGCTGGAGGAAAATCTACTTTAGCAGTTAATGAAAATATTCCAGAAACATTATATTACAAGTTGGATTTAGTTTATGATGCAAATCTTCCAAAAGTAAAATCAGAAGTATTTGTTGATAATGAAGTCATTTCTGGAAACGAATTAACAGCAAAAGAAAGTGGGTATAATGGAACTCACAGTATTGTTGTTGGAACCACCACCACGTTCACTTATACATTAGCAAATCCCCCAGAGTCGGTTTCATACGCATCTACAACATCTTCACAAATAAGTTATGAGACTGATTGTACTCATACTTATGGACCTGTTGCTAAGGTGGAAATTATCAATCCTGGAAGAAATTATTATTCACTTCCAGGTATAACAACTGTTAATGAAACTAATGGTTCTGGAGCAATATTTGAAGCGACTAGTTCGACAATCGGACAATTAAAAGACGCAAAGATAAATGACATTGGATTTAATCTTCCAGCAGACAATACTCTAAAACCAAGAGTTCTTTTCCCACAGACAGTCAAAATTAATGCATTGTATTCATTAGATGAAATTGGAATATCTTCTTTCGGAAGAGGATTCAGCATCCCTCCACAGTTGATTGTTCTTGATGGATCAACTAGGGAAGTTGTTGATGATGTAGTTTTAAGAATGACTTTAGGAAATGAAAAAGTTGAAATTCTTAAGAATACAAATAAACTTTCCAACGCAACTCCAACAATTATTCCAACATTTACTGATTCTGGTGTCGGTATTAGTACAATTGTGTATGATTCTTCGACTAAAAATGCAACAGCAACTCTTTCTGTTGGATTCAGCACAATTAACAGCTTCCCATTTGCATCTGGAGATAAAGTTCTTGTTGAAAATGTTAGTGTTGGTGTTGGTTCAACTGGAAAAGGATTTAATTCTAAAAACTTTAATTATGAACTCTTCTCAGTTGTCTCTGTAACTGAAAATTTGGGTGGAATAGGATCTGTTACATTTAGTATGGACGGATTTATCGATGAAGGAGAAACTCCAGGCCAATACAACAATGTAAATTCTGCAGGTAGAATAACTGCACAAAAACACTTCCCAATTTTCGATATATCATTGAAAGCAAGTGATTACATTATTGGAGAAGAAATTAAATCAGACTCTGCCACTGGAATTGTTGAAGACTGGAATTCTAAACTTGGTATCTTAAAGATTTCTTCCAACGATAACTTTATTGTTGGAGAGTCTGTTACAGGACAATCTTCAGATGTTGTTGGAATTGCAACTTCAATAAAAGCATTTGAATCTTCTATTGATTTTGGTGCATCATCTAAGGTCATTAGAGGATCTCAAACTGATTCTGGATTCTTAAACTTCCAGCAACAAAGAATTCAGGATAATTTCTATTATCAAAAGTTCTCATATTCACTTAAGTCCGAAATTCCTTTTGATACCTGGAATGATTCTGTTTCCGCACTCAATCATACTCTTGGATACAAGAAGTTTTCTGATTATCAATTAGAATCCACCAATACAAATCAGATGAATATTGGAATATCTTCTGATGGATTGACAGTTGTTAATGATATAGATTCTTTTGGAAGTCTTCACTGTGTTCATGACTTTGATCTGGCAACAGAAAATAGTATTGGATCTCCTTTCATATCAAATGAAATTATCTTCAAAAATAGAATCTTAACAGATTACTTTGAATCTATCGGCAACAGAGTTCTTTCTATTGATGATATTAGTGGACAGTTTAATAGTGAACCAAGGGCAACACCTTTTAGTATTGTTGACACATTTGATCTTGGAAACGTAAAAGCACAGAAATACATTACTTATGTAAGAGACAAGAGATACACCGCTCAAAGACAGATTCTTGTTGTTGATTTAGTTCATGATGGATCATCAGGTTACTTAAACCAGTACGGTAGAGTAGAAACCACATATGATCAGGGTGCATTTGATTTTAGTATTTCTGGATCTGATGGGCAATTGTTATTCTATCCAACCAAGTATACTGTCAATGACTATGAGTTAACAACTATTTCATATAATTTAAGTGGTATTGCTACAGGGATTGGAACAACCTCATTTGCTGGGGTTGCTAAAATTGAAACTGATAGTACACAAATTACAACAGGAGTTTCTACTTCAATTGTTTCAATTGCAAATACTTACACTTCAGCAAAAGTTTTAGTAAATATCACCCCAGATATTAACAAAACTAATTTATATGAGATGGTTGAATTAAATGTTATTAATGATGGAACCACTATCGATTTACTGGAGTTTGGTAGATTAACCGCAGAAGGTCTTACTGCAGCTTCTTCATCAGGATTTGGAACATATTCTGCTTATGATGATGGCACTAATTTGAATATTGATTTCCACCCAGGAGTTGGTATTGCAACAACCGCGGTTGTTAACACAATGTATGTTGGACTTGCAACTCACACTTCAACAGGAATTTCTACAATTTCCCTGCAAAGATCAACTCTTGATGCAAG
>Ga0129348_1000843_pt1 | contig 11207 bp, 2 predicted proteins | sample CPBDNA_4_FD_94424 | JGI IMG/M metagenome (GOLD analysis project Ga0129348, IMG submission 94424) | Freshwater to marine salinity gradient microbial communities from Chesapeake Bay, USA - CPBay_Sum_27_0.8_DNA | ecosystem: Environmental > Aquatic > Marine > Coastal | place: USA: Chesapeake Bay...
TGTGGATCCATTAGAGCTGCTGCCATCTGGCGGATCACTGGCTCCGGCACCAGCCGCTCACGGGTCTGGTTCCATTCCAGGCAGTTAGAAAGAGGGGTGTGGAGCCACCAGCCAATCCATTCCACCGGCACTGGAACAGCTAAGGCCTGGGTGAACGCCAATCGCCAAGGGCGGCGTGCATGGGTGGCATCCACGATCACAGGAATGCCATCGGCCAATGAAGCAAAGATGCGCTGATGCAGCAGGGCCTGAATGTCCCGCCAGGGCCCCTGAACAGCGGCATCACCAAACAGCTCATCTCGGAGCCGATCAGTGGACAGCACCACCGCCCCGGTGAGCTCCGCCAACACACCAGCCAGGGTGGTTTTGCCGCTAGCCGGAGGGCCGATCAGGAGATGGCAGCGAATGGGACGTTGCACAGGGTTTTTCATTAGGTCACCTTTTCGCGACTTGCAGCTACTGCCAAGAGACAACAGCTGTTGAAATTGGCAAGATCAGAATGTGAATATACGATATAGTTTTCAACATATTTTGCGGCTAAGTCAGTAGAAAAACTCTGACCATAAAATAATTCATAATGACGAGTCTCATGATTGTTCTTTTATGCTGTAAAAACATAAATCAATCAATCCGGGATGAACTTTATTAAGACTCCCATGGTAATCCTAGCAATATGACGCTGAGTTTCTAAACAAGCTGATGATTCCAAATTTTGCCTTGATTAGCATTTGAAACACAGCAACAACATACGGCTCAAAGATAGTCTGCATAAAAGAAAAACGAAGATGTGCTGTAATTAAGAGGCACCGGTGATGTAATCCTGAAGCGGCTTGACAACGTGACAATCATCGTACTTCGCTTGAATAGAACCCAATTAGTAAAGCGTATAAATTATATCGATACAGAAACTAAGCTCAAATCGAAGGGTGAGGAGCCAACCCAAAAGCAAAAGAGCTCTAAGGTATCGTGCATTGATTACCATTCAATGCACGATACTAACGAAGATATTATACCTTTCAGGGCTTATTTTAAACAAAACAGGAAAACTGCAAAGCGCAGTGATCAATTTTGAAACTTCACTATGTGAATTGAATAGATATTGACCATTTAAAAAAATTCGATACAATAAATAGCAAGAATCCTGCTCATCAGTGAACTCATATATGACAATGAAGCGGCTCAACCTGAAGGGAATGATTGAGGCGGGGCAGGTATAGGCGAAACCCAAGTCACATCAGTTTCATCCTTCACAACATATTCACCGGTTTCTAGCCTGCGAACAAAATCCAAACCTTTTTCAAATTTTACTCGCCAAGATTGGTGATCAGTAAACGCAATATCAAGACGGCGTCCATGTACGAGCTTTGGATGAGGCTGATTGTAATCATGCCATTGCAATCGGAAGTTTGGGTAATCCTTAAATTGTTCTTCGATAATGTCACGGCGCCTACGATCATTATCATCCATATACTCCTCACGAAGTTGATCTGTATGGACTGTAATCACGCTATCGCTGGCAAGCCAAGGTCCACTTAGCAATTTTGCAAAGAGAAGAGCATACTTTCCTCTTTGCTTTTCAAAATATTTATCCGAGTAATTTGCAGTAACGATACGTTTGCCGTCAAGGACTTCGTCAATACCAATTTTGCTGCGGAGTTCATCTATAGAGTAAGAATCACCACGAAAAAAATCTTTAACGACAATACCATCATCCTTTAATTGGGTCGAAGATACCTTAGTGGATTTATTAATATAATCTTGAATCTTTGAAAAAGCATCCTCAATTCCGGGTGAGCTCCTTGTGACAAGGCATTTTGGTTCAAGTGAAGAAAGATTGAAGACTTGACATGCAAGAGCTGTAGTCGAACCATTACCTAAACAAAAAAGCTCGACAGAGGGAATGGGGTTAAAATAAAGATCTAAATATCCTGATTCAACGAAATATGCTAGTTTTCGACGAATATACTTGTTCTTCTCAGAACCGTCGTTAGCAGGGACTTCGCCCAAAACGCATCGTACTGATTTTTCATTTGTCTTGTTCGTATCAATTGCTTTTTCGAGATCACGTAGGGTCAAACATCCACTTAAATTATTCAGAACAAACGCTGTACCTTCGCCAGCAATGGAAAGATGCTGAGACAGCAGCTCGGGTAATTTTTCAGCATCAAAGTAACTACAGTGTTTCGCGAAAGCGCGCTGATGTTCATCAGGGTTAAGCTCACCAACAATAGGCTCTAGGAATCGGCGGACTATGTGACGATTCAAATCTGCATGGAAACTCTGATTCGAATAAGTGCGCAAACAGTTATAACAACTGGAACCACATGAACAGGAACTAACAATGTCAAGTGTGCGCTTCAAAACATCGTCAAACATCTCCGCTATCTTCTGGCTGTGACCAGCACCAGAAGCAACATTGTCGTATATAACAATTTCAGCACGATTACCATTATTCTCAACTGGTCGAAATAAGCCATTTAGCTCCGAACGATCAATATCAATTACGTCAGAGGCAGCGGCTAGCAAGGCGTAAGTCAATGAGTGCCAGAAACTGGGGCCGTCAATATCTATGCGAACAGAAGCATCCTGGCCTTTCGCAATTGAATCAACACTATTTTCAGACTCAAGATTAATGTTCTTGCCAAAAAGACGAGGTGGCTTAGCTATTTCAGTGAAGCGAAGCTTCAGGAAGTCACTTTGAAATTCATGAGCAAGATGCAGAAGCATCGGCTTGCCAATACATGTCTGTCCAGTAATTGGATTTATATGTCCAACAGCTTGGGTGGGCTGCGGATTGCGAGTTTTTTTAATTCGTTTTTTTGAGACCTCTGAAGAGAGATCAAGGCCACACGTCTTACACAAATTATATCCACTTGATGCGAATGATCCCCAACGACCGCGAGGTCCTTGATTAGACAGGAAAAAGCTCCCTGAACGGCTGGTTATGAGTTGAAAATATTTATTAGGCTTCTTACCTGTTAGATCAATATCTTGATGAGATTGTTCTTGTGCAAGGAAAACCTGTGATGTTGGCTGGCGCGTAGGCTTTCTAAACGGTGTAATCTTCGGCGTTTCTGCCCAGTCGGTGCTGAAGGATCGTGGAATCACGTAAGCTTTGCCAACACCTAGTTTTCCTGTCGAGACCTCCACGCCACAAACTTGGCATTCAAACTCTCCGGCCTCATTCTCTAAGTGATTCTCGATTTCAGCTTTACTACTCTTGCTAACATAGGCATTGCAATTATCACATACCCAATAATATCGAGTAATTAGATCAATTGGTCTAACGACTGCAACTGAGCGATGCACTCGATCATCTACAACGACATCTTGTCCAGGAGCATATTCCGTCAAGGCAATCCGACGATCACGCTGAAGACGATGACCTCCACTCCCCCACAAGCGTGTATCGTTTCTCTGAGTTAAAAGTTGGACGACATCAATTGGAAATCCATAGATAGGAAGAATGCTGGCTTTAGCGAGAACATCATGGAGCTTGAGCTTGGCAATTTTTTTTAGTTCAGCTGAAATTGCATGACGTCTCTTACTCAGTTTTTCACTCCTGACATTGGACTTTTTGTCTGTTCGATCACGTATCTCCTTCCACTCATTGGAAACTCCATTAAAGTTCTTGACCTGTCCATTCCAGTCTTCAACTTGGTTATCTGCAAAAGCATTAACTTCTTTAAGAAGGTCTTTTAGAATATTCTGCTGACTGTGCTCAAGTCCCAGTAGAGCAAGGATGGCCTTGCAACACACTTTTGCATCCTTTCCGCTAAGCCACAAGCAAAGTTGTTCGAAATAGCCTTTACAATTTTGACTTTCAACTAAAGCAGGTTGCTCTTCATCCAAATCAGGAAGGCCAAGAAAATCTCCAACCGTTAAATTTTCTGTCCCAAGTTGGTGGTTCGAATGCAAGAAATTGCTGATTAACTCAGCTTGAGCATGGCGTCTGATTATTGAATAGTTATCAATATCTAAAGTGGGAACTTTATTGGAGCCTGCAATAAGATGGCGAGGTTGTTCGAAGAAATAGCGATCGTGCGGTCGGCGTTGCCCATACATCACTGTGACAGCCAGGCCATCAGTGCGTCGTCCGGCTCGACCAGCCCGCTGCTGATAATTGCTCACGAATGGTGGAAAATTACGTAGAACCACAACCTGAAGCTCACCGATATCAACTCCGAGTTCAAGAGTTGTTGATGAACTCAGCAGATTGATTTCGCCTGATCGGAAACGATTCTCACGCTCAGACAACTCCTCCGCGTTGAGTTGGGCTGTATGTTCCTCGGCCGTTAAGGAGATTGGTCGACGTTGAATTAAGGAAATATAGTGCTGCTTTGGATGAGCTCCTTTATTTCTGGCACCCAATACACCTTCACACCTGTGCGCTGGGCATAGAAAGGCTCTTGGTACTCGATTGCTATCAATCAAGCTGAGGCCTGGTTTATGAAAGATCTGCTTGCACTGAGGGCATTCAAACCAATCATGATCCGATTCCAACAGACTGTTTTGTCTCCATGCCATCTGATACCCCTGCCCTTGATATAAAACAAGCAAACCGCTGTCGACAAGGGCGTCAAAAAGATCAAACATTATTTGTTCGCTTGGCATAGAACCAAGGCCCTTCTCTACTAGTCCAACGACTCGATTCTGTCTCTGGTATGGCTTACCATCATTTCGGATTTTGGGTTGAAATGAGATTATATCTTTATTATCCCCCTTTATTTTTGCTTTTTTTAGAAATTTCTTTGGTTGCCCGGATCGTCCCAGAATCCCGGGCTGTCCTGAAGCTTCGTAACCGCCTGTTTCACTGAAATAATTAGAGGCGTCCTTGATGTCGACTGCGCCTAATAGCCTAACTTCATCGGTCAAGCCAGAGAGGAAGACACGAGCCAACTCTTTACTCCAAGTGTCATTCCAATTAAATATCGAGCAAGTCTTATCAATAAGCTCCTCAGGTATATCAACGTGACAGGACACTAGTCCGAGAGCCTCCATGGATGTTCTCCTAGCTGTAGGCAGACCAAATTCACGCAGCAACACTTCACGAGCCCTTTTTGTTGCCAGCTTGTCGAGGTCTTTTCCATGTATGTTCAGCTTCAAATGCTGATTGGGTTCAAAGGTTGAGTAGCTCTTATGATGATATTCATGCTCTCGATCAGGATGAGGAATGGACGCCTCGCGAAACTGCTTTTTCAGCTCATCCTCAACGTCAGTAATGGTTGCTGACTGATTAAGCATTGTTCTTTTGAATGCTCTCCAGATACTTTGTCGATATAAGAATTCAGTATGAGATCGTTGAAAATATGATGCGAAATATGCTGCATCTTGGCGTCCATCTGAGAATGTAAGGATCTTGGAATTTGGTTTTTGAATCTTCTCAGTCTCTCTGTTTATGCCACTGGTAGACGTCTTGTTAGAATCGCTAAGAAGATTAAATAACCGATCAATCACCACAGTTAAAGGGGCATCGGTATAAGATGTGAAACGGCTCATCCATGGCTGCCGCTGCCTTGTTGCACCACAGCTTGGACAACAACTTTGTGATAAATCAGCACCCGCTGCGCCAGGCTTTGCTTGAGGATTAATATAACGGTAAAGCTGATAAGTATCATCAGGCAACGAGAGCTCTGACGTTGATGTGCTTTGATTTTTTTCTAGGAATTGCCAATGGCCAGCAGCTTCCTTGATCAGGACCGGTTTTAGCTGATAACCTCCGTTTAATGTGGCGGCAGTCTCGGAAGCTGATAATTCATGCTCGATTGAATCTTCTTCGCCAGCTTCTTCGTCACTACTCAGAAGATGCTTATGGACAGGCGTCAAATGTAAAATTGATGAATTGTCTTCGATTTCTTCTATTGCATTGGGTACTTCCTGGAGCAAGTTTGATTTTCTGACTGCTATCGAATAGACCTGACCACACTTGCGGCAAGAAGATAATTCGAGCACCGGTCCTCCGCATGATTCGCAGTGCGTGCGTCGATCAAGGTACAACTTTCCATAGCCCTCCATGTTCCGAGTGTTTTCAGAGCTTGTTTGAGCTCCAGGACAACAGGCATTAATACAAGCAAAGAGTCCTTCCATACTTCGATAAAGCAGATGCAACCGAACCGGAAGAAGAGGCTGCTCATCCGGTTGGAGACGTGCACTGGTTACGATTTGCACGAGGTTTGAAAGTGCCTTCAACACATGTGGCAACTCTTGTGGTTCCACCTCTCCATTTAAGGTCCGTGGAAGCGTCCATAAATCATCATTCGTCGCTACTTGCCTCCAAGGCCTTGGTCCATTGCTAAGAACTTTCATCAGTCGACGGACATGGGGATTTCCTGCGAAAACGTGCCAGAGGAAAACATGAACATCATCGCCAGATTTTTGCTGTGCATTCTCTAATTGAGCAGAAGGGACCAAGCCTATGAGGCCTTTCTTGGCGGACTCTACGGATGAAAAAATGGAATTTAAATCAAGAGCCTCATAACGCTCATAGACTTCGTCTTCGGGAAATAATTCCACTGTGTAAGTTGCGCCAAAGCGCTTGTCTGGGCTCACCCTTGTTCCCCAAATTAGATGTGCGTCACTAAATGGCTCATCAAATAGCTGTGAAGCAAAATTGCAGACCTTCTGTTTTATCCCTTCCTCCCTTGGATCACCTAAGGAAGCACTTGTTGCAATCGCTTGTATTTTCCCACTAGATCTAATTCCCATTGCATGTTTGAAGCGCCTCAACAACATCGCAACTTCGGTTCCAGTTGAGCCTGTATATGTATGCGCTTCATCGAGGATCAGCATGCTGAAATACTTCGCTGACTCAAAGATGTCAGTTCTTTCTTTTGGTCGCATGAGCATGTGCTCAAGCATTGAATAGTTCGTAATTAAGATCTGCGGCGGTGACTTCCAGATCTCTTCGCGGGAAATCGCTTGAACACGCATCACCTTGGCAGCGGCATGTTCAACAAGCTCTGCAGGTGCTGCACCTATGATCCTCTTCTTGTCAGACTCATCGAAAAGGGAGAGCAGCTCTTGGCGTTCGGCCCCTTCAAGCTCACGTCGTAATGCTTCTTCTGCTTTCTCTTGGCTTTTTTCCGTGCGGCTTGTGTAGAAACCAAACCGAATAAGGTTGGGACTATCTTGCTGATGACACAATAACTTTCTCAGTCTTTTGACCTGGTCGTTGACCAAGGCATTCATCGGGTAGAGAATTAGAGCCCGCATGCCAGGGCGAGGATCCTGCAGCAAGCGCTGAAGCATTGGGATCATGAAGCATTCCGTCTTACCTGATCCTGTACCAGTGGCTACAACGATGTTCGCCTGCTCCTCAACTGCAGCAACAACCGCAGACTGCTGATGCGTGTATAACGGCCGGTCAGCCTCAAACAGTTGCAGCATCTGCGTATTGAGTATGCCTTTTTCCGCTAATTGGCGGATCGTCATTCCAGCCTCATAAGGCTGGTTCCCTTCCAGGTAGGGGTCTTGCGAAATCGTTCCGGGTTGCCTTAGCAGACCTTCAAACCCGCGCCTGAGCGTCGCATCATTTATTGGATAGGCAGCAAGGAGATATTCCACCAGACTGTCCCTGGTAGAGGAGGCTGCAGAAACGGCGTCGAGGGGCATGAGATGGGTGGCAAATGGGAAGGAAACAAAAATATTTATGCCAGTGGTTTATTAATTCCAAGCCTTTCGAGTATTTCTTTTAACAATACCTTATACTTAAATTTTACTTCCAAATAACGCTGTTGTTTATCGCTATTGCGGCCATCAATAGGACCATATAACTTGACTTGAGCAGTATATCTATCAAGCAGTGCACGATAATCGACTGGCAATTCACTTCTTATACGGGCAGGAATGGGGCTATCAAGATCAAGTAGTCGTGACTCATTTCGGTCTAGATCAATCCTATATGAAGCAATCATAGCTTGATCCTTACTTAGCCTGTAATAGCAATCTTCTGCCTTCCAGATATACATTTCATCATTTTTTCTAGGCAAGAATGATCTATTCTTAACACGACAGAGCTGACTCATCGCACTTGGCAAAGCCTTACTAATGCCGACCCATCGATTTGCAAAGAAGTCCATACGCCGTGGAATATAGACTTCGAAATCTGGCCCAATATCATCCTCGTATAGTTGCTCTGCCATTGCTAGTTCAATATCAGTTGGCAATGTTGGTTCAGAAAGGAACTGAAACAGCATTTGCTCTGACTGTACTGATATTCCCCTCGCTTCAAGTATTTCTCTGGATTCCTCAACGGTCTTGAGAGTTTCTATTAGCCATGTTTCATTATCGCATGCAGCACCAAGAAGTACAACAACGGTATTGAAATAGGCACGATCACCGACGTACCTTGCACGCAGGGGAGTTTCTCGCTCGATAATCAGCGTTGGTGGCGACATTTTATACGTCTTTCGGTTCTTCCCTTTTGAAGCAACCTCAAATTCGCTTTCAAGAATTTCAAGCTGTTCTTCAACTCGGACCCATAAGGTCCTTTTAACTCCTATCACCTGTTCTGGTGCAAGAAGAGATTCAATGTGGTTACATATTTGGCGGCATGACAACCCGAAACAATCCCGAGGATCTTCATTTGTGCGAGCACTCGATAACAACTTTACAATTAAGCCCTTAACCTCGGTTGGCCTCATCGATTCTCCCTCCCTTGGGTCCACTCTACTTCGATTTTCAACCCGGCATTACTTTCGATCAAGTTCCACATAGCATTTTTTGCAGTGGCTAAAATGTCTTCCTTCAGGTTACTACTAATATCCTGAAATATAAACCTATAAATGACAAGTCTATTGCCTTTCGCAAATTCACCTTCTGGATATAAATCAGATGCAGCCACCTGATCGGCGTATTCATTCTTAATAGCGCTCTTGAATACTTTCGCTAGGATCTTTCTTTGATTTTTCCCGCCTCTAGCGGAATATACAGCAAGCTCTAGCATATCTACTACTCTTCTCCGTTTATTACTTCGGCTTGTTTGTTTTATAGAAAAATCGCTGTCATTATATCGTTCTTTGACCTCAATTTTTTTTAATTCTTCTTCATGAAAAGCTAGTTCATACTGATGGATAAATCCATGCCTTTGAATGGAGAGTCTTGCAGATCGCTTAGTAATAAAGTATGGCTCAAATGCTGCTATGGGTATTTCGCAATGTCCTGTACTATCTGCTGACATTGAATACGAATGTGATCTTTCATCAGCAGCAATATTGACACGAATTCTCTCATTGGACCATAGGCCTATAATTTGCCACATAGCATTCCAAAAGTCTTGAGATCCTTGGAGCCTCAGTGGTGTTACTTCTTTTTCTAGATCTAATACTTTTAAAGACGCTCCATGCCTGTATCTAGCTTGTAAATGCTTTGGCTCTAGGGTTCCAGCATCCAGCGGCTGAACAATCAGAATATTCTTAGTCCATTTTTTAGCCTTGGCACTATTGTAATCGCAATACTTGACCCTAATTGAATATTCGCCGGGATAATTTATCTCACTACTTACCCCAGCGCTTTGCCATTTCTCTGCAGCAGCTATATTTATAGTTTTGATTGGCGTGTAAAATTCTTCCTCTTCAATCTTAAATAGTTCAATACTTGCCTCTTCTTTCATTGGAGGCATCCATACTTCTGGGTAACCTTTCAAATCTACAAGTGTATTGATTTTATCTTTATCAGGCTGAAATAGCCCTGTAAGTATCGGCTTTCTTTCAAAGGATGAGTTGTCACTACTCCCCCAATGAATTTCAAATTTATCTCCTTTACTATTCTTTATTAAGATTGCTTCGTTACTACCGAGAGAACTCGTTTTTGTTAGCAGGAGAAGACGCCATCTCTTCAGCTTTGAGATACGAATTGGTTCCTCAGCTTCAATCCCATTCGATGTGACTACATTCCAATCACTCCTATAAAGAAAATACAGGCTAACCCCAAATGCCGTATTTTCGCTGATGATTTCGTTCGTATCAGTGTCTATCAATATGTAAGGCTTTATTGCGGATAATCCCTCGCAATTCCACTCGGCAAGTACTGCATTATCATGACCTTGGTGGTGTATTTTGATCTCATATCTGTCCTTCTCTTCATCAATCTTCCACCGACATTCTGGTACAAATAGTTTTTCCTGCTTGGGATCGATATCAAGCTCACCAATGACACCTTCCATTGACTCCTTATTTTCAAGTTTAATGGCACAGTAAGTTTTCTGGCTGAGGCATCTTGTCTTCTCAATAGGCAACGATTGGCCTGGAAGTACTAACTCAAGATAGCAATCTTCGTCGTCAAGATAAAGAACTATTTTTGCCGGCTCAACTTTCAGCGGAGTGGATTTCGCTCTACTCCCTGAGAAGGCTTGACTTTCCGCTTGTGCTTCTAATTCACGTTGAATGATTGCTATTAGCCATTCTTCTTTTTGGTTTCCACTTTGCAAATGATCAATCTGCTGCTTAAGAGCAGATGTGAATGCAGGTGTGAAGTCTCCCTGATAGTAGATGTTAGAAATAAGTCTTACCCCAATGCCTTCGCGTGAAATATTCTGCCCTTTGTAACTTGCTAGAGTTTCATGAAGCCGTTTTCGATCAGATCGGCATGGGAAGGAGAGCTTCCAAGAATGTGAAATAATTGAACGACTTTGATCGATATTTGGCAAGGCTAGTCGTCTGTGACTCTTCCCATCAAAAATGTCATTCCTTTCTAGCCACTTTGATAGACGCGTCCAAGCGACATTGAGATTTTCTCTCAAATATTGACTTTCATTGGCTCCATAAATGTCTTCTCGCTCATAACGTTTATGAAATTCACCTTGCTCGAAAGGTGATGGAAATCCCTGGGCAATTAGGCATGTTGACCACAGGAAAGCAAAAAATCTTGGCGGACTTGGGCTCGTGTGATCCCATGACTCCAGCCTTTGTATAAGCAGACGTGCAGGAGATAAGCCATGATTAATTGAGAACTCACGAACACGATCTACTAGTGCCTGAGCCAGCTCGTCTGGCTGAAAAACTTTATCACCAGTTACGAAGGCCAGGTCTTCCTCTGTTGAAGGAATACCGTTGCCACTACTTTCATTTGCCTTCTGAACGAAGCAATATTCAAGTAGTTTTATATTCCAGTGCTGTTCTGACCAGTGACACCAGTGTTCTGGTACTGATCTCAGATATGGAGCAAATTGTTCAGCCTCTTCAAAGTCTTCTTCCTCGTTTAATCCTGAA